>Ga0172379_10002020_pt1 | contig 37677 bp, 38 predicted proteins | sample GrowelOW334metaG_FD_119756 | JGI IMG/M metagenome (GOLD analysis project Ga0172379, IMG submission 119756) | Groundwater microbial communities from an aquifer near a municipal landfill in Southern Ontario, Canada - Groundwater well OW334 metaG | ecosystem: Environmental > Aquatic > Deep... | reverse complement strand
GTTTCCGCTCTTTCTTGTTCAACCGCACTTTGTAACTTTTTTGGCTCATGGTTTATCTCCTTTTAGGAAGATACTACCATAATATCAACAACTATTAACAACTTCTTTTACAGGGCACTAGTTTCTTCATTTGTTCTTATTCCTCATTCAGTTTTATTTACCGCCGATTTTTAATAACTCAGAACCGACTACCCCGGCTGGTATGGTATCAGGATACCAAAAACGTAATAACCTGTTTAGAGCCGAAAGACCTTATATTTTACGCCAAACGGCGGAAAAATCTAGGCCTTTCGGCCCACAGCTGCCCCAAGAAAATTTTAAGGGAACGGCGGGCTGCAAGTTCGGGGACGCCGTGGGCATGGGTCTGCCGGGCATGGTCCCTCTGCAATTTGCGCCGCCGCATTTGCATTTGAATTATAAATTTTTGCCGCAAAAATTTATACCATACCCCGCCTTTTAGGGCGGGTCGCCTTCCAGTAATTCTTCAAGAGTGCGCGCGGCCTCTTTCTCCGGGTCACTTGTTCTTTAATAGGCTGCGGAATTCCTTTGTGAGGGCGGGGACGAGCTCAAGAGCGTCGCCCACAATTCCGTAGGTGGCGGCTTTGAAGATGGGCGCGTCCGGGTCTTTATTGACGGCTACTATCACCTTGGACGACTGCATTCCGATCAAATGCTGGATCTGGCCCGAAATGCCGCACGCTATGTAGAGCTTGGGGCAGACCGTTTTGCCGGTCTGTCCCACCTGATGCGAATATGAGATCCAGCCGGCGTCCACCGCGCTTCGGGTCGCACCGACCGCTCCGCCCAGTGTCTTGGCGAGTTCCGCTATCAGGGCGAAGCCGTCTTTTCCCACACCCCGCCCGCCGGAGACGATGATATCCGCTTCGGAAAGATTTATCGTTTCGCTTATTTCTTCGATTATATCTAAGAGCCGGGTGCGCGACGCAAAAACCTCTTCCGGATAACTTTTTTTTATGACTTCCGCCTCGCGGGCCGGATAGTCCCCCGCCTCTTTCATCACTTTGTGGCGGACGGTGGCCATCTGCGGCCTGTGGTCGGGCGTTATGATGGTGGCCATGATATTGCCGCCGAAAGCGGGGCGGGTTTGCAGGAGCCGGCGTTCCCCGGTATCAATATCCAGTTCCGTGCAGTCGGCGGTAAGTCCCGCGTTTATTCTGACGGCCACCCGCGAAACAAGACTTCTGCCGATGGTGGTGGCGCCGCACAATATCACTTCGGGTTTGTATTCTTCCGCCAGCCTGACGAGAACTTCGGTATAAGGGTCGTCCTGGTAGGCTTTCAGGGCCGGATGGTCCGCTAAATAGACCTTGTCGGCGCCCCGCCGGCCAAGCCCGGCCGCCGTCTCCTCCAGGCCGCTGCCGAGCAGCACGGCGCATAGTTTTACGCCCAGCTTATCGGCCAGCTTGCGCCCTTCGCCCAGAAGTTCGAAAGAGATGGATTGTATCACGCCTTTTTTCTGCTCGCAGAATACCCAGACGTCCTTGTAGGCGGAAAGGTCTTTTTTAGGGCCGGGATCCCTTTTCAGCTCAATAGCGCCGAATCTGCAAACAGGCTCGCAGGCCCCGCAGAGCGTGCATTTGGCCATATCTATAACGGCCTTTTTATCGGCCATGCGGATCGCGCCGAACGGACAGGCCTTTACGCAGAGCGCGCATCCCGTGCATTTATCCAGCAATATCGTTATTGAAGCCATTATTAGATCACCAGATCTTTCAGCAGCTCGACCAGTTCTTTTGAAACATCCCCGGCCGCGCCGCTGAGGATCTCGCCGCCTTTCCTGGGCTCGGGCGTGAAGATCTTTACCACGCGCGTGGGCGAGCCTGCAAGGCCCAGGGCCGCGGGGTCCGCTTCCAGGTCGTCCGCGTTCCATTTGACCGGTTTCGCGGACTTGGCTCGCATCAGGCCTTTCATCGACGGCAGGCGCGGCGTGTTGATCTCCTTTACCACGGTGAAAAGGCAGGGCAGCGGGGTTTCCACCACATCGCAGCCTTCCTCGGTCATGCGTTCCACGACCGCCGTTTTTTCGGAAATTTCCCTTATTTTTTTAACATAGGTGACCTGCGGGAGGTCCAGGTGCGCCGAGATGCCCGGGCCCACCTGCGCGGTGTCTCCGTCGGAAGCCTGTTTGCCGCAGAGTATAACCTCGAACGGCCCCGCCTTGCGTATCGCGGCGGCCAGCGTATAGCTGGTGGCCCAGGTGTCCGACCCCGCGAATTTCCTGTCGCTGACAAGGATGCCCTCGTCGCAGCCGAGCGAGATCGCCTCTCTGAGCGCGTTTTCGGCCTGGGGCGGGCCCATGGTGACGGCCGTGACTTTGCCGCCGCAGCGTTCCTTCAGCCGCACCGCCTCTTCTATGGCGTAAGCGTCGAAGGGATTTATCACGCTTTCCACTCCCTCGCGGATGAGCGTGTTGGTGGCCGGGTCCAGCCTGACCTCGACGGTATTGGGGACCTGTTTAATGCAGACGGCGATGTTCATAATCGATCAAAAATCTTTGCTGCAAAAATTTTTACGATAAAATGTCGTTTTACGGCGTTTTATTTTCACTTCTTAAGGCTTTCTTTTATCATATGCGCGGCTATCACATTGCGCTGGATCTGGTTGGTCCCCTCGTAGATCTGGGTGATCTTAGCGTCGCGCATATATTTTTCCACCGGGTACTCGCGCATATAGCCGTAGCCGCCCAGGATCTGGACGGCGTCGTTGGTCACTTTCATAGCCATGTCGCTCGCGAAGAGCTTGGCCATCGCGGATTCCTTGGAAATGGATTTTACGCCCGCGTCGACCATCCTGGCGGTCGCGTAGGTAAGCGCGCGCGCGGCCTCCAGCTGCGCGCCCATATCGGCCAGCATGTGCTGTATCGCCTGGAAGCATGAAATAGGCTGGTCGAACTGGACGCGCGTCCTGGCATACTCCAGCGCGTGGTCGAGGGCCCCCTGCGCTATGCCGACGGCCTGCGCGGCGACTCCGGGCCTGGAATTATCCAGCGTTTTCATCGCCACGATAAATCCCATGCCTTCCTTTGAGATAAGGTTCGCCGCGGGAACTTTGCAGTCCGTGAAGATAACCTCGCGCGTGGCCGAGGCGCGGATGCCCATCTTTTTTTCTTTCTTTCCGAACTCCATGCCCGGCGTGCCTTTTTCCACGATGAACGCGCTGGCGCCGCGGGAGCCCTTGGTTTTGTCGGTCATGGCTATTACGGTGTAAACTTCGGCCTCGCCCGCGTTGGTTATCCATTGTTTGGTGCCGTTAAGGATATAATGGCCGCCGTCTTTCACCGCGGTCGTTTTTATCGAACCGGCGTCCGATCCCGCCCCCGCCTCGGTTATGCAGAACGCGGCCAGGCGCTTGCCTTTGGCTATGTCCGGCAGGAACCTCTGTTTCTGTTCGTCCGAGCCGTACAGCAGGATCGGGAAGGTGCCCAGCCCCGTTCCGGCGTAGCCGAGCGTTATGCCTCCGCAGGCTTTGGCAAATTCTTCCGTGACGAGGCACATGTCCATTACGCCGCCGCCGAGCCCGCCGTATTGCTCGGGGATATAAATTCCGAAAAGGTCGCTGTCGGCGATCGTTTTCATTACCGGCCAGGCGAATTCCTCGGTCTCGTCGTAATGCGCCGCCACGGGCCTGATCTTCTCGTCCGCTATTTTTTTGGCAAGATCGCGCATCATTACCTGTTGTTCCGTCAGTAAATAATCCATGGTCGGCTCCTTATCCCATTAAAAATTTTTGCGGCGGTAAAATGCCGTCTTGCGGCATTTTATTTTCTCAGGTCCAGCACATCCAGCAGGCCGGGGCCGTAGGAAACCAGCGAAAGTTCCGGATGCGGGTAGATCTTCGACAAAAGCCGGATCCTGTCCAGGAATTTCCCGGCCGGGCCTTTGATATCGGACAAGCGCGCCGGGGAAGAGCCGCCCTCGTAAAGGTCTATGTGCGTGACGGCCAGGCGGGTCGCGGAATTTATGGCGACCGATCTGAAAGCCGACTTGTCCTCAAAATCCCCTATTCTGCGAAGGCGCCCGCTGACCGAACCGACCTCGCGGCCCTTGGTGTGATGGGCGGTGAGGAGCCGGCGGTCTTTGATCTCTTTTTCCAGGGGGCCGGGGCCTACGCGCGTCACATAGGGCTTGAAAACGGCGTAGACCTCCCGCACATATTTCGGGCCCAGCCCCGCCTCCGCGAGGAAAGTCGAGGCCGTGGTGTCGCGGGAAGTGACGAAAGGGTATTCGCCGTGCAGCAGCGAGAGTTTCATCCCCTGCGTCCCTTCCAGAAGCACCTTGTCCCCCTTCTGCAGGGCTTTGTTCAGGAGTTCGGGTATGTCTTTTATGAAGCGTTTGAGGCGCGGTTCGTCCTTGGCGAACCTTATTTTTTTGCGCTCGATGCGTTCCTTCACCGCTTCGCCCAGCCCCGTTCCCACGCTGCCGATGGATTTCATCATCCGCGCGTCGCCGCGCTCAAGGGCCATCTGGCGGGGTTCTATCACCACCGCGTTGGGATCGATAAGGACGCGCTCCGCCGAGTCGGTCTCCTCCATTTCTTTTAAAAGCCAGTCGGTTATTATGTAGGTGCCCGCGCCCAAGATGAGTTTCGCTTTCTTGTTCACAAAGCCCGCGGGAATGGATTTAAGCGCGTAGATGCGGCCCTTATAAAAAACCGTATGGCCCGCGTTGGGCCCGCCCACTTTTATGGCATACTTGTAGTCGTCCTTGTATGCCAGGTACGCGCAGATCTTCCCTTTGCCTTCATCTCCGCCTTGTCCGCCCACGATGATGTCAACCGGCATGGTCCCTCCGCAATTCGGCTGGATAGGTTAAAAAACGCATGTCACCGCTTTGCCGCCCGGTCCTTGACCGCTCCGGCCAGTTCGGGCGCCAGGCCTATGTAGGGCGCGGAGATCAGTTCCAGCATCTCGGCCCGCACCTCCGGCTTTACGGCCAACTGCCGTATAAAGCGTTCCAGGTCCGCGTGGGTTATCCGGCGCCCGCGCGTGAGTCCCTTCAGGGCTTCGTACGGCCTTTTAAAACCTTCCCGGCGCAGTATGGTCTGGATCGCCTCGGCGTAGACGGCGGGGTGCTCGTACAGGCCGGCCGCGGCCTTGCGCGCGTCCACGGCGGAGCGGTCAAGCCCGTCCAGGATCGATCGGTAGGCGATCAGGCTGTGCGCGAACGCCGTCCCGAAATTCCGTTCCACCGTGGAATCGGAAAGGTCGCGCTGGAGCCTTGAAACCGGGAGTTTGCAGGAAAAAAAAGCGCAAAGCGCGTTGGCAAGGCCCAGATTGCCCTCCGCGTTCTCGAACTGGATGGGGTTTATCTTCTGAGGCATGGTGGACGAGCCCACTTCCCCCGCCACTTTTTTCTGCACTATCAGGTCGTCGCTTATGTAGCGCCACATGTCCTGCGCCAGGTCCAACAGCACGGTGTTGGCGCGTCTTAAGGCGTCAAAGAGCTCTGCGTAGGTGTCGTGCGGTTCTATCTGGGTGGCCAGTTCGGTAAGCGTCAGTTTTATTTTAAGGCCTTCGCAGGCCCTGGCGGTCATGCGCCGGGAGAAGGCCCGCCAGTCCACCGACGGGAAGGCGGCCAGGTGCGCGTTATAGTTGCCGGCCGCTCCGGAAAATTTGACCGAGATCGTGAGCCGCTCCAGCGCCGCGAGCTGCCTTTCCAGGCGCGCGGCGAAGACGGCGAATTCCTTGCCGAAAGTGGTGCCTACGGCGGGCTGGCCGTGGGTCCGGGCCAGGAGCGGATCCGCGGCGTGCAGGCGGGCCCGCGCCTTAAGCTCGTCCAGGATCGCGCGCTGGGCCGGCAGGAGCACGCGCTCAAGAGCCCTTGAGAGCATCAGGGCATAGGCGAAATTGTTCACATCTTCCGAGGTCAGCGCGAAATGCACCAGTTCGCCCAGGTCCCTTAGAGTGGTGCGCGAAAGCTTCTCCTTTATGAAATACTCGGCCGCCTTCATGTCGTGGCGCGTCACGGCCTCTATTTTTTTTACCCTGGCCGCGTCGGCCGGGGAGATGTTCCTGAGGGCGGACAGTACGGCCAGCTCTTTTTTCGACAGACGCCGGATGCCGGCGCCGCGGTTCCCGCAAAAGAGTTCCAGGTAGACGGCCTCGATCTCGATCCTGTGGCGGATAAGCGCTTCTTCGCTGAAAAAAGCGGCAAGCGGCGCCGTGAGGCCCGCGTAACGGCCGTCTATGGGACTGATGGCTTTCAGGTTGCTCATGGAATTTTATGTTATCAAAATAGGGCGCGCGGTTTCAATGCCGCCCTCTTTTTGATATGATATGGACGGGGTTAATAGGCAGATGTCCTTGTGCCTGAATTTATGAAGCTGACCACGAGATGCTTTCTGATCATGATGGCGATAACGGTCCTGCCGCTGTCGTCCGTCGCGGTCTGGCATTTCAGGCAGCATAACTCTATCGCGGTTTGCGCGCTTCTCGCGGCCGCGATCGTCATCGTCCCCCTGTGCATGCTCCTGCTGATCTCCAACCGCATCATCCGGCCCATCAACAACATGGTGACCGGCGTGAAGCGTTTCCTTAAAGAGGACCATCATCTTGCCGCGGTGATCCCGCAGGAAGGGTGGCCCGAGATCAGGACCCTGACGGGCGCGCTTAACCGCTTAATGCTGGAACTGCAGGCCTACAGGGCTTTTCACCTTAACCAGGTGGTGGAAGAGAAAAACAAGGCCCAGGCCCTTATCGACACTATCACCGACGGCGTCATCCTTTCCGACGACAGGGGCGGGGTCATTTACGCCAACCAGACCGCGCTCAGGCTCCTGGGCATAGCTAAGATCGCCGCGGGCGTGAGCCTGCCCCGGTCCATAACGAACGAGAGCTTTTTCCGGGAATTTTCCGCTATCATGGGCTCCCAGGAGAAATTGATTAGGTCCGAGATCCTGGTCCCCCTTGCCGCCGAGCCCGGCGCCGAGCCGGTCATGAGGCACTACAGGGTCGTGGCGAACCAGTTCCAGCTCGCCACGCTTAAGCGGCCCGGCCGCGTAGTCACCCTGCGCGATATAACCAGCGAAAAAGAGCTGGAGAAAGCGAAAGAGGACTTTTTCCACATGATCACCCACGACATGAGGGCGCCGCTTTCCACCATACAGGGTTATATCGAGATCCTGACGGGGCAGGTCTCCCGCTCCTCCGACACGGACAGGTATTTTAAGAACATGCTTTACTCCACCCGGCGCCTGAAGGGCATGATAGACGACATCCTGAACACCACCAAGCTCCAGCGCGGTACGATGATGCTTGCGCTTGAGACGCTTTCAGCCAACGACCTGATAAACCGCATCATAGAAAATAACGAGCTTGTAGCCACCGCGAAGCATATCAGGATGGCCGCGGCGCTGCCGCCGGAAAACCTGCAATTTCGCGGCGACGCCGCGCTGCTGGAAAGGGTTCTGACCAATCTTACGGGCAACTCCCTCAAGTTCACTCCGACCGGAGGCACGATCACCCTGGGAGCCGCGCAGGACGCCGCAAACACCACCTTCTGGGTTCAGGATACCGGCCCCGGGATCCCGGAAGGCAAATGCGCGGCTATTTTCGACAAATATTCCCAGTTGGAAGAACACAAGAGCCAGGGCTTCGGTTTAGGCCTGGCCATGTGCAAGATGACCGTGGAACTGCACGGCGGCAGGATCTGGGTGGAATCGGAGGCAGGTAAAGGAAGTAAATTCGCGTTTACCGTGGCCGGAACTCCGGCGCCGCTGAAAAAGCGTCTCTGACGCCTTCTTCTTTCGCCCGTTCGTTCCCGGTGTTTTCAGGAGGACCCGATGCCGAACATGTTGATCATAGACGACAATGTGGAGTTCAAGACGATGGTCGCCTATTTTTTCACCAACCTGAAGTACAAGGTGGAACTGGCGGACAACGGCCGCGAAGGACTGCGGAAAGCCAGGACCTTCAAACCCGACATCATTCTGCTGGATGTCATGATGCCCGATATCGGCGGCATAGAGGTACTCCGCGAACTGCAGACCTACGACGAGGCAAGATCCGTGCCCGTCATTATCCTTACCGGCACTTACTTCGACAAGAACATGAGCGAGCTTTTTAAACAGGAGTCCAACTGCCGGGATTTCCTAAGCAAAACCATAGAGCTTTCCTATCTGGAGAAAAGAATAGGGGCGCTGCTGAAAAAACCTTGACAGCCCCCGGCAAAACATGTGTAATTTTAAAATAGTTCTTCAGGGCCGGGTGTAACTCCCGACCGGCGGTACAGCCCGCAAGCGCCGGCAGTCGCTGAGCGCAGATCCGGTGGAATTCCGGGGCCGACGGTTAAAGTCCGGATGAAAGAAGAACTAGCGGGTCGGAGAGTTTTGGAACGCCGACTCCCGGTTCCGGACTTTGCAGCCGACAGGCCCTGAAGAGAATCTTCAGGGTTTTTTTATTAAAAATTTTTGCGGCAAAAATTTTTACCATGCCTCCCCCCTTTAGGGCGGGATAGCCTTGCGGTAAAAGGGACCTTATGAACAAGCTGTTTTCCCCGGTAGAAGATGTGATCTCCGACCTTAAAAAAGGCAGGATGGTCGTCATCACGGATGATGAAAACCGGGAGAATGAGGGCGATCTCATGCTTGCCGGGCAGTTCGCCACTCCCGAAAAGGTGAATTTTATAGTGAAACAGGCCCGCGGCCTGGTCTGCGCCCCGATGGAGGAGTCGCTTATAAACGGCCTGCGCCTCTTCCCCATGGAACGGGAGAACACCGACCCTTTCAGTACCGGCTGGATGATCTCCGTGGACGCCGCCAGGGGCGTCACGACCGGCATTTCGGCTCAGGACCGCGCGCGCACGCTTAAGCTCCTGTCCGATCCCAAAACCTCCCCGGACGACCTCACGCGACCCGGTCATGTTTTCCCGCTCAGGGCGAAGAAGGGCGGGGTCCTCACGCGCGCGGGGCATACCGAAGCCTGCGTCGATCTCCTGAAACTCGCCGGCCTGAGGCCTTCCGGCGTCATCTGCGAGATCATGAACGGCGACGGTTCCATGGCCCGGCTGCCGGAGCTGCTGCGCTTCGCGCGCAAGCATAAGTTGAAGATCTCCACCATAGCGGCGCTGATAGAGTACCGCCGCAAACGAGAGTCGTATATAGAACAGACGGCGGTTTCACGGCTTCCCACGGAGCGCGGCGACTACGCGATACGCATCTACCGCGACCTGTTGACCGGACTTGAGCATGTGGCGCTGGTCCTGGGCCGGCTCGCGGACCCGGCGCTGGTGCGGGTCCATTCGGAATGCCTTACGGGAGATGTTTTCGGCTCCCGGCGCTGCGATTGCGGGCCGCAGTTGCGCGCCTCCATGGATATGATAGAAAAAGAGGGTTCCGGAGCGATCCTGTACATGCGTCAGGAAGGGCGGGGCATAGGCCTGGGCAATAAGATCAAAGCCTATGGTTTGCAGGATAAGGGGTATGACACGGTTTCAGCCAATCATGCCCTCGGTTTCAAAACCGATCTTAGAGAGTACGGCACCGGCGCCCGGATACTCTGCGGCCTGGGAATATGCCGGATGCGGCTGCTGACGAATAATCCTAAAAAGATCATCGGACTCAAAGGGTACGGCCTTGAGGTCGTTGAAAGGGTTCCCATAGTGATAAAAGCGAACCCCCACAACAGGAAGTATCTGAACACCAAGCGCAAAAAAATGGGGCATTTGCTGGGATAAGGGAGGATATAATGAAAATAGTAGAAGGGCGGCTTACGGCGGAAAAACTTAAATTCGCGCTCGTCGTTTCGCGGTTCAACGATTTCCTGACCGCCAAACTCTTGGAAGGGGCGCTGGACGCATTGAAGCGGCACGGTGCGCGGGAAAAGAGCCTGACGGTCGTCAAAGTGCCGGGCTCCTACGAGATCCCGCTCGCGGTCCAGAAGCTCGCCGGCAAAGGCTTTAACGCCATAATCGCGCTTGGGGTAATCATAAAGGGCGACACGCCGCACTTTGATTATGTCGCCGCTGAAACGGCCAAAGGCATCGCGCAGGTTTCGCTGGCCTGCAAGATCCCGGTGGCTTTCGGCATCGTCACGGCCGACACTCTGGAACAGGCCATCGAGCGGGCCGGAACCAAACATGGCAACAAAGGCGCAGATGCCGCTATGTCCGCCATGGAAATGGCGAATCTTTTCAAGCAGCTGTAGCCGGCCCGCGCCTTGCGTAATTATGACTGCGAAAACCGATCCCGGTAAAGACGGCTGTTATATGTCCCGCGCGATAGCGCTGGCCCGCCGGGGCGTTTACGGCGCCCACCCTAATCCCATGGTAGGGGCCGTCCTGGTGAAGAACGGCGGCATTATCGGGGAGGGCTGGCACGAGGAATTCGGCAAGGCGCACGCCGAGGTGAACGCCATCAGGGCCGCCGGCTCCCGCGCAAAAGGCTCCACGCTTTTTGTGACGCTTGAGCCGTGCTCCACCATAGGCAGGACCGGCGCCTGCACCGAAGCCGTGATCGCCGCCGGCATAAACCGCGTCGTGATCGGCGCGGAGGATCCGAACCCCGCCAACGCCGGCAAAGCCGCCGGGATACTCAAGGCCGCCGGTATAGCCGTAAGGAACGGGGTGCTTGCCGGAGAGGCGCGCGCGCTCAACCCGGCTTTTAATAAATTCATGCGGACCGGACTGCCTTATGTCACTTTGAAGATCTCCCAGAGCATGGATGGGAAGATAGCCGATTTTAAGGGCCGCTCGCGCTGGATCTCCTCGCCGCCCGCGCGCGTGGAGACCCACCGCCTCAGGGCCCAGGCCGACGCCGTGCTGGCCGGCATAAACACCATACTCGCCGACGACCCTTTGCTCAATGTCCGCCATCTCAAAGTGAAGCGCCAGCCCGCGGCGGTGATCCTGGATTCCGGCTTAAGGACCCCGTTAAAAGCCCGTATCCTTGGGAACAAGGCCGTTATAGCGGCCTGCGCCGGAAACGCCTCGCCGCGCCGCGTAAAAGAATTGAACGGCGCCGGTGCGCGCGTTATCCTTCTGCCTTCCGGCCGGCGCGGCGGGGTGGACCTTAGGGCTCTGCTGAAGGAGTTGGGCGCGCTGGGGATAGCCCACCTGTTCGTGGAGGGCGGCGGACGCGTCGTGGGTTCATTCATTGCCGAGGGGCTTTTCGACCGTTTTATGATGTTCCTCTCCCCCCTCGTGATAGGCGGAGAAAATTCCCGGGGTTCGGTCGTCTGGCCCGATGCTCTGAACGCCGCGCGCAAGGAGTTGGGGCTCAGACTGGCTTTTAAGGAGATAAGAAGGATCGGCCCCGACCTGTTAATAGAAGCGGCGGGTAAATAAAACGATATTTTATCGTTAAAATTTTTGCGGCAAAAAATTTTAATAAAATCATGTTCACCGGGATCATAGAGGCGGTGGGGAAGGCCGGGACGGTTTCAAAAGACCGGTTGGAGGTGTCCGTGCCTGCGGATTGGTCTTTGGCCGTAGGAGAGAGCGTGGCGGTGAACGGCGCCTGCCTTACCGTGATCTCATGCGTTAAAAACCTGGCCGCTTTCAACCTGAGCTCCGAAACTTTTAAAAGAACGGCGCTGGGTTCGCTTAAAAAGGGCTCCCCGGCGAACCTGGAGCGGGCCGTGAAAGCCGGCGGCCGTTTTTCCGGCCATTTCGTCACCGGACATGTGGACGGCGCGATCCGACTGCTAGGCATCCGCAAAGACGCGGATGGTTTCATCCTGCTGTTCGGCGCCCCCCCTTCCGGGTCTTTGCTCGTGGAAAAAGGTTCGGCGGCCCTGAACGGCGTAAGCCTGACGGTTTTCGCCGTCTCCGAAGCCGGCTTTAAGACCGCCGTCATCCCCCATACTTGGGAGAACACCAATCTCAAACACCTCAGGACCGGAGACCTCCTGAACATCGAATATGATATCCTCGGCAAATATGTCCTTAAGACCGCCGGCAATAAAATAACCAAAGTCTGGCTCTCCGAGAACGGCTTCTAAAAAGGCGCAAGGCGCCTTTTTAGGACCGAAAGGCCCAGGCGTTGCTGGGCCTATGTGCCCTTTTGTTGTCAATGTTTATGCGCCATACTATTGGCATGAAACACTATACCATGCTGGCTATGGCGATGTTCGTTCCCGGAGCGCTTTTTGCCTCCGATTCCCCCTTCGATCAGCTTGTAGCCGAAGCGGGGACAGACAAGCTTGCTTTGTATATCCCTTCCGTTCCGCGCCCCGTTCCGCCGGAAGAGGAGGATATTCCGCAGTATATCCCGCCCGACAACGACCAGCCCGGTTTCTCCTGGGAGGAAGTAAAAAGGCGCGTTCCCGGGGACTATATCGTCACCGGGGATAAAGGCGCGAGTTTCAGTACCGATCTTTCCGGCAACGGCAAGGACGGCGAGTCCTTCACCCTGCCGCCGAAAACCCTTTACAAGCTGCAGGCGGCGCTGGTGTTCGAAGCGGATAAGATCAAGGTGGAGTTGAAGCAGCCTGCACCCGGCCATGCGCGCAAAAATGGTTATGTGCGGCTTAACAGCATAGCGGATTCGTCGGCCGGCGGCTTTAATGACCTGCCGCCCACGGCAAAAGCCTTCCTTGACATGCTGGCTTATGCCGAGGGCACCCACGGCGCGTATAATCTGAGGTACGGCCATAAATCGTTCGACAGTTATTTGCACCATCCGCGCCATTCGATCTGCAAGGGCAAATATTGTTCCAGCGCGGCCGGCCGTTACCAATTCCTGTACAAGACCTGGAAACGGCTTGTCAGAAAGCTGCATCTTAAGGACTTTTCCCCCCCCAGCCAGGACAAGGCGGCCATGGAACTTATCCGCAGGGTCGGGGCGTATCAGGCGGTGATTAATTCCGACCAGGAATCGGAGTTCAGATATGCCGTGCGCAAGGTCAGGAACATCTGGCCGTCTTTGCCCGGCAGCAGGTGCGGGCAGACCAGGAAATCCATGTCTGCTCTCTGGCTGATCTATAACAAATCGCTGGCTAAATACCGGTAGGACATCCCTACTTTACGCTTCCGAAAGGACACTCGGAGTCTTTTGCTATAAGTTCCTTAAGCTGGTCGAAAGAGAGTTGTTCCTCCGCGGGCGGCGGATTGAGTCCGGTCCGAAGCCTGCCCCGCAACAGTCCCTCAAGTTTCATGCGCCGCTCCCTTACCACCGAGTCCTGATGCTTGAAATAATTATTGTCCGCCTGTTTGGCAAGTCTCATTAAGAATTGCCTGCCGTCTTTGTCGAGAAAATAGATCAAGCGGTCCTGAAGGGTGCCTTTTATCCGTGCAAGATCCTTCTGGTTCGCGGGAAGATCGTTGAGACGGTTGGCAAGTTCTTCTTTAATGGTCCGGAAAGGGCCGGGAGGCATTTTGTGCGCGGTTATGAAATGATCGATATTTTTGCCGAATTGCCTGTACATCCCGGCGTTTTCCTGAAGCTGTTTTAATATCCTGTCGGCGTCCTTGATCCGGCGCAGATATACCGGCGCGGGGTTTTTCATTTCCGCCGTGGTAAGAAGTTTTGCGTTGGAAGCGTCGCTCATGATCATGGACCCGATGTAGTCCCCGGGATTTTCCACATATGCCAGAAGGTCGTCCTCGGGCGTTACGCCAAGTTCGGTGCGCGCCAGCCAGCCGATAAGGTGGGCGTTCTCCTCGTCGTTCAAGGCAAGGTCGCAGAGCGGGCCTATCAGTTTCCGTTCCAGCACATGCCCGAGCATTTCGTGAGCCAGGGTTCCTATGCCTTCATCCGCGCTGTCGTGCATGAAGAATTTGTTCAGCATCACCACGGGCGGTTTTTTATCGATCAAAGTCGACCCGCTCGTTCCCCAGAAGGTTTTCTTCCCGTTCACTGTCACCGGAGTGCAGGGCAGGTCCTCGTAGGAGAGCTCCGCCCTTGCGCCCGCCTTTATGAACTCCGCGGCCGCCTCACTTGCCGTCGGACTGTCCAGCATCCTTGAGATCATGGAATCAAGAGCGGCTCTTTCGGCCGGGTTGCCGTGGTCGTTGAGTATAAGGCATTGTTTGAGGGCATCCGCCAGCTGTGCGCGGTCATGCGCGGCTGGGGCCGGGGCCTGTCGCAGGGGTTTATTTTTATTAACGGCGCCGTCGAAGAAGACGGCGCCCTGGACGGAGTCTTTGTCAAGATCCTCCGCCTTCAGGGGCGCCAGCGCGCATATGCAGGCCGCGGCGGCCGCCAGGATGAAAGTTGGTCTGCGTCCCATAAAATCGCCCGTGATTTAAAAATTTTTGCCGCAAAAATTTTTATTATAAAATGCCGTCTTGCGGCATTTTATTCCCATATTATGGCGTACGGATCGGCAAATGTCAACGGCAAAAACAGACCGTTTTGCGGCGTGAGCTACGGGCTTTCGGGTATGAAAGGCGCGGCGACGGAGATCTTGGTGATCTCATTGCCGTCGCCGTCCGCCTGCGCGTAGACGTTCATGGCGACGCACCCCTCCGGGCTTTCGATATAACCGCCGTCTTCGCGCACCATGACGCCTTCGATAAGCCCTGTCGCCGCGTTAAACACCGGGGAACCCGAGTTTCCCGGGAAAACATCCAGGTCCGTGATGAAGCAGCCTTCTTTTGTGAAATCCCTCACCGTGCCCTTCTCTCCGATCTTTAACGGCAGTCTGGCTGGGTAGCCGATCACGAATACTTTATCCCCTGCGTTGAGGCCGGCTCCGCGGTTGATGCGCAGCGGTTTATATCCCTTCGCGGGGCGGTCCAGCCGGATAAGGGCGAAGTCGGCGCCGGCAAGGGCCGGTTTTACCGGAGTTCCTGTGCTAAGTTCCAAGCTGCGGAACCGTTCTACTATTTCCGCGCAACGGTAGACCTCTGCGGCCGGTATCGTCGTTGCGACCCGCGCGCCCCTTTTTTTTGCGGCGAAGCCGAACACGATCCTGGCATTCTTACAGGCGGTCTCATCGGTTATGACATGTCCGGCCGTCAGTACAAGGCTTTCTTCCACCAGCGAGCCGGAAGCGAACGGCCCCCTGGGCTGGTCCTGGAACTTCACCTCACGGCAGAGGTTGAAGCTGTCGCGAAAGCGGACGGTCCTGAGTTTGATCTTCCCGCGCGCCGCAGGCGCCAGATCGGCGGCGTTCCAGATGGACACCACCGAATCGGCAAGGGCTTGCATCCCCGGCGAGGCTGCGTAATAGTCCACGCGGTCGTCGTCGCCGTAAATACTTCGGCTGCGGTCGGCCCATGACAATGCCGAAAGTGCCAGCAGGATCGTCGCCGCATGAACAGCGGGATTCAGTATTTTTATCATAGATGCGCGGACCCGGTCATATTATGGGCTATGATCCGTTAAAAGTCAAAGTCAAAAGGCCCATCGCCGGATAGGTCCAAAAGCGGAAAGGCTCCTGCTGCCTTTTGGTGTGAAAAAGCTCATGCTACCTTTTAGAAGGCGGCGGTTTGGGCTAGTTTCAGGAGGGGAGTGGAGAAGATCCCAAGGGCGGTTACGGCTAGGGACAACAGCGCCAGCGCGAAGGTCATGGCCCGCGAGGACGGCGCGGCCTGGGCGGCGTGGCCTTTTTCCATGTACATAGCCACCAGGATCCGCAGATAATAATAAACGGAGACCGCGCTCATCAGCAGCGCTATGATAACCAGCCAGAGACAGCCGCCTTTCAGGGCGGCTGTGAAAAGATAAAATTTACCGAAGAAACCGGCCAGCGGCGGTATGCCGGCCAGCGAAAGGATAAAGAGGGACATCGCGCCCGCCAGGTACGGGCGCCTCTCTGAAAGCCCGGCGAGCTCTTTGATCGTCACGCCGCGATCTTCCTTCTCCAGGGCCGCGACCACCGCAAAAGCCCCGATATTGGCGCAAGAGTAGACCACGAGATAGAACAGTACCGCTTTGAGGCCTTCCGTCCCCCCGAAAAACCCCGTAATGATATATCCGGCGTGCGAAATGCTGGAATAGGCCAGCAGGCGCTTTACATTATGCTGGGGCAGGGCCATAAGGTTGCCCAGCACCATGGTGAGGACCGCTAGAGCCCAGAAGATCTCCCTGAACTGCGCCGCACCGGCGGTCAGGGTGAAGAGCCGGTAAAGCACCACCGCCGCGCCGGCTTTTACCGCCGCGCCCATAAAAGCTGAAACTGGAGTGGGGGCGCCTTCGTAGACATCCGGCACCCACATGTGGAAAGGGACCAGGGCCGTTTTAAAAGAAAAGCCGGCGATCAGGAAAACGAAGCCGGCGGCCGTCAGCGAAGGATGAACAAGGAAGGAAGAGGGTTGAAGGAGCGGGATGGCGGGGGTTGCGGAGAGTTTTATCGCTTCGTAGTGCAATGTTCCGGTGGTCCCGTATATCAGCGCGATGCCCATGACCAGCATACCCGTGCCGAAAGAGCCCAGCAGAAAATATTTGTACCCGGCTTCGGCTCCGGCGGGGCTGCGGTTTATGGCGGAAAGGGCGTACAGGCAGACCGAGAGAAGTTCCACGGAGATAAAGGCGGTCAGGAGTTCTCCCGCGGAAACCAGGAACATAAGGCCCAAGGCGGCCATGGACAGCAGGAAATAATATTCCCCCGCGCCCGGCTTCCCGTTGCGCGCGGAAAGGGAGATCAGGACCGTTAAGGCGAGCGCAGCCAGGAAGAACGGCCAGAGGTAGCCGGTAAACGGGCCGACGGCCAAGGCTCCGTCGAACATGGAAAACGAAGCCGTGTTCGAGGCCGGGAACAGGCCCAGCAGGACCAGCGCCGCTCCCAGGACTATGACGCCTGGCAGCGGGTCGTCCCTGCGGGTAAGTATCGGGATGAACAAGGCCGTAAGCGAGGCCAGGAGCAGGGTCAGGGGAACGGCCAGGGCGTGTCCCGCGCAGGCCGCGATCTCAGGGGACATCATTCAGCCTCCTTGTCGGCAAAAGGCGGTTTTTTGGCGGCTTGCGAGCCGCGGTTGGTGAGTGCCGCGGCTGTTTGCGACGGCTTGCGGGCTGCGAGCGTCCGGCGGCCGGCGGCTGACGGCGGGCGGACGCTGTATTGCCGCACCGCCGCGTCCATTTTTCCTAGGAACGGCGCGGGATAGAGGCCGATAAAGATGATAAAGAACACCAGCGGCAGCAGGTACGCCCATTCCCGCGCGCTCAGGTCGGGCAGATGGCGGTTCTCGTCGTGGCGCACCGGGCCGAAGATAACGCGCTGGTACATCCCCAGCATGTAGACGGCCGAAAGTATGATGCCCGAGACAGCCGCGGCGGCCGGCCAGGGATAGACCTTGAAAGAGCCGAAAAGTATAAGGAATTCCCCCACGAAACCGTTCAGGCCCGGCAGGCCGATGGAGGAAAGCGTTATTATCAGGAAGACCGCCGAGAATCCGGGCATCGCTTTGGCCAGTCCGCCGTAGTCCTCTATGCTGCGGGTGTGGCGCCTTTCGTACAGAATGCCCACCAGAAGGAAGAGCGCGCCGGTGCTGAGGCCGTGGTTTATCATCTGCAGAACCGCCCCGGAGACGGCCGAGGGTTCGAAAGCCGCGACGCCGAGCATGATCAGGCCCATGTGGGCCACGGATGAATAGGCCACCATTTTCTTCATGTCCGGCTGGCTCCAGGCCGTCAGCGAGCCGTAAACGATCCCGACGACGCCGAGACCCGCCAGCCAGGGCGCGAAGAGCTGCGCCGCGGCCGGGAACAGCGGCATGGCGAAGCGCAGGTAGCCGTATACGCCCATTTTCAGCAGCACGCCGGCCAGGATAACGGAGCCGGCCGTCGGCGCTTCCACATGGGCGTCGGGCAGCCAGGTATGGAAAGGGAATAGCGGCACTTTGATCGCGAAGGCCAGCGCGAAGGCCGCGAACAGCCAGAGCTGGGTTTTGAGCGGGAAAGCGGTCCGGCAGAAATCGAGCAGGGCGAAGGAATAAACCCCGGACTGGGTCTTGTGCGCGAGGTAGACGCAGAGAATGGCGGCCAGCATGAGCACGCTGCCCAGCATGGTGTAGATAAAGAACTTGAGCGCGGCGTAGACGCGCCGGTGCCCGCCCCAGACGCCGATCAGGAAATACATCGGTATGAGCATGGCTTCCCAGAAAACATAGAACAGGAAGACATCCATCGCGGCGAAGACCCCCAGCATTCCGGTCTGGAGCGCCAGCAGGGAGGCGTAGAAAGCCTTCCGGTGTTCCTGGATATAATTGAACGAAGCCAGGATGGACAGCGGGGTCAGCAGCGCCGTGAGCAGCAGGAGCAGCAGGCTTATGCCGTCCACGCCGAGCCGGTAGTTGATCCCCCAGTCGGGCAGCCAGGGTTGGCAGACGGTAAACTGCATGGCGGGGCCGGCCGCGTCAAAACCGGCATAAAGGCGGAGGGAGAGCAGGAACACCGCCGCTGATATGGCGAAAGCCAGGTTCTTTATGAGGCCGGGTCTGTCCTTCGGGACAAGGGTCAACGCCAGCGCTCCGGCGAGCGGGGTCATGATGATCATCGTCAGCAGGTTGGAATCGAGAAATCTCATAATTACATGATCCAGTATAAAAGTGCCGCCAGGCCGCCGGTGAAAGCCAGCGCGTATGCCTGGGCGTTGCCGGTCTGGGCCTTCCTGAGGAGCGATCCCGTCCTGTAGGCGAGCTTCGCCGCGCCGTTGACCAGCAGACGGTCTATAAGAACCGTGTCTAAAAAACCGAAGAACACCCTGTCGGCCGTCCATTTAAGGGGCCTGATTAACGCGTAATCATAGAGCTCGTCCACATAAAATTTGTTGAGGACAAGCCCGCGAGCGAACCTGAACCTGAGCGCCAAGGCTCCGGCCAGGGCCGGTATGGTGAAGAAGAAACCGGCGGCTATGCCGGCCAGGGCCGTGATGACCGTGGTCAGCATCAGCCTGCGGGCCGCCGGATCGGCCCCCTCAAGCGGGAGGGCCGCGGCCGGGTCAAGGAAGGCCGGAAGATATTTTGAGCCCAGCCAGCCGCCCGTAAGCGCCAGCGCGGCCAGCGCGGCCATAGGTACGGTCATGAGCGGGGAAGATTCGTGGGCGCGGCCCTCCGATCTTTTGCCGCCGAGGAAGGTGAGAGCCATCAGGCGGGTGACATAATAGGCCGTCAGGCCCGCTACGGCAAGCCCCGTGTACCAGAGAAGCGGCGTACCGTGCGCGCGCACCTGTTCCAGCACAAGATCTTTTGAATAAAAGCCCGCCAGCGGCGGTATGCCGGAGATGGCCAGCCACCCCACGGCGGTGAGAGCGAAGGTGAAACGCATCTCCTTTGAAAGTCCGCCCATCCTGGACATGTCCTGTTCGCCGGACATCCCGTGGATCACCGAGCCTGCGGCCAGGAACAGCAGCGCCTTGAAAAAAGCGTGGGTCGTCAGGTGGAAGACGCCGGCCGCGTACGAACCCGCTCCCACGGCCATGAACATATACCCTATCTGGCTGATAGTGGAATAGGCCAGCACTTTTTTAATGTCGCTTTGCAGCGTGGCGATGACCGCGCCAAGTAAAGCCGTAAAGCAGCCGACGACGAGCACGACTTCCAGGGCTCCGGGAGCGAGGGCGTAAAGAAAGTCCATGCGCGCCAGCATATAGACGCCGGCGGTGACCATGGTGGCGGCGTGGATGAGGGCGGAGACCGGGGTGGGGCCGGCCATGGCGTCCGGCAGCCAGACATACAGCGGGAACTGCGCCGACTTTCCGGCGGCGCCGAAGAACAAAAGCAGGCCGATGACGGTCGGAGCGGGGAAGCCCAGTACGGTCCTGCCGCTCAGCAGGCCGGCGTTCCCGGCCAGGGCCGTGAAATCGGAGGCGAAGACGCCCTGTTCGGCCAGCAGACCGAACAGCAGCATAAGGCCGAGCAGGAAGCCGGCGTCGCCTACGCGGTTGGTGATGAAGGCTTTTTTCCCGGCCGAGGCGTTCCGAACCTCCTCATGCCAGAACCCGATCAGCAGATAGGAGCACAGGCCCACGCCCTCCCAGCCCACGAACATCAGCACGGGATTGTCCGCCAGGACCAGGAGAAGCATGAAGGATACGAACAGGTTCAGGTAGGCGAAATAGCGGTTGAAGCCTTTGTCGCCGCGCATATAGCCGATGGAATAAACATGGATCAGGAAGCTGACTCCGGTAACCACCAGCGCCATTACGGCCGAGAGCGGGTCGAAGCGCAGGGCGAAATCTATGGAAAAATCGCCCGCCGTGATCCAGTTAAAAAGCGTGTCGCGCAGGAGCCGGTTCTCCGCCGGAAGGCTGAGCAGGCCGGACAGACTGAGGCAGGCCGCAGCGAAAGCCGCCAGGACCGCCGCCGAACCCATCCAGCCCCCCGCTTTTTCCCCCAGGAATTTTTTTCCAAAAATGCCGTTAAGCAGGAACCCGGCCAGCGGCGGGAGTATGATCCATTTCAACATCGGATAGCAGTTTACAGGCATAAAATTAAATCAGGCTGAGAGCGGCGGCCGCCGATGAGCGAACTACCCCCTTAGATTTTTTATAAGGCCGATGTTCAAGGTCCCGAGGTTGCGGGCCAGCAGGATCACTATGGCGAGTCCCACCCCGGCCTCGGCGGCGGCCACGGCGAAGACCATCAGCACGAATACCTGCGGGTCGGGCGCGCCGCCGGACCTTGAAAAGGCCACCAGCATTATATTCGCGGCGTTGAGCATCAGTTCGGCGAACATGAGCAGCACGATAATATTCCTGTGCGTCAGGAAACCGGCGGCGGCCAGCGTAAAAAGAACGAAGCTTAAGACCAGCAGGTGTTCAAAAGGCATTATAATTTCCTCTTTGCGGTCGCAACGGCGCCGACAATGCCGGCCAGGACCACGAGCGACACCAATTCGAACTGGAAGGCGTAAGGTCCGAAGAGCAGGGCCGACAGGGCGTCAACCGATTCCGGCACGAAAGCCAGGTCCAGGCGCGCCCCGGCCGGCAGGACCAGCTGAAGCAGTTCCGCCAGCAGGACGGCGGCCCCGGCCAGGCCGGCCAGCCTCAGGAATGTCGGAAGCTGCGGTTTGCCGCCTTCGGCGTCGAAGGGCAGGGTGTTTATGGCGAGGATAAAGAGCACCATGATCGCGCCTGCATAGACGATGACCTGAAGAAAGGCGACCAGCTGGGCGCTTAAAAGGATATAAATTCCGGCCGTGGCTGTCAGGACGGTCAGCATGGAAAGCGCCGCGCGCAGCGGGTCGGTCTGAAACAGCATAGCCAGGGTTGCGGCCGCGGCAAGGGCTCCCAGTGCGTATATGATGAGCTGTTGTGCCATAAGATCCTTCTTTGTCTATGCTTATCCGGCCGGTATGCGCGCCGGCTGTTTTTGTCCGCGCCTTGCTCGCCGCCGTTCTCCGCGAACTCCGCGTCTTTGCGGTAATGTACCTAATGTCGCTCCGTCAAATACGGTCCGCGGGCCGCCGCCAGTCTGTTCGCCGCTCCTTTAAGCGAAGGTTCCTCGCCAGGGAGGTTTTTAAGCAGTTTGTCCCTGGTCAGGTACATGTGTTCGCGTTTCAGGGCGCCGCCGGGGATGACGCCGGTGTCCATGGCTATGGCGTCTTCGGGACAGGCCTCCACGCACATCCCGCACACTACGCACCTGGAAAGGTCCACATCAAAGACGGCGGGGTATTTTTCCACGCGGAGGCCGGCATACTCGGCCGCTTCTATATGGATGCAGTAGGCCGGGCAGGCCGTCGCGCACAGGAAGCAGGCCACGCATTTGGGTGAGCCGTCGGAGCGCATCTTCAGGCGGTGAAGGGACCGTCCCCTGGCGGCGTGTTCAAGCGGACGGACGACCTCGGGATACCGTATAGTGATTATTTCCCCCGGGTTGAACAGATTTATAAAAAAATGGCGCGCGGTCACCAGGAAACCCTTAAAGATCTCCAGGACATAGATCCGCTCAACGAGGTTCAGGGGGCGGTTGTTCACCTTTTTAATTTCTATCATAGTTTGCCCGCCAGCGCCAGCACGAGCCCGGTCGCAAGGATATTTAAAAGCGAAAGCGGCAGGATCCCCTGCCAGGCCAGCCTCATCACCTGGTCGAAACGGAACCGGGGCACGGTCCAGCGCAGCGTCATAAGCGCCCAGCACATAAAGGCCGTTTTGGCCGCGAACGCGGCCGTTTGGGCCGCCGCCGTCGCGTAGTGGGGCATGGCGATACTTCGCCCGCCGGGGAACAGGAATCCGGTCTCGCCGAGATAAGGGATCTGCCAGCCGCCGAGGAACAGCGTTACCGCCAGCATGGCCACCAGGATGATCTCTATGAATTCCGCGAACATAAAGACGGCGAAACGCATGGAACTGTATTCCATGAAATAGCCGATGATCTCCGATTCCCCCTCCACGACATCGAAGGGGGTGCGTTTGTTCTCGGCCATGGCCGCCGTCAGAAAAAGTAAAAAAGCGGGGAACTGGTAGACTATGCCCCAGGCCGGGATAAAACCGTACAACAGCCGGCCCTGCGCCAGGACTATCTGCTGGAGGTCGGCCGTGCCGTAGACCATCATAAGGCCGGCCAGGGTAAGGCCCAGCGTCACTTCGTAGGAGATCATCTGGGCCGCGCCGCGCAGCGCGCCCAGCAGGGCGAAATTGCTTTTAGAGGCCCAGCCGGCCAGAAAAGTTCCGTAAACAGCTAAACCGGAAACAGCCAGCACATACAGCAGGCCCAGCGGCAGCCTGGCGATGACCAGGTCCACTCGGTACCCGCAGATCTCGATGTAATCGCCGAACGGGATGACTGCGAAAGCGGCCAGCACGGGAACCAGGGTCATTACCGGCGCCAGCGTGAACAGTACCTTGTCGGCCCGGGCAGGAACGAAATCCTCTTTCATCATCAGCTTTATGCCGTCCGCTATAGGGTGGAACAGGCCCAGCAGGGTGAGGCCGAAGACGGCCGCGCGGTTGGGCCCGATGCGGTCCTGCATCAGGGAGCTCAGTTTCCTTTCCACCCAGGTCAGGAAAGCGGTGAAACCCATCACGGCGCCGAGGAAAAAGCCGGTCTTGAGCGCGGATACCGCCAGGAACAGAAGCAGGTCCGGGTTCGGCTGGGTTAAAAACGGTTTAAGTCTTTCCATTTATAGTTGTTTCACCAGTTCCGAAATTTTTTTCCCTAGTTCCGCGGCGTCCTCGAACCGTATGGGCGCGCCGGTATAGGAAGAGATCCTGCTGAGCACCGTCCAAAGCGGCTTCACGCCTTCCGGCGCGGCGACCGCCGGCGCGGTTTTCTGGACAAGACCGTTGTAATTGACGAAATGTCCTTCGGTCTCGAAGTAAACGGCGTAAGGCAGCACGCAGCCCGAACTGAAACTAAGTTCGCTCCTGGCCGCCGCCAGGATGACGGTCTCCATGCCCGGCAGGCCGGGGAGCTGGTCTTTCAGGGAATTCAGGGCGCGGGCTTCGGCCACTATAAGTTTTATTCTGCCCGAATTTATAAGTTCCGCCAGCGCGGCCCGGCTCGGGCCGGGATAGCGCGTCCTTAAAAGTTTCAGGCCGTTGGTGTTGGGCGCGGGGTCTTTGTTTATCAGGATGCCGTCCTTTATCCCCTGCTCCGAAGGAAAATCGAGGCACAGATGGGGCGTTTTTATGGACACGGCGGCCAGTTCGGCCAGGGCCAGATTGTCTTCGAGCGACAGGTACGGAGAGCCCAGCACCGCCACCGAGTCGGGCCCTGTTTTGCGCACGGCCTCGTCCATCAGGTGGGCGGCCTGTCTGATGGACGGTTCCAGCTCCATGCTGCCTCTTTTGACCAGGGCTTTGCGCAGGCGGTCCCCGGCTTCCAGGACCTTGTAGGTCATGCGGCCGTTGTCGCACAACCAGGTATTTGTCTCCGGGTTCGGGGAGGGCATGAGGCGATAGACGGTATTTTGATTGTAGTGGACCTCTATGTTGCAGCCGGTCGCGCAGCCTGTGCAAACGCTTTTAACCTTTTTGAGGAACCATACGCGCTGTTTGAACCTGAAATCGGCGGAGGTGAAAGCCCCGACCGGGCAGAGATCGGCTATATTGAGGGAATAATCGTTGTCCAGGCCGCGCCCGCCCCGGAGATCTATGAAGGCGGAGTCGTTGCGCTCCGAGACAGTCAGTTCGTTGGTTTTGGTGACTTCTTCGCAGAAGCGCACGCAGCGGGTGCAAAGGATGCAGCGCTCATTATCCAGCACCAGGTATTTTCCCGCTGCGAGACGTTTCTGGCGGAGGATCTTGTCTTCAAGGGCGAAGCGGCTTTTATGAAGGCCGTGATCCATGTAATAATCCTGCAGGAAGCATTCCCCCGCCTGGTCGCAGATCGGGCAGTCCACGGGGTGGTTGGCGAGCAGGAATTCCAGCACGGAGGTCCGGGCTTTTTTGACCGCCTCGGTGCCGGTGCGCACTATCATCCCTTCCGTTATTTCCGTGGCGCAGGCTATTCGCAGCCTTGGAGCTTTCTCGATCTCCACGGCGCACATGCGGCAGGTGCCCGAGATAGAAAGGGACGGGTGGTAACAGTAACGCGGGATATAAATGCCCAGGGCCTGGGCGGCCTGTAAAACAGTGGAGCCCTTCGGCATTTCAATGGTCTTCCCGTCGATGGTCAGCTTAGGCATGCTTTTTACGCTCTATTAAAATTTTTCCCGTAAAATTCTACGATAAAATGTCGTCTTACGACATTTTATTTTTTCCGCAAATCTCCCCCCGAGCGTGCGCTTCGAATTCGGGGCGGAATTTTGTTATAAAGCTCATGACCGGCATGGCCAGGGCGTCGCCCAGCGGGCAGAGCGTCTTGGAAAGGATGTTTTCCGCCAGGGAATAGATCAGGCCGATGTCGCTTTGCGCGCCTTTGCCGGCCTCCAGCTTTACGAGCGATTTTTCTATCCAGCCTCCGCCCTCGCGGCACGGAGTGCATTGGCCGCAGGATTCGTGATGGTAGAATTTGGCCAGTACCAGCAGCGATCCCACCATGCAGGCCTTATCGTCTATTATTATGATCCCGCCCGAGCCCAGCATCGAGCCGGCCTGCTGCACGGATTCATAGTCGAGGTTCATCCTGAGGGCCTCGGCGGCGGTCAGCACCGGCACCGAGGAGCCGCCGGGGATCACGGCTTTGAGCCTGGAGCCGTCCAGCATCCCGCCGCATTGCTCCTCCAGGAATTTCTTGAACGGCAGCCCCAGTTCTATCTCGTAGACTCCGGGTTTTTTGACCGGGCCGCTCACGGATAAAAGTTTCGTGCCGGCGCTTTTGCCCGCGCCGAGTTTTGAATACCAGGCGCCGCCTTTTTCTATAATGGCGGGTACCGAGGCCAGGGTCTCCACATTGTTTATTACCGTGGGGCGGCCGAACAGGCCTACCACGGCCGGGAACGGGGGTTTCAGGCGCGGCAGGCCCCGTTTGCCTTCGATGGATTCCAGAAGAGCGGTTTCTTCGCCGCAGATGTAAGCGCCGGCCCCCCTGTGCACGATGATCTCAAGATCGAAACCCGAGCCCAGGATGTTGACGCCGAGAAAGCCTTTTTCGGCCGCTTCCTTCACGCAGGCTTCCAGAAGGGCGGCTTCTTTTTCGAATTCCCCCCGGATGTAAATATAGCACTGCCTGGCTCCGATGGCGTAGGAGGCGATGATGAGGCCTTCTATGAGGAGCCGCGGATTTTTAAGTATCAGCTCCCGGTCCTTGAAGGTGCCGGGTTCGCTTTCGTCGGCGTTGCAGACCAGGTATCTGGGTTTGGGGTCCGCTTTGGGGATGAAGGACCATTTCAGGCCGGTCGGAAAGCCCGCGCCGCCGCGGCCCCGCAGGTTGGACAGCCTTACCTCGGCGGTTATTTCATCGGGTTTCATGCCGAAGGCTTTTTTAAGCGTCCGGTAGCCGCCGGTCCCGGCGTTTAAAAGTATCTTTTCCATGAAAATATCCGGCCGTTCACTTTCCGGCGCGCAATTCCTCCAGCAGAAGGTCCAGCTTCTCCGGGTTCATGTTCTCGTGATAGGTCCCGTTCACCGCTATCACGGGCGCGGAGCCGCAGGAGGCGAGACATTCCACCGTCGACAGCGTGAACAGCCCGTCCCGCGTGGTCTCCCCCTCGGTTATCTTCAGCTTTTCCTTAAGGCGCCGCAAAAGTTCCGGCGCGCCCATAAAATGGCAGGAAATATTCCGGCAGACCTGGAGGTGGTACCTGCCGGCCGGGACCCGGTTGAACATGGTATAAAAAGTGACCACCCCTTTCACCCGGGCGTAAGGCAGTTCGAGCGCCGCGCTCAGGGCGTCCATGGCGTCTTCGGAGATCCAGCCCGCTTCATTCTGCACTTCGCGCAGGGCCGGGATAAGCACGGCCTCTTTCCTGGGATAGCTCTTCAGCAGTTCGTCTATCTTCGACCTGGTTTTTTTAGAAATTTCGTATGACATATGTTAGGGCGGGGCTACCTCTCCAGTTCGCCTCCGATCATGTTTATCTGGCCGAAGGTGGAGATTATGTCCGCTATGTAGCCGCCGTTTATCAGTTTTGAAAGCCCGGCCACCAGCGGGAAGCAGGGCGGGCGCACGCGCACCCTGTAGGGCCGGCCCGAGCCGTCGCTGACCACATAGTAGCCGAGTTCCCCGTTGCCCCCCTCCACGGCCTGGTAGACCTCGCCCGCGGGAGGCTTGACGCCCTCGTAGGTCAGTTTGAAATGGGCCATCAGGGCTTCGATATTATTATAAACTTCCCCTTTCTCCGGCAGGATAACATTAAAATCGGCGTGGCGGATGGGGCCTTCCGGCAGCTGTTCGAGGGCCTGTTCCACTATGCGCATACTTTGGTTCATTTCTTCCATGCGCACGAGGTAGCGGTCGTAATTGTCGCCGTTGCCGCCCACGGGGATGGTAAAGTCAAAGCGGTCGTAGACCAGGTAGGGGCTGGCTTTGCGCACATCGTAGGGCACGCCGCAGGCGCGCAGGACCGGTCCGGTGAAGGACATCGAGACGGCGTCCTGCCTGGAGACGGCGCCGGTGCCGCGCATACGGTCGAAAAAAATACGGTTGCGGGTGAGCAGCTTGCCGGCGTCGGACAGGTTCTTGCGGACTTTGGCGAAAACCTCCGCGGTCCTGGCCCTGAAATCCGGCGGCAGGTCGCCCGTCACCCCTCCGACGCGGGCGTAAGCGGGGGTCACGCGGCCGCCCGCCACCGAGTCGGTCAGCTGGTAAAGGAATTCCCTGGCGTTGATTAGGTAGAAATAGACGGTAAAGGCGCCCTGCTCCATAGCGTTGGCGCCTATGCAGGTGAGATGGTCCTGGAGGCGGCCCAGCTCCGACATGATGACGCGCAGATATTTGCAGCGCTCGGGGGTTTCCAGGCCCATGAGCTTCTCTATGGCCAGGGCGAAGCCCACATTGTTTATGAAGGGAGAAACATAGTTAAGACGGTCGGTGTAGGGGATGACCTGGTTATAGGTGATGTTTTCGCAGGTCTTCTCGAAGCCGCGGTGCAGGTAGCCTATCTCGACATCGGAATTCACCACCCGTTCCCCCTCGATGGTCAGGAGGATGCGCACAATGCCGTGCATAGCCGGGTGCGAAGGCCCCATGTTCAGGACCATTCGTCCGTTCCCCAGGTCTTCCAGCTCCCAGGTCCGGGGTATTTCGGTGTTTTTTGTATCCATTAAAAATTTCCGACGCAAAAATTTTTATTCCCTGTGCGGTATCCTCGGCTGCCTTTTCTTCAGAGGATAGTCCTTGCGCAGGGGGTGGCCTTCAAAGGTGTCGTACATCAGAAGCCTTCTCAGATCCGGGTGGCCTTCGAATTTTATGCCGAACATGTCGTATGCTTCGCGTTCGAACCAGTCGGCGCAGGCCCAGAGCGGCGTCAGGGAGGCGATGACGGGCTCTTGCCCGTTGACCGGCGCTTTCAGGCGCAGGCGCAGGTTGGTCCTGAGGGAATAAAAGTGATAGACCATTTCAAAGCGGTCTTCCCGCTCCGGATAGTCCACGGCGGTAAGGTCCGTCAGGAACTCAAAACCCAGCTCGTCGCGCAGGTAGCGGGCCACTTCGGGCAGGGCGGAATTTCGGATGGTCACGGTTTCGTCCCCGCGGAAGGCGTGGGAGCCCGTTACCGCTTCCGGGAATTTTTCCTGTATGGTCCGTATCAGATCCTGGTTCATTATAAATTTTCGCCGTAAAAACTCATGCCATACCACGCCCTATAGGGCGGGGTACCTTGCGGCAAGAGCGAGCTCGGCCGTCTTCAAGGCATAAAATGTCGTCTTACGGCATTTTATCTGTATTTCTTGTCCAAAACCGATTCGGCGGAAACTTTCTCCTGTAGTTTCATCAGCGCGTCCAGCACCGCTTCCGGACGCGGCGGGCAGCCGGGAATATAGATGTCCACCGGGATTATTTTGTCTATCCCCTGCACCGTGGCGTAGTTGTCGTAAAACCCGCCGGAGGTGGCGCAAACCCCGAAAGAGACCACCCATTTGGGTTCGCACATCTGGTCATAGACCCGCTTCAGCACGGGGGCCAGTTTTTCGTTCACCGTGCCCACCACAAAAAGCACATCGGCCTGCCTGGGCGAGAACCTGGGGAACTCGGCGCCGAAACGCGCTATGTCGTAGGTGGAGGCCCATACCGCCATGAACTCCATGCCGCAGCAGGCGGTCACGAAGGGGTATTGAAAAAAAGAATATTTGCGGGCCCAGTTGACGGCGTCGTCTATGCGGGAGGTGAAAAAAGAATGGCCGAAGATCGTCTCTAATCCCATTGCAGGGCGCCTCGCTTTATAGCGTAGATAAGGGCCGTGAACAGGATGAACAGGAACCCGGCCATGGCTATAAAGCCGTGGAGGCCGAGCGTGCGCAAGGAGACCGCCCACGGGTACAGGAATATTATTTCTATGTCGAACATGACGAACAGGACGGCGATAAGGTAAAAATTGACGGAGACGGCGCTCCTGGAGGCCTGGGCGGGAGGCATTCCGCATTCAAAAGGTTCGGCTTTGATATGGGTCCGTTTTTTCGGCCCGAACAGCATGGCGGCGGCCAGCATTCCCGCTGCGACCGCCAGTCCGAAGCCCGCTGTCAGCATTATGGCGAGGTATTGTCTCATGCTGTTTACATTCTAGCAAAATAAGCCGCCGCGCCCGATTAGTTATATTAATCGAAAAATAAGAGCCGGTAATAGGCGTCCGGGCCTGGGAACTTTTAAGGAAACGGCAGGCCTGCGGGTTCGCGGGCGTGCCGGGGGAATGGAACTGCCGGGCACGCTATCGTCCGCGCTATGGACTCGCTCCCGGGCGGGAGCGAGTCAGGCTTTGATCACACCTAGGCGTTTCAATTCCCAGAAACATTTTATCATCGCCGAAACATCGGCGGCGGCGTTGTGCGCTTCTTCAAAATCCTTCCGGAATAATTTGGAGTGAAGTTCCATCAGTTTGGGCCATTTGTAGCCGTACGGCCCGGGGAGGGCGCAATAATCAGCGGCGCTTCGCATGGTGCAGATCTTTTTTTTGGCCGGCAGGGGGGGTTGCAGTTTATGCCTTAAAAATTCCGCGCTTACTATCTTCTCGTCGAAGCTCATGTTGTGCGCGACCAGGCAGGCCGCCCGGTCAAGCGCCGCCTGGAATTCCTTTAAGACCGAACGCAGATTGCTACCTTCCCTGTTCGCCCGGTCCGTGGAGATCCCGTGTATCCGCGCCGCCTCATCCGGGATCGTAAAGCCGTCCGGCTTGATTATAAAATCGCCGCCCAGGATCCTGTTCCCGCCGCCGTCGGAAAGTAAATAGGCCAATTGGATCATCCTGGGCCAGTTGTCCAGGTCGGTTACAGGCGCCTTCCAGTTTTTAGGAAGCCCGGTGGTCTCGGTGTCGAAAAATAAGTACATTAGAAAGTATAGACAAAGCCGGCTGTAAGGCCCAGGCCGTAGAACCGGGCGCCGTTCCCGGCGAAGGACCTGTAGCCCTCGGCCAGTGAGTTAAAGCGCCAGTTGGAATTTGAGAACTGCCATTCGTAGCCCAGGCCCAGGTTCCAGGCCGCGCGCCAGCCCCGCAGCGGTTCCTTAAGATCGGATTTTCCGGGCCCGCCTGAGAAATAATGGGAGGAAACGCCGCCGCGCAGCAGGACATATCTGGTGTGGGGCGTGCCCAGCGGGATAAGCGCGAGCTCAAGGCCCAGCGGCGCCTCATAATGCGCCAGATGCGCCCTTGAGCCGTCCGGCTTCTCCAGCCCTATGCGGTTGTATTTGACTCCGGCGTAATAGCGCACCCAGGAGAAGATGTGTCCGCCGACCAGCAGCTTGGGCCCGGCCGTGACGGTTTCCGTTTTGTTCCCGCCGCCGCCGGTCTCCAGGATCAGGGTGTCCGCCGCCAGGGCCAGAGAGGCGTAGCGCGCTTTTGACGGCGCCCGCCGCGAGGAGTTCTCCGGGGAGAGATACCTGACCTGTCCGGCCGGCATGGGCTGGTCGGACCTGAGGAAGCCCAGAAATTCTTTTTTTTCCTTTTCCCCCCACGCCTCCTGGTTCCTGAGGTCGGGGAGCGGCTGCGCGCGCGGGAAGGCCGGGTTCAGCGCAATGAGGCAGATAATTGTCAGCGCGGTTTTCATGATGAAATTCAATTAAAAATTTCTGCCGCAAAAATTTTTACGGTAAAATGCCGTGAACGGCATTTTGTTATATAATACAAAATGTGAGGATAAAAACCCGCGCGCTATTCATCGTATTGTCAGCAAGCCTGTTCCTTTTTCCGGCGGCGCGGGCTGCGACCATCGCCGACGCCAGGGGGACCGTGGTGCGGGAGACGCTGACTTACCTGAATACGCCCTACCTTTGGGGCGGTATGCACCCGGACACAGGCATGGACTGTTCCGCTTTCGTAAAGCTGGTGTACGGCAGGGCCGGGATCGGCCTGCCGCGCGTGGCCAGAGCGCAGTTTTCGCAGACCCGCCGCCTTTCCCCCTCCGGCGTGCTGCCGGGGGACCTGATCTTTTTTTCCATGAAAGAGCCCGGCGCGTCCGGAGTGGACCATGTCGGGATATATGTCGGCAAAGGTTTTTTCGTGCACGCCTCGGTCACCAGCGGCGTGCATATAGATTCGGTCGCCGCTCCCTACTACTATTCCCGCCTGGTAAGCCTGCGTAAATACGCCGGGTTTTAAACACGCGCAAGGATTGCGCATGTGAATTGTTTCCATTCTGGAAACAAGCGTCACTTGTACAAGGTCTCCATTTTGCGGTAGAAATCACGCAGGATGAAGAACGCCTTCTTTTTGAGGCCTTTGTCGGAGATCAGGCCTTTCCGGTTGTAGCCGTCCTGGATGCCGGGGAGCAGGCGCCGGGGAGATCTGAAATCCGCCAGGATCCAGGGGCTCACGCCTCTGAAATTGCGGATCTTCTCCAGCATCGCCAGATTCTGCCGGTACAGATATTCCTGGTATTCCTCGGTCCAGCGCTCCTCGCGCGTCCCATGCAGACCCTGGAGGGCGTCCCCGCCGAATTCGGAAACGACCACCGGTTTATCGAAGCGGATCTCCCATTTGGCGTCCGGGGCGTCGGAGAGACCGCCTCCGTACCAGCCCCTGTATTCATTGAAAGCGATAATGTCGAGGTCCTTTCCGATCTTATCGTCCACGACCGAAGCGCCGTTCTCCTGGCGGGTTTCGAGCGCGGCGCTTATAAGGCGGGTCGGGTCGAGGCTCCGGGCCGTTGAGATCAGGTCCAGCAGAAAGGCGTTGCGCGCGTCCGAAGGGGGCGTTTCGTTGGCCATGGACCAGATGATAACCGAAGCCCTGTTCCTGTCGCGGGTGATAACTTCCGACAACTGGTTCCTGGCGCCGGCGAGAGTGGCTGCATCGGCGAAGTCCACGGTCCAATAAACGGGGATCTCCTCCCAGACCATAAGGCCCAGCTTATCCGCCAGTCTCAGCATGTGTTCGTTGTGGGGGTAGTGGGCAAGGCGGACATAGTTGCAGCCGAGTTCCTTCGCCCAGCCCAGCGCCTGCATGGCGTCGGCTTCGCTGTGGGCTCTGGCGCCTTTCAGCGCGTTCTCCTCGTGGATGGAGATGCCCCTGAGAAAAACGGGGCTGCCGTTGAGGAGGAGCTCCGGGCCGCGGGTTTCAATGGTCCTGAAGCCGATGTCGTCGCGCAGCGATTGTTTTTCGGTCCTGACGAACACTTCGTAAAGTTTGGGGTCGGACGGCGACCAGTACCTGATGTTCTTCGCTTCTATCTCGAACCCGGCGGCGCCGGCCGCATCCACGGTCATAACATGGTCGATCTTTAACTCGGGGATGATGACGGAAACCTTTTCGCCCGGCTGCGCGCCGGCCAGTTCGACCGAGCCGGCGATGACGCCGGATGAGCCTTTCTTCAGCTGGATGGTGTAATCCCGGACAAAGCTTTCGGGCTCCTCTATAAGCAGTACCTCGCGGGTGAGGCCGCCGTAATTCCACCAGTCCGTGCTGAGCGTCGGCACGGCTTCCTGGCGCCGGGTGTCGTCGACTTTTACCACCAGGTAGTTGTCTTTCGGCTTGACCAGGCGGGTGATCTCGAAATTGAACGGGGTGAAGCCGCCTTCATGCGCGCCGAGTTTGACGCCGTTCAGGTAAACTTCGGCCTTGTAGTTGGCGGCCCCGAAATATACGAACAGGCGGCCGCCCTTTTTCGAGAAAGCGAAGTCGAACGACTTTTTAAACCAGACCGTCCCCTCGTAATAAAAAAGATTTTCTTTTTGCGAGTTCCAGTCGCCAGGCACCGTCAGAGCGGGAGATTTGTCGAAGTCGTACTCCACAAGCTCGGAGCCGTCCTTCGCATGATAATTATTGTAGAAGGCCGCATTGGAATTTTCTTTTTGCCGGTCGTAGGGCTGGCGCCGGTAATTGAAATAGCCGGTTTCATACGGGTCGACGATGTAATTCCACGGACCGTCGAGCGAAGTGAGCCTGCGGTTTTCCACATTGGTGAGAAGCTCCTGCGGCAGGGCCGCGGCGGGACAAAAAGACAGGAACAACAAGAGCGGCAGCTCGCGCGTATTCGGTTTCCACATTTTAAACTCCTGTAACCGTGAGGAAAAGTTTACCCCAGCATGTCGGAGAGCGTTATTTCAGGGTGATGGTAGCGTGTGTAGCCGGGCGTTTTTTTGCCGAACTGGATCGCTTCCAGCGGACACCACTGTATGCAGGCCAGACATAACTCGCATTTCCCCTGCCACACGGGTTTCCCCGAGTTCAGCAGGATATTCCCGCTTGGGCAGACGGCCGTGCAGACCGCGCAGGAATTGCATTTGTCGTCGACCCAAAAATCCTTATCCGTCTTCGGGACCTTGGAATACGACAGTTTATAGCATACGCCAGACAGCAGCAGCCTCTGCCAGAGCGGGCCTTTTTCAACCGGCTTCGTTTCCCTCCGGCCTATAAGATCCGCGATCTCCTTCAATTTTTTATCGGCCGCCGAGAATTGACGGTCCTGTTCTTCCGCCGGGGCGGCGCCGCCCCAGGGTATATAGTTGCTGGGCATGACCAGGCTGAAACCCGACGAAAGGTTCAGGCCGCGGGCTTTCATAAGCTTTTGCAGCTGCGGCAGCGTCGCGGCCGTCTGGCCGGCGTTGACGGCTACCGCGAAATAATAAACGGACGGGTCCGCGGGCAGCCGGCTGAGGAACTCTACGACCCTGCGCGGCAAGCCCCAGATATGCACCGGGAACACAAGGCCCGCGGTTTTGGACTTTCCGTCCTCAGGCCTTGCTCTGCGCATGCTCGCAAGCCGCGTGTCCGGAAGTTCCGCGGCAAGTTTTCTCGCCGCCCAGAGCGAATTGCCGGTACCGGTGTAATAGTAGATAGTAGTGCTCATGAATTCCCCCTGAGATGCGCTTGTTCCCCGTTATTCCGCCATGGTCAGGAGCCCGCCGCCGTCAGCGGTCCCTTAAGATCCGCCTTTCCGGGCCGGTAAGTTTCAACAGACCGTCGCCGAACGCCACGCCTTCCCGGAATTGACGCAGGTATTTGCGTATCTGAGCCTTCCAGGTGGGCCAGTCATGCGGCCATTCTTCGCCCCAGGCGTCATACCAGCAGGTTATGGCCTTGGCGCGCAGGGTCTCCGCCAGTTCGCGCGACTGGTCGTTGAACTGTTCCCAAGCCCCCCGCCCGTGCGCTATCACGATGTAGCCTTCGCGGAGCCCGGCCAGCGTTTGTTCGTCGTTCAGGCCTGGAAGATAGCTGAGCGGTTCGTTGAAATAAATACCGGCATCCGAATACCCGCCCAGTTCCGTCCGCATGCTGTACAGCCCGCTCAGGCAGACGGCGGAGTCGAAGCAGCCGGGGAATTTAAGAAAAAAATTAGCGGCGTGAAAAGCGCCGAAGCTGGTCCCGTAGGCCATGAATTTTTCGGAGAGGCCGTAGGTGTTTGAGATGAATCCCGCAGTTTCCCGGCAGATGCAGGCCTCGTACTGCGCGTGCCGCCGTCCTATCCAGTCGTCATGCGCCGGTTTATGCCAGCTTTCCCAATCGCGGCCGTCCACTGCGAAGATGCGGATATCGCCGCGTTCGATAAAATCCCGGACGGCGTCGATCATCCCCTGGTTTTCATGATCGTAGAACCTTCCGTTGGAGGTCGGGAATACCATCACCGGTTTTCCCGCGGAGCCGTAGGATTTGAATTCGAAATCCTGGCCCAGAGCCTCGCTGTAAAATTTATGATAGTTGATCTCCATAATGCCGATATGCCCGGACCGTGTCCCGTGTTCCCGGGGCGCGAAATATCCTTTCCCCGCGTCTATGTACTATAATACCAAATATGAACTTCGTGTTCCTTTCCCCGGCGTTCCCCCCGAACTACCGGCTTTTCTGCGCCGCATTGAAGGCGGCGGGCGCCACCGTGCTGGGCATAGGCGATTCCCCTTTTGCCGGGCTGCGGCCGGAACTGCGCGACTCCCTGGCCTGGTATTACCAGGTCCGCGACCTGCACGATCCCGCCCAGTTGGGCGAAGCCCTGCGTTTTTTCTCCGGTCGTTTCGGAAAAATAGACAGGATAGATTCGCTTAACGAGTACTGGCTTGAGACCGAAGCCCGGCTTCGCAGCGAATTCGGCATCCCGGGCGTACAGGCGCACGAAGTTTCGGAAATACGGAAGAAATCCCTGATGAAGAAAGTGTTCTCCCGGATGGGCATTGCCCATGCGCGCGGAGAGATCGTTTCCGACGCGGCCCGCGCCCATGTCCTGGCGGCGGAGCTTAAATTTCCCGTGGTCGTAAAACCAGACGACGGGATGGGCGCGGAACATACCTACAGGCTGAATTCCTCCGCGGAAGTCGACGGATTTTTCGCGGGCAAGCCGGGCAGGGATTTTATAATGGAGGAATTTATAGACGGCGGCATAGTCACCTTCGACGGCCTGGCCGGCCCGGACGGCGAAATTATTTTTTGCACTTCGCATCTTTACGGCGAACGGGTGATGGAGGCCGTGCTGGCCGATATGCATATTTCCTATTATTCCCAACGGGACATCCCGCGCGACCTTGAGGAAGCGGGCGTAAAACTTGTCAAGGGTTTCGCGGTCAGGGAACGGTTCTTCCATTTTGAATTTTTCCGCAGGCCCGACGGAACGCTTTGCGCGCTGGAAGTGAATATCCGGCCTCCCGGCGGCATGACGATGGATATGTTCAATTTCGCCTGCGATATCGACATGTACGCCGTCTGGGCAAAAATGATGACTGGCGGACCGGCCGGGCTGGACTACTCCAGGAAATATCATTGTGGTTATGTCGGCAGGAAGAACAGGCTGAGCTACGCGCATTCGCATGAAGAGATCCGCGCCCGCCTGGGAGAGGCGCTGGTCCACCACGAGGGGCTGCCGCCGGTGCTGGCCCGCGCCATGGGCGACAACGGCTACCTGGTCCGCACCCGCGGGGCCGCCGAAATGGAAGCCGCCGTGGCGTTCATCCAGGAATTGCAAAAATAAGTGTTTGCTTTAGTTCCGGCAATCATGTATGATATGGAAAGTAAATGAATAAACGCTGAAGTTAAAACTTTAAGCGAAAGGAATGTAAACAAATGACGAAAGGAAAAGTGAAGTGGTTTAACGATAAAAAAGGTTACGGTTTCATAACCCCCGACGAAGGCGGTACGGAACTTTTTGTGCATCATCAGGACATACAGGGCGATGGCTTTAAAACGCTCGCCGAGGGACAGGCCGTGGAGTTCGAAGTAGCGCAGGGCGAAAAGGGCCCCAAGGCCACCAAGGTCGTTAAACTGTAAAGCCCGGCTTTACAAAAGAAAAAGCCCGCTTAACGGCGGGCTTTTTTATTATGCGCGCGCGGTACGCGCGCGCATCGCTCTAATAATCCGGTGACATAATACCTATTAAATCGAATTGAGTATTATGTCACCGGATTTCGTTATTTCACTCCGATCAGGTCTTGGATAAGCTGGAAACGGGACTTTTCCTTTATTTCAAAGCCGCCGCGGCTGATGCAAGACTGTACTGAACCACTTTCGGCGGTATAACCGCTGCACGCGAACCCCGCAGTCAGATCTTGCTCCCATGCGGAAGGCGAATCCGTGACCGCGTGCGCCGACGAGATGCAATGCTGAATATAGTTCCTGTCCGTGCCGCCGCTGCACGCTATGGCCGCCGCCATGGCCCGACCTGCTTCCGTGTCATCATGATTCAGGACCGCTTGCGCACTGTACATGCAGCCTTGGATAGTGAGGCGCTCGCTGCCTCCGCTGCATGCCACCGCCGCGATCCGTGACTGATGCGCATCGTCTATACTATCGCTGAGCATCGCTTTTACCGCTCCGATGCACTGCTGAATGCCGTTGGTGCCGGGGGCGCTGTCCGCGCAGGCGACTTCAGCCGCCGGTGTGTCGCCATTTACGGCTACCTCGGCGGAACTAACGCACCTTGCGTCTATTATCGCTTTTGCCGCCGGTTGGCAAACAGGGTACTTGCCGGACCCGGTCGCGCCGGCGGCGCCTACCGACACGACTACGGCCAGAATGGAAAACATTAGCTTTCTCATGAGATTCTTCCTCCTAAATATATACATCGCCTCTACTCTAATCACGCCTACGACTGTGGATTTATTTCTTTGTCACCCGTTCGTAGTAGACTTGGGTGAAGTTAAGCATAGCGTCATAAACTACCCGGCACACCATCATTTTCCGACCGTTAACTGTGACCGCTCTGATTTTAAGCGAAGCTGTTTTGGTGTGGAGTATGCTATCTTCGGATATTTCTATTACCTCTCCGGAAACATTCTCAACGAAGTGTCCGTCCAGGAATACATTAAACCTGTTATCGCCTGCCGACACTATCTTGAAGACGATCGGGCCATGGTCCTCGGTGTTAATCTGATATTCGACCTCACCACTTCCGCCGGCAAGTTCCCCGATAGACACAGACTTGCCGTCCTTATACGCGCCCGCCAGTCCATCCTTCAGGAGTAGTTGCGATTCGGTATTAAACGCATTTGCGCCCGCGGCCAGTCCCAGCAAACACACTATCATAGCTATGGTTTTCATTTTCTCCTCCACTGATATAGTCCGACGCAGATAGTGTAGCCCGTACGGGGGAAAAGCGGTTGGGTACTAATGCCCATTTCTTAACATCTTTGGGTCCATCCCCGCATAGGCCGAATGGGACACGCCTGCCGTCGGTCCACAGCTGTCCGATATGAACGAGCCAACGATAAAAAAGGTTGCGGTTTCATAACCCCCGACGAAGGCGGTACGGAACTTTTTGCGCGAAATCCGGTGACACAATAGAATGGCACTAACTTAAGGTGTTAATCTGGAATAGGCCCTGCTTTTCGCTTCTTAACTCCGATTGTGGTCGCTTCGCAGATTTTCTGCGATAAACCTCGCATATCC
>Ga0172379_10002019_pt1 | contig 37685 bp, 53 predicted proteins | sample GrowelOW334metaG_FD_119756 | JGI IMG/M metagenome (GOLD analysis project Ga0172379, IMG submission 119756) | Groundwater microbial communities from an aquifer near a municipal landfill in Southern Ontario, Canada - Groundwater well OW334 metaG | ecosystem: Environmental > Aquatic > Deep... | reverse complement strand
TTTCTTTTGGGAACGAACGCCCCAATTATGTGTACTCACATAATTGGTAAGTGAGGGAGCAAAAGAAAATGTATTTATTTTCTTTTGGGAACGAACGCCCCAATTATGTGTACTCACATAATTAATAATATTGACATTAACTAAAAATATGAGAATTTTTACTAATCACACCTTTACTTGGTGGGAAACAAGCTTATTAAAAATTTGCCTTATAACTCTCGGTATTTTATTGGGATTATACTTTTTTAATTTTCTAGCCGGCTTAACTTGGCTATGGTGGGTTTTATTTATCTTTACGGCTGTTTATTTTGTTACCAAGGCTGTTTTTAACAAAGGTAATTCTTTCCCCTTAATTAATCCCGGCAAAGCAACTAAAGTAAAAAAGGTTATTTATTTATTAGCCTCAACCACTCTAGGTATTCTTTTGAGCATCATCGCCCATTCTCTTATTGAAATAAATTATCTTAACTGGGCACTAGAAAAAGGAAATACTGTGGTGTTTAATAGTGGTTGCGCTCTCCCCTTATGGTTGCAAACCTCCCTTTGGGTGGCTGGGACTCTTGGCGGGTTTTTTATGGGAACTTATTGGTGGCGCAAATTATACATTGAAAGGGTCTGGAATAAAAAACGCTCAAAACGCTAAAAGCTTATATTCATTAAGCCATTCACTTGTCCTGAATGGCTTTTATGTTTGGCACACTCGGAGATTGGCCTTAACCTTGATATTGTGCTGACATTGGCTTATGCTTTAAATAGAGTTCTTTAACAAAAATAGGATTCAAAATAATTAAGTAAAGTAAACAATAATTGTAAAACTAATAGGGAGTCCGTCATGGAAAAGTCTATCTTTAGTGTTAAGATAAAAGATATTACCGATCTTTATCAAGATTTTTTGCTAAACAGAGCCACCGATGAATACCTCTTAGGAGAACTATGTTTAGATGGTGGGCCGGTTGAGGCTCTAGAGGCAGTTGCCAGCAAAATTAAAAATAAATTTGCCGTCTGCTTCTCTCTAGAAGCTAATTCCAAGGACGACAATTATCTGCACTTCAATGATCTAAAAATTCCCATTACTTATCTAAAAAGGTCTAAAAAATTCTTCTTGGAAGCTGACGATAAAGAAGACAAGGTCTTTGTTCTTGATTCAAAAGGCAATAAAGATATGTTTGTCAGATTGTATCACGGCGACATTGAAATTGGTTTTGGCGCCGAGGAAACGCCAGATAAAGAAATTATTTCTAAAGAAAATTTTCAGACCATTTTACAAAGATTAGGCAGTTTAGTAGAAGTGGTAATGATTGGTGTTTACGCAACCAACCGGGTTAGGGTGCCAAGAAAAACTTTTTGGATAGTTTCAGAAGATGAATTATTCGAACAATATAATCCACCAAATGAAGCTGTTAAAACCAAACAGTCAAGACAGACAACTTTAATCACTCCGGAAAAAATTAACTGTTCTTTCGAATCCATTGGCGGTCAGACTAAAGCCAAAGAAGAAGCCATGGTAATTGCTCAAGCCTTAATACATCCCAATGTTTATCGTCGTTGGGGAACTAAGCCGGCTCGTGGTATTATCTTTTATGGACCAACCGGTACCGGTAAAACTCTTTTGGTTAAAGCCTTGGCTGGCGCCGTTGATGCTAATTTTTATAACATCAAAAGTAGTGAAATTTTTACCATGTGGTACGGTGAATCAGGAAATAAAATACAAAAGATTTTTGATCAAGCCAAAGATGAGGCTGTAAAATCCAAAAAGAAATCACTGCTATTTTTTGACGAGATTGACGCTTTAGTGGGTAATCGCGATGGCATGCACGAAGAAAGTCAACGAGTTATTCAGGTTCTCTTAACCAATTTAGATGGTCTAGAGGCTTTTGAAGATCTCATAGTTGTCGCGGCTACCAACAGAAAAGAAGCTATTGATTCAGCTTTTTTACGTCCCGGACGAATTGATAAGATGGTTGAGGTTCCTTTGCCGGATGCTCAGGGCAGGCAAGAAATTTTCTTAATTCATATGAACGCTTGTGAAAGACTAGCCAATGACGTGCTATTTGAAGAGGATCATTTTGATTGGTCGCAAATCAGGCAACGCACCGAAGGTTTAAATGGAGCAGAAATTTCTGAAATCGTTAGACGTTGTTTAGAGGAAAAAGTTAAACAAGAAATTGTTGCCACATCAAAACCAGAGGCTGGTTTATTAAAACCGATTATGGTAAGTTCGGCTGATGTGCTTCGCCACATCAATACTTACGAAAAAAGATCGATTGTTAAAGAAATCGGTTTTAGGGATCATCAGTCCCAATAAACAATTTATTGTCACATTAACAAAGACGGATTAAAAATAATCTGTCTTTTTTTCTTATTTGAACGATATTATTTATGTGCTATAATAGATTAACTTAATAATTAAAAACCCCTGTTAAATGCTAGTAAATTTAACGGGGCAAAAAAACCTATGAAAAAAGTTCTTATCTTGGGACTATTGTCAATCTTTCTGGTGGTTAACTTCGCTCAAGCCGAAGGTACCTCCACGCCAACGACCACTAATATTGGTCAAGAGCAAAAAGCCTTAGAAGCTCAAATTAAAACTTTGCGTCAAGACATGGAAGCCAAAATCAAAGCTATTCGCGAGGAATATAATGCCAAGGTTAAAACTCTGAGAGCAACTTTAACTCAAAAATTGGCTGACATGAAAAAAGCTGCCGAAAAAGCTAGAGAAGCCAAGAAACAAGAAGCTGAAAAAGCTAGAGAAGCTAAGAAACAAGAAATGGAAAAAGCCAGAGAAGCTAAGAAGCAAGAAAATAAAAATAAACCTACTCCCAAACCAACCACAAATACTGTTCAATAGAAATTATAATAAAACCGCCTTAATAAAAAATAGGCGGTTTTATTTTGTTAAATAAAAATAGCCAAACAAACAATTTTTTGCTACTATATAAGTATAAGAAAGGAGGTGGAATTATGATGAATTATCAATACATGATGGGTTACAATGGTGGCAGTGTCATGTTCTTTTCTTGGTTAACTTATATTTTGTTAACCGTGTTGTTGGTCTTGGGCATAATGGCTCTCTGGAAATATATTAATAAAAAATAAAAATGAATACTAAAAACTCCCCTTTCGAGGAGTTTTTTTTATTTAAATATGGGGCAAAAGCTCACATGCTTTTAATTCTTGATATCATAGGTAACACCAACTTCTACTACTAATTCATTATTACCAGCACTAATTTGTGGGACACTACCCCCACCTCCACCCATACCACCTTTAGCAGCATAATCCATGGCACCATAAGGAGTAGGACCAACAAAATTCTCATACCAACCGGTAATATCTCCCAAACGCACCCCAGCGGCACCAGCCAATTCCTTAGCTTTGCCCTTGGCATCTTCAATAGCCTTAACTCTCCCCTGTTGTTTCAAGGCTTCAAGGTTGGAGGCTTCAAAACTAACGCCATTAATCTGATTAGCCCCACTCTTACCGGCTTCGGCGATGGCCTTGTTTAATAAATTATTATTATTGGCGATATCCTTAACCTTAATAGTTAATTGTTGGTTGGCTGTGTAACCAATTACGGTTAAAACCTTTTCTCCAGGGCTAGCAGGGGCTATCATCGGAGCAATTTCTGAACTACCTACACCACCATCAGAACTAACAGCTAAATCTTTGGTCGGAGCCAGGGCTCTCGGCGTTACTGCGGTTTCTACACGATAATCATATTGAGGAGATAAAGAATAATTGCTAGTGGTGATGTCTTCTTCTTTAACCCCAACCGCCATTACTGCCTTTTTAATTTTATCAATTCGGTCATTAAGTTGATTTAAAGCATCTTCAGCTTTAGGCGCTCGATCAACTTGCACACCCAGATTAATCACTGCCGTATCTGGAGTATAGGTAATTTTACCTTGACCGGTAGCAGTAATTTGTTTAAAGCGTTCATTAACAATTCTGTCACGCAAAATAGCCACGATAATGATAGCACACATGGCTAAAATACCTATGACTTTAGTCCAGTTTATGCTCTTGCAACAAGATTCATTTTCCATCATATATTTTTTACCCCGTCCCGATGAACATCGGGGCTAGGTGAATTTAAAATAATTATAACGACAATATAGCATATTTTAAAGAAAAAAACAAAACCCCCAAAAAAAAGTTTTTAATTGATATTTCAATCTTTGGCTCATGAAACAATTTAAAAAGAAGTGATTCTTTGTCTCTTAACGCCATATTTATTATGAATTATCGATATATCCTTGACAATACATATTAAATATGCTATAAAATACAAGTTCTTTAAAAAATAACTATTCAATTATACAGGGGGTTAAAGTGAAACAAACAGTTTCTGTCTATCGGCGATTTTCTATTTTTATAATAGAAAACTCTTTTTTAGCATCTTTCAAAAAGAAACATCTCCTTCCTTGGCAAGGAAATAGCCTACGCTTTTATGCGCAGAAAATATTGTCTGCTCTAGACACGAAAGAATATTTTTATCCTCGGGAGATACTTTTTTCTATCTTCATAGGAATACTTTCTTTATTGCTAATACTTTTACTAAGTCAAGTTGTAACAGCTCAAACCTATCAGCTAAATAGCTGGACACCGATTATCTCCAGCCAAGAGCAAACCGTCAAAAAACTTGAGATACTCGGCGAAAAATATAAGTATTATTACAAAAGACGTCTTAATTATTGTAGGAAATATTATCTGGGCGCACGCCTAGACATGGAAGAAAAGATTGGTAAATTGAGTTATGACAAAACTATTGTTGACAAACAAACCGGAGCTAGCAAGGTTGTTCGTGTTGTTGTTAAGTACGATTCTAACTTTGTAGCCGTTTATTTGCGTCCGACTTTAAAGCTTTTGAATTTAAATGCTTTACCGACAGATACCTCTGCTTACCGTTTCGTAAGCTATCGAAACCAAAACGATAGTCTAGGCTGGTTAATTTTTATTAACGGAGCTAAGGCTATCTTACAATTCTTTCCAACAGCCAAGCTTCTTCCGACAAAAAAAGAAACGAACAAAAACATGGAAGGGCGTTTGAATGTTTATCCTTTGTCAGAGGTTCTTGATTTCGAACGGTTAAAAATTAAGGCGGAGGCCAATCATCTTTTGTACGCGCAAAATAAAATGGCCGGTTACATCTTGTATCCCGGACAACATTTTGCGCTGACCATTGATAATAACCAACTGCCAACTCTGGAAGAAATCAGCTGGCAAGCCAAAAAATTTCTAGTGCTACGGCAAACCGCCGGACCCAATCGTTATCTTTGGCAAAAAGACAGTTTGCATTTGATTGATTGCGGAGAGTTGATTGGACAAATTAATCTGGCGGATAGCGCTTGGCACGAACCTAATCACTTGGTAACTGCCGATTGCGCGCCTTGCTTTGTGAATCAATCCAAACTGATAGTCTTGTGGCCAAATTGCGACAGTTTAAGTTATAATCTAGCGCCATTCCAAGCTAGTAAACTTGGTTGGCAAGGAAGAGGCATGATTTATGGACAAACCAAGGTGGTAGAATTATATAATCTCACCCAAGTCAGAGCTTGGTGGTGGTTGAATGCTAATCTAATTACCGCCGTACCTGATTCCAGCACCCCAGCTACCAACAATCAACGTTTTGTCTATATTAATGACAGATTATTGCTTTTAGACACCGTGGGGAAATTACAGCCGATAATGATACTAAAAAGTATTTCAGCTAATATTATTAAACCGATAACTTTAAGGCAACTAGCCATTAAAGCTGATTCACGGTTTACTTGTGAGGCTTATGTTGGTCTTGATGAAAACCTCTTAGAACTGAGCTACGATCGATCAGGTAAAAAAGGGCTCTATTGGCTTTCGCGAGACATAACTACCGAATATTTCGGCGAATTACTTTATAGTGGAGATGATTCAATTATGGCCTTTAAAGACGGGAATAGAATAATCGTCCCAAGCAAGGATTTGCAAGGACCAATGATGAATTATTTAATTAAGGACGAAGGTGACCAAAACTTTTACAGCTTTACTGTTAAACATTTTGATCAGCAAACCGTTTTTGAGGTTGATTTCAATGATGGCGTCGCTCTGGATAAGAACTGGATTTGGCCAGCGCAAGCGCAGGTCACTAATTGTCTGGGAATTTTTGCCGGTCATGCTGAATATGATTCGGCGGTCATAATTTTTCTCAACTGGGAAAAAATGACTTTATTTGACAGTCATAAGAATATTTTCAGTCTTTATGGTCTGCCTGATGTTTGCCAAATGCCCGATATCGATGATCTGCATAATTTTGTCTTAACGCTCTATTTGCAACCCAGAGATAATTTGTTAGATACGGCTCTCCGCTGTGTCTATGGTAGGAAAAATTTCTACAACAAATGGTTACTGGATGAATCTTATGTTCTGGTCAATAATTAAACCAATACAAGCCTCAATCATGAGGCTTGTTTTTTTATTTTTAATAAAGATAAATATTTTTTGACGCTGTTTTCGCCGGTCTTGTACCTCACAACAATTCAGTAAAATAAAACACCCCCTGTCGGGGGGTTTTATTTTACTGAGCCGTCGCGGGGATTTGAACCCCGGACCCCCACCTTACCATGGTGGTGCTCTACCAACTGAGCTACAACGGCGAAATTAATTTTTAATTTAAAATTTTTAATTTTTAAACAATTTTTAATATTCTAATTTAAAATTTAAATATTTATTATTGTTTTTAAATTTGAAATTTAGATTTTTAAATTACCACGTCTAATTATCTAAAATATCCGACGATTGTTCATTCTCAATAACTGTTTTGCTCTCTAAATCTCTTATCTTGTCTTTTAGTTCTTTTAACTTTTTATTTCCTGAGTTAGAACTCTCCAATCTCTGACAATATTCACGCGCTTGACTAGAGTCTTTGGTCATTATACAGAGTTCTACCATTTTATCAAGGTAGCGTGGATTATTTGGTTCTAGTTCCAAAGCCAATTTAACTTTAGCCAAAGCGACTCCCGAATTATTCATTTTCTGATAAACCAAGCTTAAATTAAAAAGGGTTTTAGCTACTTCCATGTCACTAATATCCTCATCTGCTTTTTTCAATTGTTCCTTTAATTTAATAGCATGCTCAAAGGTCTGCTCGGCTTCTTCGTAGTTTTCTCGGTGAAAATAATTTTCTCCCAAAAGTTCAAAGGCCTTGTAATTCTTGCTATCTATACCAATAATTTCAATATACTTCGCTTCAGCCTTAGCTAATTCTTCTTTGTGAGTTAAGTCTTTGGCCTCGGCAAACAATACTTCAATTTTTTTATTAACATCAATATCTGTCGTTTGATTTTCTTCGGCGTAATTTTCTTTCAAATTAACCAAACGATTATAGAGTAATCCAAAAAGACTAACCAAAGACTTGCCAACTGGTTTTAAAAATTTACCAAGTTCCTTAAAAACTTTAGTAACACTACGTTTAAACTTGTCATTTAAAATTTTCCTTTTAAGTTCAGCTTGACGTTCAGCTTCAATTTCGCCTATGTCAATATTAGCTAGTACCGGAAATTTTCTAAAAACTATGAAAATAATAACGGCCAAACTTACTAAGGCGATAATCCAGGCGATGATAATCATCATACAAATTTAAAAACCTAATTTTACAAGTCTCATTAGTATAAACTAAGGGGCAAATAAAATCAAGTTTTAACTATATTTTTTACCTAATATTAGCTATTTTTTTGAATTCTTGAATCTTTAAACTGGCCCCACCGACCAATAATCCGTCAATATCAGTCTTCTTTAAATAAGTCTGACTATTTGAACCATTCACACTACCCCCATAAAGCACCATTAGACGCGTCTTAGCGCCCAAAACCTTCTTAGCCTCGGTCTTGATAAAAGCGTGCATAATTTGAGCCTCAGAGGCCACCATGGCCTTGCCGGTGCCAATCGCCCAGATTGGCTCATAAGCAATAATAATTTGACGCGTACCCAAATTAAGACCAGCTAAGGTTTGTTTAATTTGCGTGGTCACAAAGGTTTTGCTTTTTTTAGCTTGATACAACGACCAACTCTCCCCGATACAAATTATCGGGGTTAATTTTGGTTCTTTTAAAATAGCTTTTAATTTTAAATTAATTTGCGCGGAACTCTCGCCTTGCGCCCGACGTTCACTATGTCCAATAATTACATAAGTACAACCAATTTCAGCTAGACTCTTAGCATCAATATCTCCAGTGTGAGCTCCTCTTTCTTGATGGCCCACATCTTGCGCGCCTAATTTCACACTAACGCCTAAGATTTTTTTTACACTAACTAAAGCCCAAGTGCTCGGACAAGCCACCACTGCGCCAGAACTTGCTCGAAAAACCTTGGCATAATTCTTCGCCAAGACCAAGCTATCTTTTAAGCTAAGATTGTTTTTCCAATTCCCCACTATCAGTTTCTTCATATTTTTATATTAATTTATTATTTAAATGTTGAAGGGATTCCTCACCCTAAAGGGATTCGGAATGACAATGCGAATGTTACTTTATAAACTTTTGACTTTATGAACTTTATGAACTAACTTTCGGCCAGTCGTAACTCTTAAAAATCCAATTTAATAAACGCTCAGTTTCATTAAAACGCGCTTCCGGACTATCAGCGCCCAAAACCACGGTGATAATTTCCTGATTATCTTTGGTAAAATTTCCAGCAAAACAATAACCAGCTTTAGATAAATATCCAGTTTTGCCACCCACAATATTGACACTCAAATCCGAACTACGTAAAAGCGAATCTGTATTTTTTATAACTCGCGCATGATTTTTTTTATTATTAATAATTTCCAGTTCATACTTATCCGCCAAGACCGCGCGTCTAATATCCAAATCTTTCATAGCTTCGCCGATTAATTTCGCCACATCACGGGCCGTTGCCACATTTAATTCACTGAGTCCAGTCGGCTCGACGAAATGAGAGTTGGTCATTTTTAAAGACGCGGCTTTACTATTCATCATAGCGACAAATTCTCCTTCGTTCAATTTAGTAGAACTAACCAAACTAATAATCGCCGAATTGTCAGAGGCGACGAGCGCGCTGTAAAATAAATCACGTACATAAACCTGTTCACCGGGGAAAAAATTAAGCTTATTACCGTCACGCTTATCGGACTCTCTAATAGTATAAACGGTATTCCAACCAGGATTATGATCCAAAAAAACCAAAGCCGACATCAACTTACTAATACTGGCAATCGGGACGGCTTTATCAGCCTCTTTTTCAAATAAATAAAAATCATGTTTAAGGTCATAAGCAACACCACTAGAGGCTACTAAGGAAAATTCTTGACTATCGACGTTTTTAATCGGACGAGGCGTAATAATTTCTGCGCAAATTTCTTTTTTCTTGACCGTGCTACGAGGTAACCAAAACATCGCTTGAGTGCGTTCTATGACCTCGGATAAAGTCGGCAAAAAATAACCACGAAGCTGGGCTTCGCTAGACATATCAGTTTTAACAAAGGTCCAATTAAAAAAACTGACAAAAATATATAAACTGATGAAAAAAAATTCCCACATAAATTAACTTGGATCGTTTAATATTTGATCAATAACTTCAGCCGAATGTAGGCGAGCATAATCCGGCAGTTCTTCCACTCCCGCTACCCCTAAGAATCTCAAAAAATCTAAAGATACGCTATAAATAGTTTCTCCTTTATCTTCTTTACTATCAACTAGTCCTCGCACCAATAAATTACGTAAAATTAACGAACAATTAACGCCACGGATTTTATCTAATTCACCTTTGGCGACCGGTCCGCGATAAGCGATAATCGTCAGAGCCTCCAAACTGGGTCGCGACAACTCGCCACCGGTTTCTTCCTGGACGAATTTTTTGACGGCCTCGGCATTATCCGGTGAGCTGACTAATTGATACTTATCACCAGAATGCGTCAATTGCATGCCTCGACCTTGCGTTTTGTAATCCTCGGCCAATTCTTGGCAGGCTTGCTCTATTTTATCCGGCTTAGTTTCCAACCACTCCCCTAACTGCTTTAAAGTTAAGGGCTTAGCTGCAATAAATAATAATGATTCTAATTGTGATTTTAATTTATCCATAAAATTTATATAATGCTAATCCTCGAATTAAATCTCGAATGCCTCGAATGAACATCGCATTTGTCATTCCGAATCCTCTTGTGGGTGAGGAATCCCTTTACCTTTGATATTTATAAAACCTTGAAGCGATCCCTCGTGCCTCGGGATGACATCTGTGTTGTGTATTTTATTTGAGGCATTAGCATGTGAATTCGTGGCGTTCGCATTACTTTATATTCGTGAAACTTCTATGTCTCCAAATAAATCTACTTGTTCAATAACTACCTCCCTCTGCTTCATTAGTTCCAAGATGGCTAGGAAACCGACAATGACTTCGGTGCGACTATGAGCTTTGGTAAAAATTTCCGAAAAAATAAAATTAACCTTGTTTTTAATAATATCACGAACATGAGCAATTTTTTCTTCAATATTCACAATTTCAGTAATACTCCCCTCGCCCAAAGCCTCTGGTGGCTTGAGTCTGGCTAGCAAATCTTCAAACACCATAACTAAATCAGAGCTCTTAATATTTTTTGGTGGGATAAAACCACGTTCAGCGCCAAGAAGTGACTTACGATTGAATTGACGCGCAAACATAAAGTGTTTCTGACCTAAAAGTTCGGTAATAGTTTTAGTGGCTGCCAAAAATTCCTGATACATCTTAATCTGCGCTTCAAAGTCATCAATTTCTTCATCTTCGGCCGGATACAAATAAGGCAATAAGGCGCGCGATTTAAGGAGTAATAATTTAGCTGCCACCACCAAAAAATCGGCAATTTGTTCTGGGTCAATGTCGCGAGTTTTTTTGATGTATTCAATATATTGGTCGGCCACCTTCACTAAACTAACTTCGGTAATAGACAAAGACTCATCCTCAATCAAAGACAGAAGAAGATAAAAAGGGCCTTCAAATTTATCCAATTTTATAATCATATTTCTTTTGTCATCCCGGGCTTGACTCGGGATCCAGGAGTCTACTTTATATTATTACATTTTATACCACAAACCTGGATACCGGCCTCCGCCGGCATGACGTCTGTCTCGCTTTATAATCATGATGATACTTAACGCACTGGAACCGGTGGCACACCTAGGGCTTGTCCGTCTTTAATAATAAGGTCCACTTGGCGTTTAAAACAATAATAGCCAGCTTCATGCAAAAAGCGTGGGTCAGCGTATTGCGTTTTGTCGTCGGTTAAATTTTTATTATTCATCTTAAAAGTAGCGCAGAGCTCATAATGCGTCGCATCTACTACTTTATAGGCATATTTCTGAGTACCAGCTTTGTCACCTAATTGAGTTTTAGTCACATAATAATCATTAGTCTCAATTAAAGCATTTAAATCTTGGGGTAAACTTTTATTTTTAGCATAATAACTGTTGATGCCACTATCAAGAGAACTCAAATCATTAACCACATTTTGATCATATAGTCTAACGCGAGTATTTTGTGGGGATTCTACAAAAAAGAAAGAAGTAATAAAAGCTCCCAAGACAATCGCCAAGGAAACAATCAAATAAATCAAATTAACCTTTGGCTTAGCCTTGGCTCCCTGTCTGATATCGTAAAAATAATAAGTAAAAATAGTGCCGGTAATTATCAAAACGGTTAAAGTCTTAAGAATGAATTTGAGTGATAATTCTCCATTAAGCCAGCTATTAATTGTAGCAATGAGCCAACCAACCGCCACGACAGCACTAACAAATAAAATAAAATAAGTCAGCCAACGACGAATTCCCGAATCATCTTTAAGTTCACCTTTTTTAAAAGCCTTTTTAATGAGTCTCAACATCCAATAATACAGCGGGGTAGCAATGATAATAGCCGAGATAGCGAACTTCATAATCTCATCTGTATAACCTTGGACACCAGCCAAAACATCGGCCACGGTCTTGTTAATAACTTGGAAAAAAATCATGCCTGTGGACAGCGCCATAAAAATTAAGGCGACGAGTGAAAGCATGTACCAAAACGCAAACTTGGCATTGTTGTTCATAAGATTAGTTTATAAAGTTTATAAAGTTGAAAGTTCATAAAGTGGTTTGTTTTAAAAATTTGTATTTTACTTTACAAACTTTATAAACTTTACGAACTTTATGAACTACGTTTTATATATAAAATCTTTTTATCAACGGATTAAGTCTGGTTATTATCTCATAGCTAGACGTATCTGCCAGGCTCGCCATTTCTTCAGCGCTCATGGTGGCGCCGTTTTGCTCGCCAATAAGCACGACTTCGTCCCCTACTTTAATATTTTTAATATCGGTTAAATCTACGATAATCATATCCATGGACACGCGACCCAAAACGCGGGCACGGTGACCCGCGACCAAAACTTTACCGATACTGGACAAACTACGGTCGTAGCCGTGCCAATAGCCGACTGGTAAAATACCTAAAATCGTTGGGCGTTCCAAGAGTTCGGTAAAATCATAACCCACGCGACTACCAGCTGGCACAAGTTTTATTTCTGCTACTACGGTTTTCCAAGTTAAAATCGGCTGTAATTCAAATTTATCACTATAAGCATATTCAACTTCTTTGGAAGGCCAGGAATCATACAAACCAATGCCGATACGGACCATATCAAAATGAGACTCCCCAAAAACAATCGTGCCGGAAGTGGCAGCGGCATGCCTGATTGGTTTTAAGCCACGCTTAACAAAAGCTTCTAGCACAAGCGCGAACTTAACCATCTGTTCTTTGGTGCCCTTGGGAAAAGCCGGATTTTTAGCGCCCGCAAAATGCGTATAAACTCCTTCAATCACCACCTTGGGCAAATTAGCAGTGCAATAATCCAAAACCGCCTCGGCATCTTCAGGAAAAAAACCTTGACGGCACATGCCAGTATCAAATTTTAAATGAATTTTTAAATTATCGCTTGGTGTTTCGCTAAGAATTTTTAAAGCCTCAAAACTGGATACCGTTATACTAATATTATTATCCACCGCCTCTTTAATCATCTCCGGCAAAGTATAGCCCAAAACGAGCATAGGCTTGGTTAAACCATTCGTGCGTAATTTCAAAGCCTCTAAAATTGAATCTAAACCCAACCAATCAACTCCCAGTTTTTCTACTTCGGTTGAAAAATCAATCAATGAGTGTCCATAGGCATTAGACTTGCAAACCGCCATTAGCTGGCAACTATTGCCAATTAATTTTCTAAAGGTTAAATAATTGTGTTTAAGGCGGTTGCGATCAACTTCAATCCAGGTTCGCAGGCCATTAGTTTTTTTCTGTTCCATGTTCCTTATATTATCCTCCCCTTACGAAGGGGAGGGACAGGGAGGGGTTGATTTACTAGATAATTTTTTGCACAAATCACTTAAATCCACAAGAACTCCCGACAAGTTTTCTTTTATATCTTTATTTAAGTAACGTTTTACTATTAAGCCTAAACTTTCTAAATAAAACTGTCTCTCCTTATCTTTAGCAACTTCTTCTTCGGTTTCATGATGAGCGCCATCCACTTCAATTACTAATTTCAATTGTGGACAATAAAAATCAACAATATATTTATCAACACTAACTTGTCGACGAAATTTATAATCAATCTGTTTTTTTCTTATTTTTTGCCAAAGTAATCTCTCGCTGACAACAGATTTATTTCTTAAATTTTGACGTAACTTTTTAACCGTACTTTTATTAAATATTTCTGTCATATTTCCGTTAAAAGATTTTTGACGAAATCTACCCCCTCCTGACCTCCCCCTTCGAAAGGGGGAGGAAGCTAATGTACGTGGGTAAAATACCAATAATCCTTCAGACAGCCGATCAGCGAATATTCCTCCTTGGTGACAAAATCACTAATATTCGTCAGAGTTTCCGGCGCCGGAAAATCGGCAATAGTATACGTAGCTAATAATTTATGAGGCGTTACTGTCGCCTTGTCTTTTAACCAATGCTTTAATTTATTTTGTTCCTCTTTTGGTAAATCCCGTCCATCATTAATAACTACCGCTACGCTCGTTTCTTGAGGTTCGTCAGCTACCTCAAAACCCACGGCTTGAATCTTTTTTTCCAATTCAACCACAAATTTTTTCTCCAAAAAATTATTCCTAGAGGCTATAACAATTGCTTTCATAATTTATTTATCACTTTAACCTTAAACATTCTTGAGAAAAATAACCTTTATTTCTTAAACATTCAATAATACTCTGTTGTAAATTAACTCTATTTTTTAATTCTTCTACACCTAAAGTTTTATCCTGGGCTATGGAACTTATTTGATAACCCTGGATAATGTTATCTTGAGTACTTAAAGCAACCCTAAGATCATCATACATGGTGGTGCGAAATCTATTTGAGTCTAAAATAACTTGTGCCACTCCTACAAACAACGTTACAAAAGCAACAAAAAAAGCAAAAACTACACCGACTAAAAGATAATTTACTTTTTCTATTTCTTTTTTTGTTTTCTCTGTCTCAATGATAGAACTAAGTATATCTCCTTCCATCTTGCCCATTTTTTCAGTAAAAATTCTTTCTGCTGTTTCTTCTACCGTTGCGACTATTGTTGGTTTTATATTATTTCTATTCAACATAAAATCCTTTAATTTCTGAAATTTTTGTTTTAGAACCAGTTTCTAACTCAACTTCTTTCTCCTCAATTACCAACCCATTATCTTTGTATTTTAGAAAATTAATGCCACCAAAAATGCCATTTTCAGCAATTCCACCATTCTCTAAATAGACATCATTAACCATAACATCAGTAAGCGCAATTAAATACCCATCTTTTTCTATAAATATGTCTGAAAATTTTTTTCTTATGAAGCCCATATAATTTATTTTCTACTTTATAAACCTTATAACTTTCTACTTTATGAACTTGTTTACGGTCTTAGGCGTTTGACGTCGCGAGGCAAAAATACTGCCTCTCTAATATTTGGCAAATCTAATAACTTCATAATAATACGAGCCGGACCAATACCGGCGCCACCATGAGGTGGGCAACCAAATTTAAAGAAGTTCAAATAATCTTCCAGTTCGGCGATATCCATACCTTTATCAATAGCTTGGGCCTGTAAAATATCCGGACGATGTTCGCGCTGGGCGCCGGTGGTGATTTCAATCCCTTTATAAAATAAATCAAAACTTTTGGTTAAATTTTTATCATCCTCTCGTCTCATATGATAAAAAGGACGAGCCGAAATTGGATAAGCGGTGATGAAAACAAAATCATGACCGGTTTCTTCTTTAATTATTCTGCCCAGTTCTTTTTCTTCTTCAGCGCTAAAATCATCCGGCGCTTCACCCTTAACTCCGGCTGTAACTAATTTAGCTTTAGCCTCGGCTAAAGTAATTCTCGGGAAAGGCAGAGTTGGCACCTCAATACTTAGGTTTAACTTTTCTTTAACTTGAGTAAAGCCGGCTGTAATCATTTTTTCCAACTCCTCGGCCACATCAACTTCCGATTCAATATAAGAAACTTCAAAATCCCAACCGGTAAATTCGGTGCTATGACGATTGGTAAAAGATTTTTCCGCGCGATAAACCGTGCCCACAGCAAAAACTTTTTCCAAGCCAGAGGCCATGGCCATTTGTTTGTAAAATTGTGGAGACTGCGCCAAGTAAGCGGTACGATCAAAATATTTAACCGCAAAAACTTCCGAGCCGGTTTCACTGGCCGTGCTCATAAAGGTCGGGGTATAAATCTGTAAATAACCGGCTTCGTCCCAATACTTTCTAAAACCTTTTTCTAGTTCTGTCCAAGTTTTAAAAATAAGTTGATGCTCACTCTGACGCAAATCCAACCAACGCCAATCAAAACGATTTTCCACATCAGCTTCATTGTCAGCTTTAGTTAAAACCGGAATCGGCAATTCAGCCTCGGCCACGGACAAAACTTTGGCAGTTTTAACCAGGACTTCAAATTCCGGTTCGGTGGAGCCCTTACGAGCCGGCTTCGGCTGAATAGCGCCCGTCACTTCGATAACACTTTCTAGGCTTAAATTAGCCAAAACCTCGTAGCCTGCCGAATCAGCCGTTATGACCAACTGCATCATGCCCGATAAATCAACCAATTCAATAAATATCAAACCTTTGTGTAATCTAATGTTGCGCGCCCAACCGGCGACGGTTACCTCTTTTAGCTCTTTTTGAGCTGTTTTAATCAATATTCTGGCCATAAAATTAGTTAAATTACTAAGAAAAATTCACTTAAATCATACCAAATTGAGCTGGTTTTTTCAACATTGACGGTATTGCCCATAATAGAGCATAATAAGAATAAACAATTAATTAACAGTTCCTTTAACAATTAATTTAGAGAGGTTCGCATGTCAACTGTCACTAAAATCGTTGAACAAGATCTGCATCTCGATTTTAAAAAACAACACCACTGTAGTCATAGATTTCCCAAGGGTGCTAAGCTTCTAAAAAATAATCACGATTATCAGCATCCTTTAAAACTTTTTTTTCTTTGTGAGTATCCACAAGGATGTTCATTCGATGGTCCAAAGGAAGAATTCACTTTTTTCTTAACTAAACAAGACGGTGTTCTTACTAAAATTCCCGATAATATAAAACTTGAAGCTAATGAGCATATTAATACCTTCACCAACGAGCTAGGCACTTGGCATCTTTTTAAATTAAACTATGAATAAAAAAACAGCCCTCACAATTAGGCTGTTTTTATTTTTTGACAGAGCCTCATTTAACTGATGATGGTTTTTATAATATGATCCAATTTATTTTCCAATTCGCTAGCGGTGTATTTTTTTAATTGCAGTTGTTTTACTGCTTGTGGAAAATCGTTATTGGCAAATAAATCAATGGCGCCTTGTGCTGAAAGAGAAACCCCGAGCCATTTGTAACGCGCTGGAGCTAAACCTAAATAAACTAAAATTTTCCAGACAACCAAACGACTAAGCGCCGAGTAATAGCTAGGCGGGGCTTGCACGGCATTTAGCCACACTAAATATTGCCCGAGTAAATTAAAAATTCTACTTTCCGCCTCCCCTGTCTTGATGAGTTGCTTAACTAAACCGCAAACATAACCTGCAGAAGTTATTTTATTTAAATCTTGTTTTAATAAATTAACTGACACCAGACTCGTGACAGCGCCAGCATAATCCGCACCTCGCCCTTTAATAACCATTAATTCCACAATATTAAAAGGCTCCAAGTGCCCAGCGAGCTTGGAGTTTGTTTTAGCTGTGCCTCTAGCAATCAAATTTTGCCGACCAGCTAACAAGCTATACACCACCACCTGTGAATCACATTCCTGATGTGGACTGCGATCCAAAACAATGGCTTTTGTTCTATACGTCGCTTCCATAAGACTGCTTATCTAAAAATGTCTGTAAAATTAACATCGCCGCCACGGCATCATCGCCTTGTTTAACTTTTTTATTTTGACCCACCGTCATCTTTTTATCATAACCCAGACTATTGGCCATTCTGGTGCTTAGACGTTCGTCAATTAACTCAACTGGCAATTTAGTTTTCTTTTTTAGCTCAGCTAAAAATTCCTCAAAACCTTTAGAATCGCTTTTACCGCTTAAATGTTTTGGTTCCCCTACGACAATTACATCAATCGCCTCTTTTTTTATCAGTTGCAAAACTTCCGCCAAATCTTTAACGATTAACCATGGCACAGCCACATTGGTATGGTCGTCACCCACCGCCAAGCCAATTTTCTTAGCTCCCCAATCAACTCCTAAATACATTTTTGGTGTGGTTCTTTTCATGGCTTATTTTTTTATAACTAAACTGTCTTTTATTTTATCGGCTAATAAAAAATTTTTAATCTTGCCTGGTTTACGAGTTAAATTTTTAAATCCCTTAATCTTATAGCGTGGTATTAGATGCCAGTGAACCTGTTTAACTTCATCTAGATACATTAAATAAACTTTTTCCACTTTTAAGGCTATTAACATAGCATTTCTAATTTCATCTACCTTGTCCATTAAATATTCAAAATCTTTTCTAGTTAACAGGTGTAAATCAGCTACTTTATTTTTCCAAACCACAACTACATGCCCCTCGGCTATTGGCTCATTTGCTAGACAAACATACAACTTTTTATCCTCATAAATCATGGCTTTTTTAAAAGGTTTTGGAAGCATATTATAATCTAGTTAATATTTCACAGCCGTCCTTGGTCACAAGTACGGTATCTTCAAATTGCGCAGATAAAGATTTATCGATAGTAGAAAAAGTAAAACCATCACCCTTGTCGCCAATCCGCCAATCCCCAACATTAACCATCGGTTCAATCGCCAGCACCATACCGGCCTGCAATCGTACATTAGGCAAACCACTCTCTTTAATAGCATAATGAGGAATTTGTGGATCTTCGTGGACGTCTAGTCCTACGCCATGACCAACTAACTCACGTACCACGCCAAAACCATGTCCCTCGACATAAGTCTGAATCGCTCGACCGATATTATCCAAATGTTTACCTTCCGCCACTTCACTTAATCCCAAGTCTAAGGCTCGTTTGGTCACGTCTAATAATTTCTGAGCTTGAGGCTTTACTTTGCCGACCGCCAGAGTTCTCGCCATGTCGCTATAATAACCATTTAATTCCATACCTGCATCAATACCAATAATATCACCCTCGTTTAAAGTGCGACTAGGTAGAGCTGGGGCATGAACAATTTCGTCATTAATTGAGGTACAAAGTGCGGTAGGAAAAGGTGTCGCCGCTTTGTGAGTTTTATAATTTTTAAAGGCCGGGCGACCGCCGACCTTGGCAATAAAATCACAAGCTACTTGTTCTAGTTCTCCAGTCGTTACCCCAGGCTTTACCATACTTTCTAGCACGGCAAACATTTCAGCTAGATGATGACAGCTAATTCTAATGCCTTCTATTTCTTTTTGATTTTTTATAATATTGGACATGTTATCAAAATTATTCAACAATATTATTTTTTAAATTTGTTTTATAGGCCCTATAACATACAAAACCTGTAAAAATTGTCAACAAACAACCAATTACAAAACCTAACCCCAAACGAGAGCCTAAAATTGTAGTAAAAAATAATGACGGGATAGTTAATAAAAAAATTATTAAATACTGATGATTTTTGTTTAATTTTATTTGCCTTATTGAATAAATGCTTAAAATAATAAAGATAAGTTCGTATAACAAAAGTAACAAAAAAAATACATACAATTCACGCTCTTGCCAATATTTAAAATCACTAAAAAATGAAACAAGCGTCCTTATAAACGACATTGACACACCGAAGACAAATAAATACAAACTACCGCTTATAAAATCCGCATATCCATTTTTTATTATACCAACCCTTGTCATCCTTATTAAGTGTGTCAAAACAATAAGAACATCTATCAACAAAAAAAAATAAATTGGATATGCTAAAACAATACCACCTAAACCCCATCCACCTGAAGGCACAATAGCATTAATTAGACCAATGTAACCAACAAAAACCAATAAATTAATACCAATAAAAACAAACCAAAATTTTCTATTAGAGTCCTTTGGTAGGTCAACTCCTACTTTTACCTGAACTTTTTCTTCTTCAATAAAACCATTTATTTCTGGTTGGTTCTTGGGAACACCAATGGCAAACCCCATTTTCTCCCCATTTTTTTTATTGGCTTCTAATTGTAAATCATTTAGATCCATATTTTTTATTTAGTTACCTTGGAAATTTCAACTTATTATGATTTAAAACGTCATCTGCTTTAGAAAAAATATCGGCAATCCATTGCAAATATTCTTTGGTTTCCTTGTCGGTAATTATGGCTCCGCCGCCGTAAAGATCCCAATTTCTTTTTGATCTCATTTCGTTGGCAATAACTTCAATGTCATTATCATTAAGTAATTCCGCCAACTTCGCTATTAGTTCGGCGTGGTGTCCTTGCCGAGCCTTAACTCTTAAATTATTTTTAGCGCAAACAGTAATAGCCAGCTTTAATAAACTATCATAAGCAAAACGAAAAGCCACTTCGGTGATAATGCTATCTTTGGCAATTTTTAAATCACGCTTGGCCGAGGAAAAATACTTGGCCATTTGATTAGCTGTGAAATTAAATTTTTCAAACATACTAAATTAATTTCAAATGTCGATGTTTAAAAATATTATCAATAAACTCATCTTTACTTTTAAGCTTGCTGGCCAATTCGCCTTTGGTTAAATCTATAACATTAATTTCTCTGCCGAATACTTTGGCCAAAGGTAGAATGACTCGTTTAGCGGATAAAGCCGAATGATTGCCAACCAACAAAACATCAATGTCGCTGTGGCTTTTTAATTTTTTCTTGGCATAGGAACCAAAAATATACGCCTCATTTATCCCTTTAATGTTTTTCAAGCTATTTTTAATCGCCTCGGGCAGACCGTAGTCAATTTCAAATGATTTTTTCGTCTCTTTAAGGAGCGGGTATTTTTTGTTAAGCCAATAATGACGTTGATTACCATCAGCTTCCGAAACAAATAACCCTTCAACCTCCAGTTCCTTTAACTTACGATAAAGATTGCCGGCATCTACGTCCAAAAGTCTAGCCAATTCATTAACGTGATGTTTGGCCGTTGGATTAAGGAAATAATATTTTAGCAATTTAACAGTAACTTCTGATTTAAAACCCACCATACTTTTATTGTAATTATTTACAATAATCATTGTATATTTTTACAATAACCTTGTCAAATCAATCAATTAATTTGGTAATTTTAGCCAAGATGTCTTTTTGGACTTTAGCTATGGATTGTTCGCCGTTGATGCTCATTAATTTTTTATGCTTTTTGGCATAAATCAGGAGTGGTTCGGCGGTGTCTTTGTAACGGCTTAGGCGACCACGCACGGTGGCTAGCTTGTCATCCTCTCTAGTGGTCAATTTTGATCCACAAACATTGCAAATACCGATCTTTTTTGGCGGATTATAAACTAAATGAAAATTCGCCCCACACTTGGGACAAATCCGTCGACCCGATAAACGATTAATAACCTCCTTATCTTGAACTCTCACCTCTATTAACCAAATATCATACCTATCTTTAAGCAATCTTAGTAAATCGTCAAGTTGGCTTTGATTTCTCGGATAACCATCCAAAATAAAGCCTTTAGCCATATCACGCTTAAGCAGTCGTTTATCCATTAAAGCTTCCACAATCTTATCTGGAGCTAGTTTCCCTTGCTTCATGTAACGAGCCGCATCTTTACCTAATTTCGTTTTTAATCTTTGTTCGTTACGTAATAATTCACCAGTAGAAACAGCTGGTAAACCCAACTTAACACTCAACATATCTGACTGCGTTCCCTTGCCAGAGCCGGGTGGTCCAAAAAAAATAAATACCTGCTTACTTTTCTTCATGATTATAATTAATTAAATTTATAAATTATTTAAACGGGCAAATGAACCGTGTTTCTCTTGTCGTCAATTTTTTTGTCACCAGGATTAGTGGTATCACGAGTAGCACCTGGACGTTTAGCGGTCGCGCCAACTTCTCCCTTGCCATAACTACCAGCTAAAGTTGATTCTTTTTGATAAGTACTTCCTTGTCCAAATTTGGCTTCCGACTCCTCTCTAATACGATCAAAAGTAGACAAGCGAACATTACGCTCTATCTCCTCTGGAGTCATACCTGGTCTAGTCTTAACCGTCAAAACTTGGTCTTTAATTCTATCTCTAAAGGGTCGAGCTTCTCTCCGTTTACGCATCATATCAACAATTTGTCGGTTACTAGTAGTTTTACCCCAGCGCCCCTCTTCTTTTAAAATGCCATAAAGTTTAGCTCTGTCTAACGGCTTTAAAGGCTTAGCTAATCGTTTAATGTCGGTCGTCGTGTTCTTTTTGTACAAGCTAAAATCCTTAGACATCGGTGCTTGTTTTTTCGCTACCAATCCAAAATCTTGTAAAAATCCCATAATTCTTAATTTATTTTTTACTTGTTTAGTATATCATTATCAATTTTAACTGGCCAGAAAGCCTGCCGACTGTCGCTCCCACAATTTACGATAGAGACCATTCGGCCTATCCACGAGCTCATCATGGGTACCGGTTTCAGCAATACCCGTTTCATCAACATAAACAATACGGTCCATTTTTCTGATGGTAGACAAACGATGAGCAATCACAATCACCGTTTTGTTTTTCATTAATTTTTCTAAGGCTTCTTGAATTAATGCCTCGGAAGCCGAATCTAAACTGGAAGTGGCTTCATCTAAAATTAAAATAGGAGCACCCCTAAGAATCGCACGGGCAATCGCTACGCGTTGGCGTTCCCCGCCGGACAATTTAACTCCACGCTCACCAACTAAAGTATCATAACCATTTTCTAGGTCAGTAATGAATTCATGGCAATAGGCTTGCTTGGAAGCTTTAATAATTTCTTCTTTAGTAGCGTGTTCTTTGCCATAGCTAATATTCTCCATTAACGAGCGATGAAATAAAATCGGATCTTGGGGTACCAAACTGATAGCCGCGCGCAAACTATCCAAGGTTACTTGGCTAATGCTTTGCCCGTCAATTAAAATTTTACCACCTCCCAGTTCATAATTTCTTAAGAGTAAATTAATAATCGTAGTTTTACCCACGCCCGATGGACCGATTAAAGCCAGTCTCTCCCCACCTTTAATGTCCAGAGTAAACTTCTTGAGCACTTGGCGAGTTTCGTTAAAATAAAAATCCGCCTGCTCAAAATTAATCTCGCCACGCGCTATCGCCAACTTTTTAGCATGAGACGCATCCACAATTTCTAGTGGTAGGTTTAAAATTTCGGTCATCTCTGAAGCATCGGACAAATTCTGATAAGTTTTTCTTGTAATGTTACCCAACCATCTGATATTATTAACCACCAACATGACATAGGACTGCAGTAACACAAAATCACCGATACTAAACTTGCCAACTTGCCACAAACGCACTCCAACATACATTAAACTAATATTTAAAACTAAACCCAAAAATGACTGAACTGTATCAAAATTAGTGTGAAAACCCCAAGCTTGAAGTCGATATTTTTTAATGGTTTCATTGAGGTCTCTAAAACGTTTTACTTCGGCGCGAAAACCGTTAAACAGCCTGAGATTGCTATGGTTAACAATTGTATCAGACAAATCGGCGGTCATCGCCGACTCTGCTTCGTTACGTTCCAAATCATATTTAATACGATATTTTATAGCAAACGCGTTTAGAATAATAAAAACTACTAACCAAATTAGCACAATTAGACCCAGCCACTGATTTCTAAGCAGTAAAACCGTGACGACCATGGTTACTGTAATAAAGGTCGGCAAAATTTGAAAAAATAAACTATCAACTATCGCCTCAAAAGATCTGATAAAATAATTGACTCGTTTCACCAAGGCTCCGGAAAAATTATTATTAAAATAAGTAAAAGAATGTCGGTGTAACTTATCAAAACAAACATTGGCCAAATCAACCATAGTATCAATTTCAAACTTAGACAAAGCTTTGTTCATAACAAAAAACATGGTTTTTTCCAACAAACCGAAAATCGCCACCATCACTAAAATTTGCAAAAGACTGTGCACCACTGCCGATTGACTTAAACTCAAACCAAAAATATCAAAAAACTTTTTATAATATAACGGAATAATCGTAATAGCTACGGATTGTATCACGCAAGCCAAAATCAAGGTCACCCCCGCCAGTTTGTAGCGCTTGCTATATTGCCAATATAATTTAAGGGTTTCTTTAATATTCGCTTTCATGGGGGTGGTTAATTCTTTGTTTGTTTGTTTAGTATACCATTGAGCAAAGAGCTTGTAAAAAATTTAATAACCAGGATTTACGATTCATGATTTACGAATTTAGAAAACAAAGATAAAAGACGACCTAAGCCGCCTTTTAATTATTCATAAATCCTAAATCGTAAATCCTAAATCGAAATACAGATTGCCACGCCCCGAGTACGGGGCTCGCAATGACAAAGCATTTTTGTTGCGTGATTTATTTATAGTCCGTAGCCTTCGGCGAAGGACTACATTATTTCATAATCGCGCATAGAAAGTTGCGCTTGAACTTGTTTAACCATGTCAATGACCACACTAACCACAATCAAAATACTGGTACCGCCGATAGCTAGCCATTGCTTGCTGGTAATATAACGCACGGCTAATGGTAAAACGGCGATGGCGGCCAAAAATAAAGCTCCGGAGAAAATAACTTTACGAGAACTAGCACTTAAATAATCACTAGTGTGTTTGCCTGGTCTAATACCAGGAATAAAACCACCTTGCTTCTGTAGATTTTCAGCAATCTGTTCTGGCTTGAAAACAACTTCGGTATAGAAAAAGGTAAAGCCAAAGACTAGTAAGAAATAAGCAATGGCATAAACTAATTGATTGTTAGACAAGCTAATAACATTTTCTGCCATACTAACAATCCAAGCGCTCTTGGCATGAAGCAAAAATTGACCAACAGTTTGTGGAATCATCACTAAAGATAAGGCGAAGATGATTGGCATAACACCCGCCATATTAACGCGAAGTGGCAAATGAGTGGATGAACCACCAAAAACACGATTACCACGAATCTGTCTGGCATATTGCACTGGAATCTTGCGTTGACCTTCGTTAATTATAACTACTCCGATAACTGTAATAATAGATACTATCACAAAACCGATAATCGTAAACAACATAGTTGGATCGTAGGTGGCTAAGGTGCGTTGAATGGCGCTCGGTAAAGCCGTGACAATACCGGCAAAAATCATAATAGAAATACCGTTACCAACCTTCTTTTCGTTAATTAATTCACCAAACCACATCAACATCACGGTGCCGGCCGTAATCGTCATAATCATAGAAATGGTTTGTAATAAATCCATATCACTGACAATGCCGGAAGTAGAACGCTTGAGTAGTAAAATCATGCTGTAGGATTGAATCATGGACAACGGCACAGTCAACCAACGAGTCCAAGCATTAATTTTTTGGCGTCCGGATTCTTCTTTATTCATTTCTTCAAACTTTGGCACAATCATACCTAAAAGTTGAAAAACAATCGAAGCGGTAATATAAGGACCGACGCCCATTAAGACAATAGAAAAGTTTTCCATACCACCACCGGAGAACAAATTTAACAAACCCAACATTTGGTTGGATTGGAAAAATTGTTTGAGGGCGACCACGTCGACCCCTGGAATAGGAATATGAGCGGCGAAACGGAAAATAGCTAAAATCAACAAAACGAATAAAATACTGTAGCGCAAATCACGCGCTTTCCAAATTTTTTTAATCTGATCAATCATATGATTATAATGCGAACCTACGAATTATTATGCGAATTCCTCAAATTAATTCCATTTTATTTCAAGTATTCGAGTTGTTTTATTTATTCGAGGCATTGGAGATTTAATTCGAGTCATTAGCATTATGTTAACTGATTTTACCACCCGCCTTGATGATGGCCTCTTTGGCCGATTCGCTCATCTTGAAATCTTTAAAAGTAAGTTTAGCAACGGTTAATTCTCCTTTAGCTAAAATCTTAATCTTAGCATTAACCTTGTCTACTAAACCGAATTTAGCTAAAGCCAAAGGAGTAACAGCTTGTCCTTCTTTGAAAAGCTTGCTGATTTGACCCAAGTTTACTACTTGGTCTTTAGTAAAGTGAGACTTAAAACCTCTAGTCTTAGGAATAGACAACAATTGTTGTTTCATGCCTAAGCGCTTCAAGCCACTGACACCAGAGCGAGACTTTTGTCCTTTAACACCGCGGGTACTATAAGAACCGTGTCCGGAAGCGTTACCGCGACCGACTCGCTTAGATTTTTTATGTAGGGCTTTATCAGCCTTGAGATTGTGTAGAGATATAGTCATAGAAATAAGTTACAAGTTTTAAGTCTCAAGTTTTAAATTATTGTTCAGTCTCTTCTGGTTTCACTTTGGCTAATTTGGCTAAAATTTCTGGCTCAATAGCTTTAATTTTAATATCTTCTTTTGGTTCTGATTTTTTAGTTACTTTTTTACCTTTCAATAAGGCCAAAGCTTCAATCATACATTTGGCATTGGTGACGTTATTATTGGTACCTAAAATTTTACCAGTAACGTTTTGTAGTCCAGCCATTTCCGCAATAATTCTAACGACCCCTCCGCAAATAACACCACGTCCATGCTTAGCAGGTCTTAATAGTATAACAGAAGCGCCAAATTTATGCTTAATTTCATGAGGAATGGTTCCACCAGCGGCAATTGGCACATCAATCATGCTTTTCTTGGCTTGATTAACAGCTTTGGTAATAGCTAGAGTCACATCGGCGCCCTTAGCCAAACCGATACCAACTTTGCCATTACGGTTACCTAAAACAATACAAGCTCGGAAACGCATACGTTTACCTCCGGCCATCACACGAGTGACGCGGGCTAAATCCAAAATCTGTTGTTCGTATTCGCTATCAGCTCTTTCGTCTCTTTTGCCACCGCCAAAACCACCGCGATTGCCACCTTGGCCTCCGCCTCTGTTTTGACCACCTTGTTGACCACGACCAGAACCACCTCTTTGGGCTGGCTTATCTGTGGAAGTTGTTGGAGCTTTTGCTGTTTGTTGTTTATTATCTTCCATATGTTTTAAAAATCTAAACCACCATCGCGGGCGCCATCAGCCACCGCTTTAATGCGTCCATGATACAAATTTCCACCGCGATCAAAAACTACTTTAGTAATACCAGCAGTCTTAGCTAATCCGGCCAAAGTCTGACCCATTTTAAAACTAGCTTCTGTTTTATTGCCGGCCTCTACTTTTTTGGTGTGAGCACTAACTAAAGTTTTACCAGTAGTATCATCAATAATCTGAGCAAACATATAAGCATTAGATTTGAATACGCTAAGTCTAGGGCGCTCTCTAGTACCTGTTACCTTAGCTCTTACGCGAATAGCGCGTCTTTTCTTACCTAATTGTTTGGCTTTATCTTGATTCATATGATTATTTTGAAGCGGCGGTCTTACCGGCTTTACGTCTTAAGACTTCTTCCACGTATTTAATACCTTTACCCTTGTAAGGTTCTGGTGGTCTTAAACGTCTGATACGAGCGGCAGTTTCACCAACCAATTGTTTATCAAATCCGGTCAAAGTAATAATTTTCCCCTCTATAGCTGAAGTCACACCTTCTGGCATATCAAAATCAATGGGATGTGAATAACCTAAACTGAAATTTAATTTTTTGCCTCCGCCAGTCACTTTATATCCAACACCGTTAACTTCCAATTGACGAGTGAATCCAACACTAACGCCAACCACCATGTTCTTGATTAAACTGCGGAACAAACCCCAAGCGGCGCGTTGCTTTTTATTTTCAGCATCGGTAACGGTAACATTAATCTCTTTGTCAGTTAGGGCAACCTTAACAAAAGGCAAAAGAGCTTGCTCTAATTGTCCTTTGGGACCCTTAACCTTCACGACGTTTTTGACAACTTCTACAGTGACGCCACTGGTTATTTCAATTGGCAGTTTTCCTAATCTTGACATATTATTTAATATAATTCACAAATTACTTCTCCACCGATTTTCTTTTTACCAGCTTCCTTGTTGGTCATTAAACCTTGAGGAGTGGAAAGAATAGCAATACCCATATTATTAAGAACGCGAGGTAATTCATCTTTACCAACATAAACCCTGCGACTTGGCTTACTAATACGCTTAATATAGCTAATAGCCGGTTGGCCGTTATCTTTATATTTTAAAACTATTTTCAATTCTTTAAAAACAGACTTGCTTTTGCCAGTAGTGGCTTTATCGATTGCTTCCACTTTTCCTACCCAGTGAGTTTCTTCTAAAATTTTAGCGATGCTAAATTTTATTTTACTCATTGGCAAAACAACCTCTTCTTTGCCGATGGCTGAAGCGTTTCTTATTCTTGTTAGCATGTCTGCGATTGGATCTATCATATAAATTAAATTTTAGCTTTACCAGCTGGACTTAGTAATACCCGGTAAATCAGTATTATTGGCCAACTCCCTAAAACAAATACGACATAAACCGAAATCTCTCATGTAGCCGTGGTTACGACCACAACGCCAGCAACGATTAATCTTGCGGGTAGAAAATTTAGGGGTTCTTTTAGCTTTAATGATTAATGCTTTTCTTGCCATATAATTAACTATCTTTTTTAAATGGGAAACCTAACAAACGGAACATCTCTAGTCCTGCTTCGCGATCTTTGGCGTTAGTAGTAATAACTACTTCTAATCCATGAACGCGATCAATCTGGTCTACTTTAATTTCAGCAAAGGCGGTTTGTTCCTTAAAACCAATAGACATATTTCCACCCTGGTCAACATTCTTTTCAGGTAATCCACGGAAATCGCGGACGCGAGGTAAAGATATTTTAACCAATTTTTCGACAAAATCATACATACGTTGACCACGTAAAATAGTGGTTACACCGACGATATCACCTTGACGTATTTTAAAGGCGGCAATAGATTTTTTAGCTTTAACCAACATGGATTTCTGTCCGGTCATTTCAGTAACACCACTAGCCACCATATCAATAAAAGGACGATCTTTAGTCATGCGTCCCACGCCGACGTTAACCGTAACTTTTAGTATTTTTGGCACGGCCATATTATTCTTGTAGCCAAATTTGGCAATAAGCGCTGGAACAACAACTGTTTTGTATTTTTCTTGTATTGTCATATTAGTCAATTATACTCTGGCACTTTTTACAAATACGCATTTTCTTCTCTTTAGCCTCGGCACCAGTACCAACAGTTTTTATTTCGAAACCTATGCGAGTTGGTTTACCGCATTTAGGACAAACTAACATCAAGTTAGACATATTCAGAGGAGCTGGAAATTCTACGCGTTGACCCTTCTCACCTTTTTTGGCTGGGCGTAAATGTTTAACGAGCAAATTCAAACCTTCCACGCTGGCTCTTTCCAACTTGGGGAATACTTGCATGACCTTTCCGGTTTTACCCTTATCTTTGCCAGCAATAATTTTTACTTGGTCGTTAGTTTTTATCTTCATATTATTATTTGTATTTTTTGTAGCTTTTGTAGTATTCGGATTATCTTTTGTAGTTTCGGATTGAATTTATTCTTTATAGAACTTCAGGAGCTAAAGAAGCAATCTTTATATATCCGGCTTTTCTGACTTCGCGAGGGATTGGACCAAAGATACGACTGCCTTTAGGTTCACCGGTTTTTTTATCAATAATAACACAAGCGTTTTCGTTAAAGCGCAAATAGGTTCCATCAGAACGGGAAATTTCTTTCTTGGTGCGCACCACCACGGCTGGCAAAATATCACTCTTTTTGATAGCAGCGTGTGGGGTGGCCTGTTTAACTACAACGGTAATAAGATCACCGACGCCAGCATAACGACGTTTGTAGCCATTAAGCACGCGCAAACACTGCACCTTTTTGGCACCGCTGTTATCAGCTACTTGTAACATTGATCTTAATTGAATCATATTATTTGCTTAATACTCTCCAGCGTTTGTCGCGACTAAGTGGGCGACATTCGACAAAATTAACCTTATCGCCAATGTGAAAATCTCCCTTTTCATCATGAACTTTATATTTGGCGCTAACAGTATAACGTTTTCCATATTTAGGATGCACTTTGACACGTTCAACCTTAACCACAATAGTCTTGGTCATTTTATCACTCACCACTACACCGCTAAATTTGCGGGCAGTAATTGCTGTTCCCCTCTTGAGAGGGGTGCCTGAATGGCGGGGTGTGTTTATAGGTTGCTCCTTAATTGAATTAGTCATATTTATTTTTTATCTTGCTTACTTAACACAGTCAAAATCTGAGCAATTAATTTTTTGGTGTCTCTGATTTCTCGAACATCTTTAAGCGCATGATTGGCGTCTTTAAAACGCAAATCTTTAAGCTTAAGACGGCTGTTTTCTAACAGGGTCTCTAATTCTTTAACTGATTGACTTGTTATTTCTTTAATCTTCATATCTTTAATTTTTTCTAACGAAAGCACATTTAATAGGTAACTTGTGCATAGCTAGTTTGACCGCTTCTTGAGCTTCTTTTTCACTGATACCTTCAATCTCAAACAACATGGTACCAGCTTTAATCTTAACTACATAGTGATCAACACTACCCTTACCTTTACCCATAGGAATTTCACCACCTTTAGCAGTAACTGGAGCATCCGGAAAAACCCTAATCCACATCTTACCGCTCTTCTGCAAGAAACGACTAATAACACGACGAGCCGCTTCCAATTGACGAGCGCTAATCCAATGAGCCTCCATGCCTTTCAAGCCATAGCTACCAAAACTCAAACTGTTCTTGCGAGTAGCAATACCACCGCGACGCAGTTTATGGGATTTTCTAAATTTGCTCTTTTTTGGTGCTAACATATCTTTATTTATTCTTAACTCCTAAGGTATCACCTTTATCTTCTACACGTTCAAAAATTTCACCCTTATAAATCCAAACCTTGATACCGATAGCTCCGTAAGTGGTACGAGCTGTGCCATTGGCATAATCAATATCGGCGCGCAAAGTTTGTAGTGGTAATTTTCCGCTGGACAAGGTTTCGCTACGAGCAATTTCTGAACCATTTAATCTGCCTCCCACGGTAACTTTAATTCCCAAACCACCGGCGCGTTCAGCCTTGTTGATGGTTTGTTTCATGACACGCTTGAAAGGCATACGCTTTTCAATATCTAAAATCATAGACTGAACTAAAATCATAGCGCTCAGGTTTGGTCGACTAACTTCATTCACATTCAAGCTGATTTCATTCATGCGGAATTTTTTCAAAAACTTATCATGTAATTTCTTTTTAAGGTCATCAATACCAGAACCTCCGCGACCAATCAACATGCCTGGTTTAGCTGTATAAAGAATAATGGTAATTTTGTTGTCAGAGTGGCGTTCAATTTCTACACGATCAACCCCCGCCTCCTTAAAACTATCGATAAGGTAGCGTCGCACAGCTAAGTCTTGTTGTAACTTAGCGATATAAGGCTTACCTTCACTAAACCACTTAGAGGGCCAAGTTCTAGTCATGCCTAAACGAAATACTTTGGGGTTAACTTTTTTTGCCATATATATTTATTATCCACTTTTACGTCTAAATACTTTAGTAGTAAAGCCTTTTTTGCTACCTCCTTCAATCTTGGTATGTTTACCATGACCTTCGTGGTGAGCGTCCGTAACAACTTTTCCTGGAACATCAGTCTCTGGCTTAATTTCTTCTTTAGCTTCCGTTTTCACACCATCATCTTCTTTTGGTTTGGTAGTCAATTTGGTAGCTGGTTCTAATTTACCCTTCTTGGTCGCGACCATGGCGGTACCAGGAACCAATTCAGCTAAAGTAATAGTGATGTGGCTGGTACGTTTGTTTAAAGGTGTAGCGCGACCTTGAGCGCGAGGCATCCAACGTTTCAAGGTTGGTCCGCCATCAACGGTCAAAGTTTTGATGAATAAATTATCTTCAGCTAATCCAAAATTATTTTTAGCATTAGCAATAGCTGATTTTAACAACTTCGCTAAAGGCTTTGAGGACCACTTAGGAGAGAAAGTTAACTGATCAAGCGCCGGGGCAACCTTTTTACCGCGAACCAAACCAGCCACAAGTCGCACTTTGCGAGGTGACATTCTTAAACCGTTTAATTTGGCTTTTACTTCCATATGCTTGAATTATTATTTCTTAGCTCCAGCCTGAGCCTTAGCCATTTTACCACCATGAACTACAAATTTTCTGGTAGGAGCAAACTCTCCAAAACGATGACCAACCATGTTTTCTGTAACGGTCACGCTAACATGTTTACGGCCATCATGAACACCCACGACGAAACCAACCATCTCTGGAGTAATTGTGCAAGCACGGTCCCAAAGTTTAATTGGAGTCTTGTCGCCTTCTTTAAGATTTAAAATCTTTTTCATCAGGCGTTCATTGACGTATGGTCCTTTCTTTAAACTTCTTCCCATATATTTATTTCTTCTTGGTTTTACGACGACTAATAATTAATTTACTAGATGCTTTGGTTTTCTGTCTAGTTCTGACACCGTAAGCATTCTTACCCCACTTGGTCTTCGGATGTTTCAAACCGATAGGTTGGTTACCTTCACCACCTCCATGCGGATGATCAACTGGATTCATAGCAGTACCGCGAACGGTTGGTCTGATACCCATACGACGACTGCGACCGGCTTTACCGATGGAAACATGACGTAAATCAATGTTACCAACTTGACCGACAGTACACATAGCGTCTTTAGGGATCAATCTAATTTCGCCACTTGGCATTTTCACTTGAGCAAATTTCTTTTCTACGCCCATAACAAATAAAGCGTTACCAGCCCCGCGAGCCAATTTGGCTCCGGCACCTGGAGCTAACTCTACGTTGTGAACAGGCATACCGGCTGGAATAAATTCCAAAGGCATAGCATTACCGGTTTTAATGGCAATCAATTTCTTGGAACTCAGAACCATATCACCTACTTTCATATCAACAGACGCGATAATATATCTTTTTTCACCATCAGCATAATTAATCAAAGCAATGCGAGGTCCACGGTTTGGATCATATTCAATAGTGGCCACCTTGCCTGGAATATCAAACTTATTACGATGCCAATCCATTAAACGCACATAACGTTTAGCTCCACCGCCTTTATGACGCACAGTAATACGACCCTGAGAGTTGCGTCCGGCCCATTGCTTTCTGATAACAGTCAATTTCTTCACACTACGCTTAGCAGTGATATCAGAAAAATCCTGGAAGCTCATGCCCCTTCTGGCGTTAGTAGTTGGTTTTACTTTCTTTATAGGCATATCTCAAATTTATACTCCTTCGTAAACATCTAAGGTCTCACCCTTTGGTAAGGTAACAATAGCCTTTTTCCAGTCTTTACGACGACCAGAAATACGACCGCGAGACTTAAATTTTCCTTCAAGTTTAATAATATTAACTTTAACTGGCTTGATTCCATATAATTCAGCAATAGCTTTAGCCACGGTAATTTTATTGGCAGTCATCGCTACAGCAAAAACATATTTAGACATTCCATTTAAAATAGTAACTTTTTCGGTAATTAAAGGTTTCACCAAAATTCTGTCAGACTGACTACCTGGTTTTAGTTTAATTTTAGTACCGGTGGCTTTAGCCTTAGGACTAGCTTTCTCTTCGTACAATTCTTTCATACTAGGTTTGGCGGTAGCTCTAGGCATAGCCTTAACACCAGGCTTAGAATTTTTAGTAGCCGGAGTTGCGGAATCAGTTTTTTTATTGAATAAAGCCATAGTGATTATTTAATGTATTTAGAATGCAAGCGGTCAACAATCTCATCAGTCACCAAAATGTGACGGTATTGCACCAAATCAACTAAGTTAATGTTATCTAATTTTATTACTTTAACATAAGGCAAGTTACGAGCACTGCGACTTAAAGCTTCCTCCGAAGGATTGATAATTAACCAATCACGTTTAGTGCTATCTTTAATAACTTCTTTTTCAAAAGTGGTTAAAATTTTGTTGAAAGCCTTAGTTTTATTTTCCAAGTCAGTCCACTTATCAATAATAATCAAATTTTTCTCAGCTACGCGGGCAGACAAGGCCATTAACATAGCTTTCTGTTTCATCTTCTTGTTTAAGTCTTTGGAAAAATTACGGTTGTTGGTTGGACCAAAAGTCACACCACCACTGCGCCAAATAGGACTGCGGACAGAACCGACACGAGCGCGACCAGTACCTTTTTGTTTCCAAGGCTTTTTACCGCTTCCCGCCACCTCACTACGATCTTTAGTGTGAGCAATAACTTTACGGGCATTGGCCTGTTGAGCTACGACAGCTTGATGCATTAAATCAGCATTAAGCTTCACACCAAAAACCTGGTCAGATAATTCTCTTTCCTTAACGGCTAATCCTTTCTGATTGTAAACTTGATATTTAATCATATTGATTACTCTTTGGTTTCCTCAACTTTAGTTTCTTCGGTAACTGGCTTGTCCGCCACAGCCTCGGCGTCGGCGGATTCGGAAATAACAGTTGGTTCCTCCTTCGCCAAGGCTTCGGAGGACAAGTCTTCCTTTGGCTCGACGGAGCTTTCAGCGGAGGCGGCAGTTACTTCTTCGGCAACTTCTACTGGTTCAACCGCAACTTCCTTAACTTCTGCAGTAATTATCTGCAATTCACCTGGGGCTTGAAGCAGTAATAAACCACCACGGCCACCATGTAAACCGCCTTCTAAAAATATAATATTGTTAACTTCATCAACTTCAATAACTTTGATGTTTTGAAAAGTGGCTTGCGCGTCACCCATATGTCCACCCATGCGCATACCTTTAAATACTCTTTGCACACCACCAGCTCCAATGGAACCAGGCATACGTAATTGGTCTTTATTACCGTGAGTTTTGTCTTGACCATGAAAACCATGGCGTTTAACTACACCGGCAAAACCGCGTCCTTTAGTCCAACCAGTAACTTTAACTTTATCACCGACGGCAAAAGTAGCAGCGCCAATTTTATCACCAATTTTTAAATCTTCAGCTTTTTCTAATCTAAATTCTTTTAAATAGCGGAAATTACCCATGCCTCTGTAATGACCAACTTGTGGTTTAGAAATATTAGCAATTTTTTTATTACCAAAACCAAGCTGAACAGCAGTATAACCATCCTTGTCTTTACCTTTTACTTGAACCACAACAGCCGGACCAGCTTGAACGCGAGTCACAGCCTTGCGTTCTTCACCGACCCACATAGCGGTCATATCAATTTTGCTAGCTAATATAAATTTCATAATGTCTTTTAAAAACAAAAAACTGGCTTGTTAATAAACCAGTGCGACAAATCATCTCAATCCGCCTCGCGCGGACAATTGATTACTTTGTTTGATTAGCACTTCTTGTTTATTAATTCTCCCTAAAATCGTTAATTACCTCTTAATCGCTTATCCGCCTCGAGCGGAAGTCGACTAAGTGGACCAACAATTTACATTTTAATTTCCACATCCACACCGGCTGGCAAATTCAAATTGCTTAAAGCCTCAACGGTTTCAGCCGTTGGATCAATAATATCCACTAAACGCTTGTGAGTTCTCATTTCGAACTGATCACGAGAATTTTTGTGTACAAAAGTTGACGCGTTGACAGTGTACTTCTTTTTTTCTGTAGGCAAAGGAATTGGACCATGTAACTTGGCTCCAGTACGACGCACAGTATCCACAATCGTTTTGGTAGATTGATCAATAATCTTGTGATCAAAGGACCTAATCTTAATGCGGATTCTCTGGCCGGTCTCTTCTTTACCGACTTTTTTTTCTTTGATTTCAGCCATCTAATTTGTTAAATTTATTTCCAACTCAAAGTTGGATTAAATTATCTGTTCGCTGTTTCTTTTTACCAGTCTCGACTAGCGAGCCTAGGCGGACAAACAAACATTATAACCCCGTCCAAACTTTGAACGGGGCTAAATACTTATTTGATAATCTTAACTACCACACCGGCGCCGACAGTACGACCACCTTCACGAATAGCAAAATTCTGTTTATCTTGTAAAGCAATAGGAGCAATCAATTTAACTTTCAAATTGACAGTGTCTCCAGGCATAACCATTTCAGTGCCCTCTGGTAATTCAACTTCTCCGGTCACATCAGTGGTACGGATATAGAATTGAGGTTTGTAACCTTTAAAGAAAGGTTTATGGCGTCCACCTTCATCTTTGGTCAAAATATAAATTTCACCCTCGAATTCAGTGTGAGGAGTAATAGAACCCGGTTTGGCCAAAACCTGACCGCGTTCAACTTCTTCCTTTTTAATACCACGGAGTAACAAACCGGCGTTATCACCAGCCATACCTTGATCTAAAGATTTATTAAACATCTCAATACCAGTCACGACAGTTTTCTTAGTATCATGTAAACCAACGATTTCAACTTCATCGTTAACTTTAATAATACCTTTTTCGATTCTACCAGTAACAACAGTACCACGTCCTTCAATAGAAAAAATATCTTCTACGGGCATTAAGAAAGGTTTCTCGGTTTCACGAACTGGATCTGGAACAAAGTCATCAACGGCTTTAATCAAATCTTCAACTTTCTTGCCCCATTCACCTTCTGGATCTTCCAAAGCTTTCAAAGCACTACCACGAATAATAGGAGTGGTATCGCCAGGGAATTCATATTTCTTCAATAAGTCGCGAATTTCTTCTTACACCAAGTCAATCAATTCTTGGTCTTCAACCATGTCGCATTTGTTTAAGAAAACGACAATGTAAGGTACACCAACTTGACGGGCCAGTAAGATGTGCTCGCGAGTCTGAGGCATAGGACCATCAGTAGCAGCAACCACTAAAATAGCGGCATCCATTTGAGCAGCACCAGTAATCATGTTTTTCACATAATCGGCGTGTCCTGGACAGTCGACGTGAGCATAATGTCTGGCTTCAGATTCATATTCTACGTGAGCGGTGGCAATAGTAATACCACGAGCCTTTTCTTCAGGCGCGCTGTCAATCTGATCAACGCTCTTGTGGGTAGTCTTAAAACCTTTTTTGGTTAAGACGGCCAAAATAGCGGCGGTCAAAGTAGTCTTACCGTGGTCAACGTGGCCGATAGTGCCGATGTTGACGTGCGGTTTGTTTCGTTCAAATTTATCTGCCATAGTGATTTTGATTAACGGTCTTTAGTTGGTCTAAAGTTTTTAACCAACCGTTATAAATTATTATTATATTATTTTAAAAATTTTAAGCTTGTCTGTCTTCTGGAATCTCCCAAAGGTTGCCTTTACTTTTCTTCTCTTCCAGCAACTCTCCAATAGAGCTGAAGCTAGGACTAAATTGAGCTCGTTCGCCCTCATCCTCATCTTCAATAATTGATTCAAGTTTTGGCTCGGTGTAGTCTTCGACGGAGGTGATGTCTTCTTCTCCTTCAGCTTCGTTCAGGACAGGTGGTAGAGGTTCAAAATTGTCCTCCAAATCAGGAGTTGTCTGAGTTTCTGTTCTTAGGGAAGTAAATTCATCTTCGGTTGGGTAAAGATAATTAACATCCTCTTCCCACTCCTCTTCCTCGTCTTCTTCAAACAAATCCTTTGGTAAAAAGTCCTTATTGTCTAAATCCTCGGAATTCCAATCATTAATGTCCCAAGGCTCAATATCGCGGTTTATTTTATCAGTCATCTCCTCTTCTGTCAAGAAGTCCTGATATCCAGCCTCTTCCAGTAAATCTTCGTATTTATTTATGGCTAATATTACATAAGAACGTTCAGGATTTAGCGAATCAAACATAATGACGTTATCACCGGTTTTTTTGGCTAAATTTAGAACTCTCTGTAATCCTTTGTCCATACGAGTACGTATAATTAGTGCGTTCGCTCACAAAAGCGAAAAAGAGTACTTTTTACCTTTGTTCTCTCACTTCTAATTAGAAAGCAAAAGACTAAAAAATGAAGCTCCACAAACTAAATTTGTAAAGCTCCTAAAGCTTACTTGAATACATTTTAAGCCTTTTACTCAAAATAGTCAAGAAACCCAATATTTACAGCTATCGTTATATTTTTTGTTTAATATTAGCTAAAATAATAATTATTAAAAATATCCATTAAAGATGGGGTTAAAAATATCTCTTTTATTGTCTTGGGTTATCAACTGTTTTAGGCACACACATTTTGCACCCCAACTAAGGCCTCATTTGGCGTTAGTCCGTCCAGGGCGCAATGTTCTAAATTATTGTAATTATTATTCCATTGTTTGATAGCTCGTTTTAATCC
>Ga0172379_10002018_pt1 | contig 37693 bp, 63 predicted proteins | sample GrowelOW334metaG_FD_119756 | JGI IMG/M metagenome (GOLD analysis project Ga0172379, IMG submission 119756) | Groundwater microbial communities from an aquifer near a municipal landfill in Southern Ontario, Canada - Groundwater well OW334 metaG | ecosystem: Environmental > Aquatic > Deep... | reverse complement strand
GCGTTGGTGGCGGCAGCGGCGGCGGCGGTGGGGGCATTGGTGGCGGGATTGGCGGCATTGTTGGCGGCATTGGTGGCGGCATAGGCGGCGGCATTGGCGTCGGTATAGGCGGCATTGGCGGCGGCATTGGCGGCATAGGCGGCGGCATTGGCGGCGGCATAGGCGGCAATCTTATTTTCTTCGCTTGGTTCGGCTATATATTTTCTAGCCGCTTCGATTGCCTTGCGTGGTCTATTGTCGCTCGGATATTTTTTTTCGTAAATCTCAATCACTTGTTCAGCCGCAAAGATAGTGTACTGTATTTTCTGCTCATGGGTCATTAGTCGCACTATTAGCCAATTTGCCCATTGAAACCTGTCCTCAACCATCAACTTCTTTACGAGCCTGATACTGTCAATACTTTTCATCTTCTCGGTCTGCCACATTTCGCGGCTCTCCATACAAGCATTGTTCTCCTCAAGCCATTTCATTGTAATTTTCATACTTCCTCCTTTATTGTTTCAATCCCTTCAAATTTCGCTTGGTTCAACGTTTCATTGCACATTTCCTCACTTTCCGCATCCGTACACGCTTCCTCCCTGTCAGGACATCCGACGCAGCCAATAGGCAGGGGGCATTTCTGCGCCTTGCAGAATAGGTCGAGAATTTCCTGCTTCGTTGTCATTTGGAGGACTCCTTTTCTAATCTTGCTATTAGATTATCAAGCTCCTTCAACTGCTTCACAACCTCGATAAAATGCGCTCTGGCTATTACCGCGCTATCGCAACAATTCACAAGTTCAAGCGCGGATTTAGCTATCAACGCACCTCTAATACCCAGTTCAACAGAATCTCTGTTGTTAATCACTTTCCATCCTCCTTTATTGTTTCAATCCCTTTAAATTTAGCTTCCGCGCCCCATTTGATATCCTCGAATTTGGCTTCCACACCCCTATTCTCGCATAATTCCTCCTCAGACCGTATCTGATGCCATCCTTCGTCCATGCGTTCCCATTCCGAGGTGGTCATATTTTATGTTCTTTCTTCGTTTCAGCTATCAGTTCATCCAGTAACTTCGATATCTGCTGGTATGGATCGCACCTGGGTGCTTCCTTGCATTCGCCTTTCTCCCTGCATTTATCGGCACAGTACTGTTTTAAAACTTTCTGTTTCATAATCCATGCTCCTCTATTGTTACACTGATCCCTTCAATGTCCGAATGCCATTTGACGCACCGTCCGTCGTATATGTGGGCGTCGTTATCGATCAATCCTTCATCTACCATTGCATCTACGGGAACTTTTACCGCGTTATCGAAGTCGGGCTTCAGCGTCATAGGAACCCTTTCCATGGCAAGCTTGTCGGATTTTTTCGTATGCGGGAACATCAGGTTCACTTCAACCTTGAGCCAGCCGGAGAACGGTTCGCACTTGTGCTGGCCGAAGATCGCCTGGTATAACGCCTTGCCGTACTTCATCTGGGGCGTGGCGTATCCTCGTTTACCGTGGTGCTTCCGCTGCTGTGCCGTGGAAGTTGGTAGGTGGCACTCGTGAAAGAACGTATGTGATCTAATCGTTTTCATCTTTCTCCTTCTTTTTTGCTTTCAATGTTATTACACCATTCTTAAAACATACCTTCGCCGCCTTCAATCTGTTCCTGGCCGCGTCGTCCCCTATTCCGGTATATTCACAGAAATCTTTTACCGTTATAGGCTTATCTTCGTCGTATGACATAAGCATCTTGATAGTTTCCTTAGTGTCCTGTACCGTTTCACGCTTCTTGTCCTCTATGGCTTCCGTCTGCGTCCGGATCTCCCCAAGGCTACGTGCATCCTTCAATAAGTCGTCGGTGTCCGGCAGGTGGACGGGATAGCTGAAGAATATGTTCTTCTTCTGGAGGGGTTTGAACTCCCTTAGTATTCCTTCGATTCGCCAGCCGGTGATCAGCGAAGCCCATTCCCTATATTCCGTGGACGCTTTCCGTACGTCGTCGTTGTCCATATGTTTGACAATAAGATCCGGCAGCAGAGTGTCATCCTGCGACATATCGAATTTCCAGCTCGGAAAATTCTTATCCAGATACTCGACAAGCTTTTCGCGTACAAACTTGTCGGTAATGGCCTTCTTCCGTGCCTGGTCAAGTTCCAGTTCGATGATGTCCAGAGCTGCGTCTGGGTCACGTGCGAACACCCCTGAGCCTGAACCGCGATCCTGCGCCTTCTTCTGTCCCTGTTCGCCCTTGCTGTGGTGGTGGCAGTATATCACCGACGCGCCCACATCTCGGGCAATCTTGTCGAACTGGTTACAGAAGTTGGACATTTCATCAGCTTTGTTCTCGTCTCCGGTTATCACCTTGTAAATAGGATCAATGATAATCGCTATCGGCTTGGTCTTCATAGCACGTCGGATCAACTTCGGACACAGCTTGTCAAGAGCCTGTGACTTTCCACGAAGGTTCCATATGTCGATATTGGCAAGGTGCTTCTTGTCGAACCCCATGAGATCGAATACCACCTTGAACCTATGGAGGCATGAAGCGCGGTCAAGTTCAAGGTTGATGTAGAGGACTCTGCCCTGTTTGCACTTCCAGCCAAGCCAGTCCTTGCCGACTGCAAGACATATGGCAAGCATGATAAGAAGAAAAGACTTGCCAGCCTTTGATGGTCCGGTGATCAGGAGCTTATGCCCGATACGTAGAATATCCTCAATAAGACATTCCGACAGTTCCGGCATCCGTTCGTACCAGTCCGCCAGGTTGTCCACATCCGGCAGATCGTCGTTCATTTCCTCTATGTACTCTTTCCATTCGTCGTATGACAACTTGCCGATGTTGGTCGCCACAAGCCACTGTTTCTTATCTTTCCGCGTGATTCCCGGCATGCGGGACAGCCTGGACGGGTTCCGGTTCTGCCGGTCGATCTCAAGCCCGTTCTTCTTGCATACCGAATAAAGATAGTCCACCCTGGAACGGAACTCCTGCATGTCCTTTGCGTCCACCCGGCACAACGCATGCAGCGATTTCCCTCCAGAGTGGACTAAAGCCGCAATAGGCAGTTCCAACTCCTTGTATATGGCGTATTGTTTGCCAACCGGAAGACTGTCCGATTCGACAAGCGCGAACTTGAAAGATGTTACATTCTCGTCCCTGCACCCCTTACCGTCCAAAGCGTTGAACCGGATCCATGCACCGCATTCCTTGTTCCAGTCGCCTATGACCTCGCCAAGTTCCTTGCACTTGGACAGTTCGCCTATAAGCTGCCCTGCGGTCCGGTCCCATACGCCTTTCTTCGGCAGGTGCTTCCCGTCCTCGTTCTGCCATGACTCGGTGACGTACCCGACATGATCCTCACTGTCGAACATGACATTGAGATAATTAATGAGATCCGTCTTCGGGTTCCAGTGCTTCGGTTCCTCGATATCAACGTCCTGAAGCCATTCGGTACGGACGATCTGGCCTTCCTCGTGCTGTTCACGGCCTCCGCCTATCGTCGCATCCCATTCAAGTTCCTTCATTTCCTTCGGCTCGTGCGAACCGGCGACGTGTCCGCCCTGGTCCTTGCACAATTTGACTAACGAGGCGACGGTCACGGCCTTCATGCCGGACATGCGGAATCCTGACCACTTGGTAGCGCAGACATTCTTCTTGTACCGTTTGGCATCCTGCATACTCCATTGATCCCAGTCAACTACGGAGCATCCGCAATGCTGGAGGGCCATTCCGACGCTTAGCCAGTCCTGATAATCAAGTACGGACGGATTGATCTGGCGGAGGGCTTCTAAAGCGGTTTGCTTATCATTATTCATTTATCAGTTTTCTTTCGTTAATATCTTCTACGGTTTTAGCCGTGCCTTTTACAAAACATTCTGAAATAAATATCACTTGCCCTTTCATCTTCTTGTAGAAATCGCTTCCAAGAAGTTTGAAGTGTCCACTACGAATATGAGGTGTAACTGTCCTATCGGATGAATCAAGTATTTCAGGCGCAATGGATACTGTGTTAATTTCAGAAAACTTGTAATGATTTGGATGCAAGCAATTGTCAGGAAGACCGTCACGCACTGCACAGGGGAAACATTTTAAATATAAAGATAATCCAAATATAAATTTACACGCTAAATGGATTGTCTCGCCTTTGGCTAGTTTATCCATAAAAACAGGATCATTAATCAAATCACTTGAATCATCTACTATAAAAGAAGCACTACTTAATAGAGTATTTTTATTGCTGAGATTCACAAAAATTAAATTTGTTCTTTTATCTGCTGAAAGTCCTTTTACAAAAATAAATGAAGGGAGATTCCATTCAACTGGAAAATTTAAAATTCCACCTGTCGGCAAGATATCAACCAATGACGTTTGATAACTTTTTACTGAATTCGTAATAAATTTGAATAATTTTAAATCGTTTATAAAGTATTGTGAACACTTGGCTTTTTTAAAAACATTTTCAGCTATTATGATTGAGTTAATCTGATTAAATTTTTCATTTCCGACGGGATTGTTTTTTATATTTATTTTTGCTTTTTCAACTATCATTTCCCATGTCACAATATGTCCCAATTCTCTTCTTGTTTTTATGTTATTATTTATAAAAAAACTATACTGCGTATATTCCTGTTTCATCATTTGATCCCCCTGAATATTACTACCGCGCTTGCGAACGGTGCGGGGTTCTTGCATCCACCGAACTTCAACCGGCCACGAAGAAAGCGTATTTCACCTTTCATGCAGTACTCGTGCCAGTACCTTGTATCCGTCCTTGCTGGAATGAGACATACGACAAGTGCGCCTTTCTTAGATTCGTAATACGCTTTCATAATCCATTCTATAATCTTACGGCTGTATGGAGGGTTCATGAAAACTCTTTCATTCGCCCATGTATGTTTCAGCCCGTCCGTCTCCTTGGTGTAGAACTTATGGCACAAGGCTGATTCCTTGGTGCAACATGGGTCAAGGGTGAACCCGAATTCCGTGTTCAGCTTGGTGAATATGTCTTTCGGCGTAGTCCATTCCACGCTCTTGCTTGATGTCATCGTCTTCCATTTGCCGGTCATTGTTCAATCTCCTGTATTGCCTTCATTATGATGTATGGGATTATAGGCACTATGGCGTTGCCATAACCCTTCAATTGCTCTTCCCTGTGCTTACTTTTGGACAGTTTAAATTTGCCCAGTTCAACGGGTAGCCCATCATCCACGCGACAAAGTTCGGTTGCAACTTCAAGCCAGGGCGTGTCCCAAGTGTATTCTGGAGCGCATCCCCCGGTGCATCCGTTCCCCTCTGCGATTCCCCTTTCCAATCCCGGCTTTTCGGGGTCGGAATTAACTTTGCGTCCTTGTATTCGGGGCGTTTTCCCCCGTTCCCAGAATATTTCGCTTGTCCCATGTCCTCGAACGTCAGCAGGCTTGCCGATGGTGTCGGAAGCATGGCTATTGACTCGCTCAACACCTGATAGTCGTGCTTCGTGTGTCTTTTTCCCGACTTGTAATCTCTGGCGTTCGGTGTCGGTATCATCCCCTTGTCCATCATTGCAAGCTGATCGTTCAGGCATAACGGCATCTTCCTGACTAGGTATCTGTCTTTTAAGTTCTCTTCCGTCCGTGGCCCCCGTTCCATGTTGGCATCCGGAGTTCGCAACAATCCAGATTCTATCCCGTCTGTGCGGCGCTTCGACGGCACAAGCTGGAATAACAAATGATTGGACGGAATATCCAAGGTTTTCGAGACTGTCGATGATTCCGAAAAGAATTCCATCTGCTGATAATTCGTCACCTGTTTCCGCATCAGTATCGGTTTCACTTTCCAAGTCAGGTTTACCGTCCGGCTGTGCCATATTGACGAGGCCACCAACATTTTCGCCAATGATCCAACGGGGCTTGAATTCCGATATAACTCTAAGCATTTCAGGCCAGAGGAAACGGTCATCGTCCTTTCCTCTTCGCTTTCCGGCACAGGAGAACGGCTGGCATGATTCATGGGAAGCCCCCCGTCAAAATATCGATCTGGGGAACTTCCTTTGGCATCACCTCCAATCGTGCAATCGCTTTGTTGCTTTTGTGCCATTCGTGATGACATTTTTGACATAGCCAAATTACCTCCAATGGTTTATTGTAGTCGCAATGGTGAGCCTGTATTCCTGTTCTTCCATCTTTAAAAACAGGAGTATCTGCACATTTTTCGCATTTCACTTTGCGGATTATTATTTCCTTCTCGATGGCCTCTTCAAGTAGATTTTGAGATTTATCACTTGCAGAAGTTCCGCGATAAAAATGATTTTCTTTCCCGTACTTTTTATTATCCCTAAACGTACATCCTCGCCTTTTGAGAATTTGCCACATTGACTGCCTAGACATATTATAAAATTCTGCAACCGTTTCAATGGACAATCCCTTGTTATAAAGTTGCAACGCTTCGTCAAAATTCTTTCTATGAGCTGCCATATCATCCTCCATGTTATTTTCTTTATTATAGCATAGATTGACATAACTGTCAAGTGTTAATTCTCGTATATCCCTATAAATCACCGCGTCCTTTCCAAAATTCTTTTTTAAAACTTCCTGACAGAACGGATTGATTTCGCAGAACGCTATGGTGTTGACATTCGCCCATCGAGCAGCCAAAGCAAAACCGCCGATTCCAGAGAAGAGATCAAGGTGATTCATTGGCAACCTTTCTCTTTATCGGCTCGTACTTCGCCGGATCTATGACGTTCGGAACCTTCCAGTTGTTCGCAGCTATCCGGTCGATCAACCCTTTCGCCTCGCTGAACTCCCAACCGCCTACGTGCTTGAAGCCTACCCGTTCCAGGAACCGGATCTGCTTCGGTGTCGTCAACCCGTTGTCCCGGCGATTCTGTATCCGTTCGATTAATTTTCCCGCCAATCCAGCGTTCTGTATTTCTTCCGGGAATATCCCCGCCTTCTCAAGTACGGCTTTCTGTTTGTCTGAAGGCGGAGCCATTTCGTGTGCGAACACTGGCTGGTAGTCGGCAAGATCTTCGGCCTGAATGCTCATTTCGAACTGCAAAGGATCGACAAGGGCGCGTTTCCGGTGCTTCTGTTCGGCAAGTTTTTCCGCAAGTGTCCGTTCACGTTCCTCGATCACTTCCGCACTTCCGGCTTCGCAAGCCAGTTCGAGATCCTGTCCTGAAGCGTTCGCCTCCCTCGCCAGTATCTCCGTAACCTTGTCGGCAAGTTCGGCGTTGTCGCATATCAGGTGTGCCGGATGGCAAAGGCTGTGTTTGTTGGTCATCCATAGAAAATCCAGTATCAAGAGGTTGTCCTTGCCGGGATGGATGCGGGTGCCACGGCCTACACATTGGACGTAAAGACTTCTAATCTTGGTAGGCCTGAGAATTACTACGCAGTCTATGGAAGGTTCGTCAAACCCTTCTGTCCAGAGCATAGAATTACAGACTACGGACCCTTTGCCGGAATTCACGAACCATTGGCGGATCTGTTCCCTATCTTCACTTTCGCAGTTCACTTCTCTTACGTCGAATCCGTGTTTCGCCAGAACTTCAGCCATTTTCTTGGAAGTCGCTATTAAAGGAAGGAATACAAGCGTCTTCCGGTCCTTGCAATGAGCCTCCATTTCCGTGGCAATAGCTTCGAGGTACGGCATAAGTGCGTCGTCTACTTCCGAAAGTTTGAAGTCTCCGGCCTGCTGGCTTACGCCAGACAGGTCTATTGACAGTGGTATTGTCAACGCCTTCAATTTGCATAGGTATCCTTCCTTGATTGCCCTGGGCAGGGGGTATTCGTACGCCAGCGATTCAAAGATTTCTCCAAGGTTCCGCATGTCGCCACGGTCAGGGGTTGCAGTAACTCCCAAAACCTTTGCATCCTTAAAGTATGCAAGTATCTTCCTGTACGAATCTGATAGGCAATGATGCGCTTCGTCTATTATGATCGTGTCGAAGAAATCAGCCGGATAAACTTCCCTGCGGTTGTCCCTCATAAGGGTCTGTACGCTGCCAACCGTTATCCTGAACCATGAATCAACGGCTGTGTCTTCACCTTTCTCCTTCGCGCATACTAATCCGGTTGACTTTAAAATCTTGTCGGTTGCCTGGTCAAGCAGCTCTGAACGGTGTGCAAGTATCAGGACACGTTCGCCCATCTGGACGAGATCACTTGATATTGAGGCGAATAAAATTGTCTTGCCGGTACCCGTACATTGTACGACTAAGGTTTTCTTGCGTCCGCTTGCCCATTCCGTCTTGACCGCTGTCTTGGCTTCCTGTTGATATTTTCTGAGTGCGAATCTGTGCATAATTGGTGGATCTTTCGTAAATCTTTCTGTAACGCTCCCCATGTCGCCCTCGGTGATTCGTTCCCGTCCAGCGCATCTTTTTTGACGCATTCCAGCCACTTCGCTACGTCGGTGACTGTAACTGCGCGGGAGAGTACCAAGGGAGCCGGTCCTATATCTTTTACCGTCACTCCCTGTACCCATTCATAGAGGTCAACGAACAATTAGAAGTCTCCCGGATTGAACGCTGTTCCTGTCTGGGCTGGCTTCTCGTCGGTCTTTGGTGATGGAGGATCAAGGAACTTGTCGATTTCGTTTCCTTTCAACATCTTGCCGGGTTCCTTGTTGGAGGCGAACTCCTTTTCTTTGATCTTGCATCTGCCGGTCGCACCTGGAACCTTCGTCCAGTCCATTGTCATCTTCTCGCCGTGCTTCCGTGCACCGATAGCCCTGAAAAACGCCGTGAGGAATCCTTCGCATTTCGTGTGCAGAAACAGGTTGCTTGTCATGTCGCTGGCAAGCGTCCGTCCGTCGTCGTCGAATATCTCAAGGTGTAGAACAGCCTTCGGACAGGCTGGAAGTTTTGCGCTCCCGTTATGCCTCTGCCGTTCAAACTGCGTCACCTTGAACCCGTATTCACCAGCCGGTATAAGCTGGAAGTCTGATCCGTCGTTCTCAATAGTGTCGTTCCAACCAAGTTCTTTTTCTGCCATTTCAGTAATTCCTTATTTTATGTTATTAGGCTTGCGCCCTGTTTGCGATCACGGCTGCTTTGACTTTCTCCCACGCGGCTATCAGGCATCCTTCTACATACTTCGGATCGTAGACCGATATTGGGGTGTCTATCGTGTAGACTCCGCGTTTCGATACTGCTGTCTGTATCTCCTTGACCGTCACCTTATCGGCTTCCATGAGATCCTTGAGCTTCTTCAAGTGGGGGGCCATCTCCTTTGACTCCATCGGGATATCGTCCTTCTTAGTCTCAGGCTCCTTGACAGGCTCTTTCTTAGGTTCCTCCTTCTTCGGTGCCGGTGGTGCTTTCTGTGTAACAGGTTGTGATACAGTTTTGGGCGTGTAAGCGACCGTCGCTTCGTTAAGGATTGCGGCAAGCTCCTTGGGCAGTTCCTTTTTCATAAGCATTACCTCCGGCAGATCGAACCTTGATTTCGCGTCCCAGTTGTTATGGTGTACGGTGTAGATCACCCGTTCACCGCCCTGGGCTTTCTTCTTGCCGTCGTTCTCGACAACGATTGTGCGGTAATTGCAGAACAGGAGCATGTCCGCCCATTCCTTCAGGAGGCTGGAAGATTTCTTTTCCATCTTCAGTTCAAAGCGGTCGTACGCTCCCATCTCGTCCGGTTGCTCGAATTTCCGCATCTGTGCATGAGCAAGGAAAAGGATGTTCATTCCGGTCTTCTCTTGAAGGTCGTTCAGGGTGTCAAGAAACCGTTTCCATTCTTCCGCAAGAAACGTGTATCCTTTGCCGTACCCGAAGTCTTCAATGCCGGTCTTGTTCGCCTTCGCGCAGATATGAGCCTGTGCAAGTTTGTCCAGCCAGTCGGCAGTATCAAGAACAAGCGTCTTGAAGTCATGCTTCGGCAGTTCCGCAATGATCTGCTGGAGCATAGCCCATGACGTAGGCGCAGGGGTTCTTGCGATCTCAAGCTGGCCGGTGCCTTTCTCCACGTCGATGAATACCGGCTTCGGCCATAGGCTTGCCGCGGTACTCTTGCCGATACCTTCCGGACCGTAGAGTACGGCCTTGACTGGGTGTTTCTGTTTTCCTGTCGTGATTTCCATTTCGTCTATTCCTTTATGTTTGGGGTGTTTGTTTAAAAGTCGCCTACCGTGAACGCCGGTTTTTTCTCTTCTTTCTTCTTCTCCGGCTTCTCCTCCGCATCCTGAACCCGTCCATCCTCAATGATGATGGAACATTCTGAACCAGTACTAACCCTCGTCGCTATCGCCTGTAGATCCTGCTTCTCAAGCCATGCGCCGAACGTCTTCAACGTCTTCATATCCATAGCTTCGAGGCCGTCAAGCAGCACGAACCCGCACTGTGGCTTGAGTTCCCTGACTATCGCCGTGGCGACCTGGAGCTGTTCGGCTTCGGAGACGCAATCCCATTTCTTCCCCTTGTACGTTAATTCTCCGGCCTCGATGGACATTTCAGGGAGTGGCATCTTCGCACCGTTCAGGAGTTCCAGCCGTTGTGTCCTGACTGACTCAATGCTGGCCGTAAGCGCGTTGTAGTCCTTCCTGAGAGCTTCGGCATCCTCCACGGCCTTCGCCTTGTTCAGGTTCGCCCGTACCTTGTCGTTGATCGCCTCGGTCTTCTTCATTTCAGCTTCAAGCTGGTCGGTCGGTTCGTCAACGAGGTTCTCGGCAGCGGTCTTGGCTTGAAGGTATTCTTTTCTCTGCTTTTCATAGTCCGTCTTCGCCTGGGCCAGTTCCTTTGACAGCCGTTCAACTTTCGCCATTGCCGTATCGTTTCTTTCCTTCAATAGAGTTTCCTGACTCCGTAGCTGTGCGTTCTCGGCGTTCTTGTTCATGATCGCCTGCTGGCGTTCCATCAGTTCGGAAGTAGTAACAAGTTCGTCCGGCACATCCGCGAACGTCGGCATTTCCTTTGCATACTTCTCCTTCTGGTCGGCAATACGCCCCTGTGCTTCCCTGAGATTGTAAAACTTCGTTTCTTCCTGATCCAGTTTGGTGAGTTTGTCGCCTACTCCGATAATCTTCAGAAGCGTGTTCCCTTTCTCCTTATTAGAGGCGTTCAGGAACTTCGGCAGGTCAAGGGCAAACGTCTCAACAAAACTGTCAAGGAGCGACTGTCCGGCCTTCTTGCCGGACGGGTCTGTTACCTTCAGGTCGGAGTTCTTGCCCTTCCGTTCGACTATCAGCCCGTTGGTCAGTTCCAGCTTGATGAACGGATCTGCGACGGAGCCTTCACGCTTGAGGTTGGACGGCCTGAACTTCTCGCCGCCCAGGGCAAAACAAATTGCGTCAAGGACTGTCGTCTTGCCTTGCATATTGTCCCCACCAATGATCGTCAGCCCGTTTTCGCCGGGAACCAATGTCACGGCACGAACTTTCTTACAGTTTTCGACTTCCAGGCTTCTTACTTTGATACTGCTCATAACCCCTCTTCCGTTGCTATTTTATGTTTAATCGGTGCTTCAAACTTCGATGGATGTTCCTGATTCCATTTTTGGCAAGCTTTATCCGTGGTGAACTTCGCCTGTTTAATCTTTTCCTTTTCCTTGACCCGTCGGACGTCGTTCTGTGCGCTCATGCAGTCTATGCAGATACTTTGGTGTTTGTAGAACTCCGCTTCGGGATCCTTGCATATCCGGCACAGCTTAGGCATTCTTGCTGTCCTCCGTCTGAACGTCCAGCCCGTATGCAACAATGAGATCCGACAGGTAGATTCTCGAAGCGGATATTATCTGGAGATACTTGCATATCTGTTCTTTGAGCGTGATAACGTCATTGGCTTCGGCGATCTTCTCCCCCTTCTGGTAAGCGATGTATTTCATGCACCGATCCTCCCCATATACTTGCAGCAATTCTTAGCCAGGGACAACGCCTTGCCCGGTGTACGTCTGGCGATCCGGCATATGTCGTCAAGGCGGGATCTGTCGGCTGTTTCGTATTCGTAGCGTGTTCCGTCGATCACGAATTGGACGATGTAACCGGCTACGCTGTCGCCTCCGTACCATGACAACTTGATATTGTGCTTCATTTGCCCTCCGGTATGTAATCGCTGTTTCCGGCCTCCCAAACGTCCTTTGAAGTGCCGTAAAGCACGGACACAAACAGGAACGCGAGCACGATCACTACCAGGATTGTCCATTTGAGGTAGGTCATTTTTTAGCCTTTCCTTTTATGCAGTTGCAGGGCGAGTATCTTTTACATCCGCAGTTTCCGCACGAAAACTTAGGTTCTTTGTCGTGTGAGTTCGCCCGTAGTCTTTTTAGTCCTCTAATGTCTTTCTTGTCGATCATTTCCCGTTCTCCTTTTGGTTCTTGAATTTGTTGTTGTTACTTCGATCCCTTCCTTATAGCGTTCAGTCCGGCTGAAACAATTATCCTCCACCATTCGGACAGGTAAATCGATCTCGGCTTTTCCCTTTTGATTTCCTTTATCTGGTCAACGGGCAGAAGTATCAAAACTTTCTTTTCCTTTGCTTTTGCTTCCTTCATCTCTGTTTTCTCCTCTTTATTCTTTTAAATCCGTTTTAAGATGCCCTTGGAGCGTCCTCCAAGAGCAATAAAAACATACTTAAAATGATCTTAAAAATCCTGGTATTTCATAATTAGAATTGTTTATTTCTTCATGGCGCACCTTCCTTTCGCTGGCATTTTTGATTTTCATATCTCTCCTTGCTAGGTTAATAAAATAATAGGGTTTCCCCTACTGTCAAACCATAATATAAAAAAATATGCAAAATATTTTAAACTTTTTTTTAGCTATGGGGACTGCACATAAATCAAAAACCTCGGCGGATTAGGCCGAGGCTCATGTGTTAATTTATTATCTGTGGTTTTTCCCTTATTGGTTTATTTTCTTTCGTTCATTGCCTTTGATGCTTCGGTAATTCTGACGGCAAGTTTTATGATATAATCTTGCACGTCAAAACCTTCGCCGAAAAACTCTTTTGCTTCCTTGCGGCCTTCGGCGGACAGCGTATTATCAGCTTCGCGGAGATCCGCCCTTACGGTATTGAGTATCTCTTCTGCCGTCATGTCGGGATACTTGCCTGTCAATGGATTATTCTTGCAATCCCTGCCGTAGTTGACCAGTGAGCATGTCAGGCAATCACCGTTGTTCTGTGTGCAATACTTTTTCATTTCCGTTCCTCCTTTTTTTATTATTTTTCCAACTCAACTGCCTGTTTTTCCAGTTCGTCCGCCTCGGCCATAATATCATCATGCCGTTTCTGGCGGGCGGCCTCGTTGAGCCATCCATCAGCATCATAGGCGAGCGCGCCTCTGGCGAGATCGCGCTTGTCTGCCGCTTTTGCCCTGAGCGCGTCGGCTTTTTCTTTTTTTGCATCTGCCGGATATTGTAATTGCCACGCCTCAAGCTTTGCCCTTGCCTGCGCCATCATGCGGTAATGATCCATTGTGTTGCAATCATCGGTGTCATTGAGGCGGCGTTCGGCGGCGGCAAATAGTTTGGATATCTCCATACGCTCTCTCAGCGCATCTGTGAGCGCGGCTAATGCGGCATCACGCGCCGCCTTATCGTGCTCATCTGCCCATGTGCATATCAGGCCATTGCCATTATCACCAATCCGCATCCCCATCGCCTCTATCTCTGCTGTAATTTTGTGCGCCTTGATTGCGGCGGCTACGCTCTCCTTGGTGTGAGGATCACGGATCAGATCGTTGTTTATGAGTATGTTTTGGCCAGCTCTTAATATCCCGTTACGCTCCTCTACGGGGATTCTAAGTTTTACCTCTCCGTGCCTGCTTACTATTACCGTTTTCATTTTTGTTCCTCCCTGTTATATTTGATATTGATAAGTTGCTCCATCGCCTTCGAGATCGTCTTGCCCTGCTCCCAGTTCGCCACCGTGGTCACGGTAACGCACAGGTCGGCTGCAAGTTCGGCCTGTGTCATTTTCAGCTTACGGCGTATTTCCTTGAGTTCTTTGGGGGTCATTGTTATTTGCTCCTATTTATTAAACTTTCTATAACCTTAAAAACCTTTTCATCTTTAATCCAGATAGTCGCACCTTCGCCATTTCCGGTGTTGGCAAGAAGATAGCCGACACCTTTCAATCCGCCTCTGGCATCGCAACCGCAAGAGCATGGACGGCAAACTTTTATTTTTCTCGTCTGATCTAACCGTTTATCGTTCCTGTCAATTTCCCGATAACTTTCCATTATCATCCTTGTTTATGAGTTTTACCGTCTCCCGTACAGCGTCCGCGATCAGGTCTTTGTCGGCAAACCTGTACTTCTCCATCAGGATCAGTTCGCCGATGATATGGCTCGCCTTGTCGTCCGTGGACGGTACAGGCGCACGTTTCCAGAGCGGTACGTAGAACTGGTTTTGTTTGGCGATAGTCCATGCTTCGTTCCAGAGGTTCCGCATGCCATCATTATTCAGGTCTGGATGGTCAACATTAAGAGCTTCGAGAGCTTCCGCCATCGCCTCGTTCGCATCACAGTAGTTGTGAGAGGCGCAACAATCAATATACTCCTGTGTCTGGTTCAGTTCGTTCACCTTCTTCATCTGGTCGTCGGAAATCCATTCTTTAAGTACGCTCGAAAAAGCTCTCGCCAGATTTACAGCCGTAAGATCTTTCTTTGACTTCTTCTTCATATTGCTTTCTCCTTGTTTATCCGTTCCGCTTCCTGCTTTTCTTCCCATGCGTAATACTCCTTCAAGTATCCTTTTATTTCCGCCTTTATTTCCTCGCGGGTTATTCCGTAGCCGGATAATGCCCGTTCAGTGTCAGTTATGTCATGGGTGATGCAATATTCGTGATTGCCTAGTTCCCTGCGAATTACTCCCTGCTTGCCGTTTTTAGCCAAGTCCTGCTGTATGGCTTCTTTCGTTATCTGATCTAGTCCAGCAAACAATTTATCTGCTGTTGATTTCGGACAGATCATGCCAAACCCCAGAGACACATACTTTACACCGTCTTTCTTCTGCTCGTTAAGTTTTTTTTCGCTAAACGCAAAAAACGCTCCAGTTTCCGCAAATAATGCCGTTTGTCTCTCTTCTGTGTAATGCGATAGATACTTCATTGCTATTTCCTCTCCGTTGGTTTTACAATTTCCCAATGTGTAACAGCCTCAGCCTTGTCAAGTACCCGTCCACCGGATCTGCCATGGATGTTGTACCATCCTCCGCAATCGTCCATGACTCCCCATGTACCCCATTCGGGATGTCCGATACACTGGATACTGCAAGCCCGTACTTTGATGTCGTTTAAATTCATTGTGCTATCTCCTGTTCTTGTTTAATACGTTCAAAAAGTATTGATCTCCATATGATATTAGCAGGAATATCGTCAACTCTGCATGAATAGTAATCATCCAAACCGATACAAGGAACTGAAGATCCATCCTGTTGTCTGACAAATGCGGTTGTGATTTTTATATTAGAATCTTCAATTATTCCTTCGGCATCAGTGATAATCCAAACCGTTTCAAATCTAAATTTGATATGAAATAATTTATCGCCCAGATTAGAGATATGCGGTTTACTTCCATAGTATTTTACTATGGGTCTATCACATCCATTTATCCATGTGTATGTCATACCTTCCTCCCTTGTTGCTGTTTGAAACCTCATATCCGCCCGTCTGTCACTCGGGGGGAGTGAAGACTCAAATCATCCTGAGTACCTTATCAAACAATATCGTGCCGACTACGTTCTTTCCCTCTTCTGCTGAAGCATAGCTTTTGAACAGGGCGCATACATCATCTGCAATTCTCAAAACCTTTCCGTCAACCAGTTCCACCAGATCACAGTTGAATCCGTGATACTTTTCTGTCTTGATACTTTCAACGAATGTTGAATTCTCCATAGGGAGAAGGTCAGGAAGATAGACTTCAGGAAATTCAATCAATCCTCTTGACCTGTCAATTTCATTTTTTGCATCATGGAGATTGTCGAAGAGCATGATCCCTTCTTCATATATAAGGATCACTTTCCCGTTCTTCAGTTCGATGTAGTCGTTCATTACTCCGCCTCCGGTGTTCTCCGTTCTGATGTCCTTTACAAATGTCGCGTTCATACTGTCCTCCTTGTTGCTGTTTAAACCCTTACGCCTTGCGGCGTTTATACTGCATCATCCTCGCCGATATCCTGTATTGATTGCACATCTCCGATTATATCATCCACATTATCGCCTATCCCATAGGATCCGTCCTCTGCGATTATGTAGCCTGATACGCATTCATACCGTTTCATTTCCTTTTTCATCTTCATATCCTTTTTAGTTTGTTTCCCTTGCCTGCATACAGTATATATCAGCACCGTAGATAATGCAAGTCATTTGTATAAAATATTTGTAATTTACATTGTAAGTGTGCGGTGTGTCAAGGAGATATAAATGGTAAAATAGCTAAAATAAATCTTTATTATTTATACGAAATGAATAGTTTTGATTATTAAACTTATACATATTATATCATTCAACACACTAACACAGGAGAAAGTCTCATGGAGAAAAAAGCGGTTGCGGTAGGCAAGGTGGCGAAGATTATAGGCGTGCATCCCCAGACAATCAGGAGATGGATTGCAAACGGCGATCTTCAGGCGTGGAAAACGCCTGGAAACCAGCGCAGGGTGAATCTTGAGGACGTGGAGAAGCTGATGAAGGTGGAAAAATGAAAAGCAAGTTCCGCAAGTACTTCACAGGGGTCAACGGGAAATCCCTTGGACCTCTGGGGAAGTGCATTCATCCGAAGGACGCGCCACCGGACATAGATGTTGGGTTCACCAACGAAAGCCTGTTCACCAAGGAGCATATACGAGAGGTGATGAAGGCGTTCAGGAGTCCGGTTAAGTGGCCAGTCGAGGTTCATATACCTATAACAAGGGAGAAGGTGGATCTCGCCAACAGGAAGCTGATAGACGGGTTCGGCAGGGAGATCATACAGGCAGGCAATCGCCCTGGAAAACGCTACCGGCAGGCAGTAATGCTACAGGAACAGAAGAAAGGAAAGAAGACATGCAAGAAGAACTGAAGACCGAGAAAAGCTTCGAACAGTAGGTCCAGGACGACTTCTGGAGGGTGGTGACCGATATGGTCGGGCGCCTGTCGGCAGCGCCGAAGGCCGTCGAAGACCCCTCACCGAGGACGAGAAGTTCGCCATGATGCTTGGTGTATCTCCTGCGGTCGCAGCAAAACGGATCAGGAAGGTTGGAATAGGTATCAGAAACGGATATGTATTATATGCCAAAAACAAGAGCATGTTTACCCGATTTCCGCGATAACGCCTATATATGCCTTTAAAAAGTCATAAATGGACTACGTATCCCCGTTTACAGCGTATTTTATCCTTTATTTTAAGGCCCATCTGTTTTTAATCCCTGTTTTTACGTCCTAAGTCGGGCACGTCAGAACTACTTACAGCGTATTTCATGCAGACATCTCCGGCGCGGGGTTCCGATTGCCGGTTTTATATAAAGTTCGGATTGTAAGTGCTTCATAATCATATGTTTATAAATCACACTCGGATTTTAAAACATAAATTAGCTGTAAATTGTTAATAACGAACGCTTTGTAAAATCCGAGTCAGCGACATATATTATATATATAACCCTTCCTCGCATACGCTCGCACCCACCATGTTCGGAAGGCGTCAAAGCCCGCCATCCTTACACAGCACAGACGTGCTGCCCTCCGGGTGGTCCGACTCGTCGGCACTTAGTCGCTACGCTCCTGCGTTATTGTCGCAGGCTCCAACCGCCGAGGTCTGACCATGTAACATGGAGGGTACGGCTTGCTTCGTTTCCCGTTGCCCCAAAAATTCAAAACTACACCGTTCTCCGGTTTCACCGTCCTGACCATGTGGAGGATCTCAAAAATACCCCTATTCCACAGTCCAGCCCTCAAAAATCACCGATCACAGTCCAGGGGGGTGTCAGGATATGTCCGGTGACTGAATTCTTCGTTTAAACGCTGTTCCTGCAATCCGTCATTTCGCCAAAAGACCCGTCAAATCACCTTCATGTTAAGTTCAATGGCTGTTTTTAACACCAAATCAATTTTCCGCCTTTTTTACGTTTTCCAGTAGTTTTGGCACAAAGTATCGCATAAAGTGTACAAAGTCAGAACCAAACCCGAAGGTCAGAACTAAGATGGCAAAACAAACTCCAGACGGTGAAGCATTCCTGAAAAGGATGATTGCCAAGAAGCAGCTCCGAGAAGAAGCCCGTCAAGCTCTCACCCAGACTCCCGAAGATATCGTTCATAGTTCCCGCCTGCTCGTCCCATGGGAAGCTTTGGAGAAAAAAGCACAGCACGACCTGTCCCCAGCCGATAAGGAAAAGCTCATGGAAGCTTTATTGTCATTCTGTATCAGTAATCAAGCCTGTGTCCATCCAGACCAGTTTATTACTGCATGTACCGAACTGCCAACGACTTACCTGCGGGATTCAATAGAGGAGTTCGAGCCTGTGAAACCAACCGAAATAGAGGAGAAGGCAATAAAAAATGCACGTCGAATGCTGAGTCGCGCGCGTGTAATCTGCGAACAGAACATCGCCGTCTACCATACGAAGACAAACCCTCAATTCGCCTCATTCTACCTGAAGAACCGATACGGCTACATCGACAAGACCGAGAACAAAACTGAGGTTTCCGGCACGCAGAGGATGGAGATCGTAATGCACTTGCCGATGCCCGACAAGCCTCCTGCAATCGACGTACAGGCGGAAACTGTGAAGGAAATTACTAAATGACAAGTTTTCAAAAGTTCCCCTTTTCAGCTCCTAAGCCTCTGGAAATTGAGGCTAAACCGGTTTCTGAGGATCGAAATAATAAAACCTATGCCGGAGTTAGCCTCATTTCGGGACGACATAACCCTTATTATACGACGTCAGCCGGAAACCCGACTCCGACAATCCTGCAAATGGCGATCCGAGTACGTAATCCACTGTTTCAGGCACAATTCAGGCATGGACGCAGGGCGCAGGAGGCAAAGGAAGGCAAGGGGGTGGGCTTGTTTCCATTAAAAGAGGGGTGGGGTCGAGTATTGATGTCGGAATTCGGGACGGGAGTAAAGGAAGCGCGGTAGTCGTATCGTAAGTACCCCGTCTCCCAAATTTTTCAAAAATTCTGTAAAATTTTTCGGAGGCTTATATGAATGAACCTGAAAGAGTTGAACGGGACGACGCGAAGCTGAAAGATGAATGTGCGAAGAACTGGAGTAAGTCGATGTCTCCTGATATTGCTCCTAACAAGCCAGTATGCGACCATATGATTGGGCTTGAGATGAATTGTGACAATGGGTATGACATTGTGTATTTCAGTTGCAAGGATACCTGGATAAAGGACAGGATTTTCGCCTACTGTCCTAAATGCGGGGTGAAACTGTAATGGACTTCCCTGGGAAACAGGTTGCGAAGGAATCGCCGGAACTGAAATACGTTCCTCAGCCGAAACAGGTGATGTTCCATTCGTCGGCTGCGAACGAACTGTTGTATGGCGGAGCGGCAGGCGGAGGCAAGTCGAAGTCACTTCGTGGCGAATTGTTCCGGCTGTGCTGTGCGGTACCTGAGCTTCAGGCGTACTTGTTCCGGAGGGAGTTCCCTGACTTGGAGAGAAACCATATTGTGAACGCGCAGATGGAATTTCCGAGGGATGTTTGCACGTACGTCGAGAGCAAGAAGAGATTTATGTTCACAAACGGGAGCATGCTGAACTTCTGCCATTGCCAGTACGACAAGGACGTGTTCAGCTATCAGGGCGCGGAGATCAACGTGCTGGCGATTGACGAGATCACGCAGTTCTCGGAATTCGCATACGACTACCTGCGAGGCCGTGTGCGGTGTTCGCTGGCGGTACCGGAGATATGGCGGCACAAGATACCCGGGATTTATTGTGGCACGAATCCCGGTGGTGTGGGGCACGTATGGTGCAAACGGCGGTGGGTTGACTTTGCGAGGCCGTACGAACTGAAGCAGGCGCCGAAACGGGAGGGTGGGATGCTGAGGCAGTACATACCGGCGACGTTGCAGGACAATTTTGTTTTGATGCAGAACGATCCCGGTTACATCGACAGGCTGGACGCGTTGCCGGAACCGTACCGTACGGCGTACAAGACGGGCGACTGGAACATATTCATGGGGCAGATGTTCGCGTTCAACGTACAGGACCATGTGATAAAACCGTATCCGGTGCCGGAAGATGAAACACTTTACATGACGTTTGACTGGGGGTTTGGGAAACCGTTCTCGGTAGGCTGGTGGTTCTTCGACGGCGACGGTCGGGCGGTCCGGTTCGCGGAGATGTACGGATGCAGCGGAGTTCCGGACGTTGGTTTGAGATTGGCAGACGACGAGATCGCCGGACGTATTAAGAAGCGGGAGGACTACCTTGGGATATCGGGCAGGAACATCATGAGGCTGTGCGGCCATGACTGTTTCAACAAGAAACCGGCGTACGGCCAGGGCGGACAGACACCGAGTACGGCGGAGATATTCGCCAGGAACGGGCTGATGGTGCGTAAGGCGGACTCGAACAGGGTTGCGAAGATCCGGCAGTTCCACCAGCGGCTTGCGGTGCCGAAGGAAGGCGGGAGGCCGATGCTTCAGGTGTTCGACACGTGTACGGACTTCATCCGGACAATACCGATGCTGCAGGCGGACGTGAACAATCCGGAGGACGTGGACACGGATTCCGAGGATCATATTTTTGACGAAAGTGCGGAGATATGTTCTTTCCGGCCATTGGGCGGGGTGTCCGGCAAATCAGAGGGGAACTTTACTGGCGGGGGTATCCCTGCCGACATGGGGGCAGTATGAAAGTTTTAGTTGCGATAAAATTATCTGAATGTGTTATTGCCATAGAGATTGAAAGCGATGGGATGACAACAGAGGCGGAACTTGAACGGCAAGCAATAACCAGACTGCAAACAATGATTGAAGAAAGGTGCAGGGAATTATGGCCATGAAAATTTCCCACATCACCCCCGTCGAAGAATGGGCGTTCAAGTACGTCATCGAGAACGTGACGAAAGGTATGGGGTACGACAATGTGAGCAATAAGCAGGAAGCGGACGTGAAGCACGTGCTTACGCCGAACATGTTCAAGGCGTTCAAGGCTGACAGCAGGACAGTTTTACATTTGGACGGGAACAGGTGGTTTGAAAACTATATGAAGGAGGTAGGGGATGAAAAACAATAATGATATTTTTATATCTGGCAAGCAATTTAAGATAAAAAAAGATCTTGTTTCAGGTTGTTATTTTGCCGATAAGGAAAAGTTCGAAAGCGGACATGGCTGGATAAATCAGAGATATTATTTTTTAATTCTGAATACCGGAAATGAAATAGCCGTAGACAGTGACGTATATCATGATGCGGTTGAAAAATTAAAATAAAAAGGAGACAGATGAAAAAGAAATTTAATCCGAATCAGGTTTATGCCGACTTTGCGCAATACGATAAATGCGACAACGGGAGCGGTTATCCCAGATGGCATACTTCGGATAACTTATGCAGGGAACAGTCATCATGTATTGTCCCTAAAAAATATAATAAAAATGTAATATATGGCAGGGATTTTAAGAAGGAAGTTAGCTTTTGGATATATATACCAGCCGGAAAAATATAAAGGGGACACGGATGAAAAGAAAAAAGAAATTCAAGATGGTCAAATCGGCAACGCCGGTACAGGTGTCTCCGGTTGAACGGTTCGTCAACGACACGATAACGAAGATCGAGGCGACCGCGTCGGATCTACAGAAGCGCATGCCGGATGTTGAGAAGATGACCGACTTCGAGAAGCTGGCGATCTACTATATGGCAGGATGCCGGCTGGACTCGAAGATGACAGGCAAGAACACGGTGGTGCTGAAGACGCTGTACCCCTGTGGTATTGCGAAGGACGGGAACCGGTACATCGTAAGCGAAGGGAACAACCTTCAGGGAGCGAAGACATGATCAGGCTTACTCCTGAAATGGAACGGTACTTGAAACTGCAGCGGACGGATCTTGCGGGGTTGTCGGGCGACGCTCTTGCTGAAAAATTTCAAGAACAGATTGACAGCGATTACGATGATATCGCTACTGCCCTTTCCCTCGGCGATATAGAGGACAGCGATCCGTTGAACGTGCTTGACATAGGCTGTGGTGTTGGCGGAATAGACTGGGCAATATATAAAAGAGCAAGCATTCCTCCTGTGATGGACACAAGCCTCCATCTTCTTGACAAGGACGGCGATTACGTGAAGTACGGATACAAACACGCAAAGGACACAGGATTTTACAATAAGCTGATGTTGACAAGGGATTTTCTGGTATCCAACGGAGTTCCTCCGGACCGGATCACCTGCTACACGCCTGAAATGGTTGACGACATTCCGGAATGCAATCTTATCGTCTCCCTGATTTCCTGCGGGTTCCATTATCCGGTTGACGTGTACTTGTCGCTGATAATGCGGTGTCTGTCTCCGAAGGGCGTGCTTGTCCTGGACATCCGGAAAGGATCCAAGCAGGAATATTTGAAACGGCTGTTCAAGAAGAGCCAGTGTCTGAGGGAATACGAGAAACACGAAAGGATGGCGTACTGGAAATGAAAACAAAATTAAAAAGATCGGGAGCGGTTGTCGAAACGGACGATATCTGTTTTGTCTACGTGCGGTTTGAAGGATTCATGGACGGGTGCGGCATGGAAAACCACCTCGCGTTTCTTGTCATGGGGATCGGCGGGAGTTTGATTGAAGAAAGATACGGAAATCCCGATCCGAGCGATCCGGTTGACGGCGAACACGCATGCATGTGTGATTTCGGCCAGCTGAAACATGGGTGTTGCGACAAGTTCGTTGAATGCAGGAGATTATTGGTCGATCCTTTGAAAATATCAACGGTTTTTATAAAAACCAATACAGTTGGAACGGGCTTGTTCGGCATGATGTCTACGGAGGTCTACTATCTGTCCGGAGTATGCGGCGGCTTGCCTTTCAACAAATACTACGCGGATAATTACGATTTTTGCCGGCAGGATTTAGATAAAATAAAGGAAGGCATGAGTAAATGAAAGCAAAAAATAAATGGTGGCTGAACTGCCCGAAATATTCAAGCCATTGTTCTTGTTCCTTGTTTGAATCCGTATCTCCATGTTTGAGTTGGCGGAATACGGTGTTTTGTTTTTTTAGGATTGAAAGAGAAAGGAATAAGCAATGAAAGTATTGAGCGTTGCTTTTGGTCATACATGGTCGTGGGGGCTGGTCGAGAACGCCCTTATCGAGGAGCTTGCGAAATATGAATTCCAATTCGAAAGGGCGATAATGAAAGCTGATACTAATATATCTGCGGATGTCATATTATGCCAGCAGGTTACGCTGTTGGCCAACCTCTACCGCAAGAGGCAGACCTTATGCAGGCTCGGCGGAAACAAGACGTTCATCCACAACGATGCAGTCCTGTTCTACCTCCAGCAGATGAAGAAGTGTTACGCGATAATAGCCACAAACAAGTTTCTGTACGATATTGGAAAGCTGGTGAACGAACGGACGTATCTCATACCGAACGGGCTCGACTTGGACAAATGGTGTCCGCGCAGGACTCCGAAGGACTGGGAAGGGTTCCGTGTAGGGTTCTGCGGGAACGTGATGATTCCAATGTACCGGAGCTATAAGGGGATTGACCTTGTTGAGATAGCATGCCGTAAGCTGGGATTTGAGTTTGTCGGGACGTATTACGGTGATAATCAGTTGCCGCATGACCAGATGCGCGATTCGTTCTACCACCGAATCGACTGCCTGGTACATCCTACGCTTGGAGAAGGATGCTCGAATACGGTCATGGAAGCCCTTGCCTGCGGGGTGCCTGTAATAACCACCAAGGCCGCGGGACTCCACGGTGAGGAGCTTCAAAACTTTGACAACGTGTTGTTCTGCTCCAGGTCCGTTGACAGCATTGCCAGTCTGTTGATCTTGCTTGCTGAATCACAGGATCTGCCGAAACGTCTTGCTGAAAAAGGCAGAAAGTACGCGGAAGACCGACATGACATACGCAAGATCGCACTGGAATTCAAGAAAGTGTTTGAGGAATGCCATGAGTTCAACAAGGAGACACTTGATGATCCAAAAACCAATTAGCGCATACTTCGAAAAAGACCGGAAACTTTCGCGCCTGAAATTTGCAGATGAGGCCGACAGCGGGGAATACCAGATGCGAGGGGGGATATGCTGGCCTGCATACGATCCGGCACAGGGAAGCATAGACGGTTTCGTGCTGGTTGCTGGACTCCATTTGAGAAATAAGACTATTACCATATTCGAGCAGACGAGTTTTATTTCCGTGGATCACGTGCTTGGAAAGAACGGGTTTGTCGAGTATACCGGTCTTTCGTCGTTCTTCAATTCCGCATGGACGACGTATTTTGCAAACTCATACTTCCTTTCGTTCCAGCAGGGTATTGACCTGAACCATCGGTACCGTATCCAGGTGTTGCGGTCAAATATGATCGAACCGAAACCGGCATTGATCGAAGTCAATATTTTTTCCAACGAGCAGGTATCCCAGATAATCTTCGAGAAGATAGCCCAGAAGGTGTTGAAACACAGGAAAGGCGATAGGTTGCATGAGGCGATAACATCGTTCGCAATAGACACGCAGCGCATGACTCCGGCTGTGCTTGCCCTGGGAACGTGCCTGTTCGGTTTTGAAGAGATGCCGCACAGGGGGCAACCACAACAGGTGGTATAAAAATATCAAATTATTTTAAAACACCCCTAGTTTTGGTATGGTTCGCATTGTATCACGTAAAGTATACAATCCTAAAACCAGATGGAGCCATGCCGGAATATGACACCACTATCAGCTACTAATCCGCTTGCCAATTTCGTGTTGAATACTTCCGACGACTGGAAGAAAAACCGCAAACCGCTTGAATTACGCTGGAACAAGAACCTCAACGCTTTTAAGAATATTTCCGATGGCGTATGGAAGAAAGGCGAAGGCGAAGACTGGCGTTCGGACGCATTCATCGGCAAGACAAAACAGAAATGTATCGCTCTTTATTCGATTATCGTGAATATCCTGCTCCGTGACGGGAAATTTCCGTTCCTGATGGGTGATGCCAACGAATTTTCAGAAGGCACTCCCGAAGACCAGCAGGAAGAGGATTTCGCCAAAGGTATGCAAAAGCTTATCGACCGACAGACGCAGATAACCGAGGCTGGACGGGTGCTGATGAAGAACATACTTTGTGCCTGCGTGATCGGTGAAGCCTGGCAGAAAAAGGGGATAACATCCAAAACCAAGAAATCCTACCAGCCAATAGCCGTACCTGAAGGCGTTGAAATTCCTCCTGACTCTTTGGCCGCGCAGCAGTTTGAATTGATTGTAGAATCCATCGACTATCCGAACATCGAGTATATTTCCCCGTATAACATCCTCCGCGATCTTGAAGGCGATTCAGGTATAATCCATTACGATTATGTTTCCCCGTTCTGGCTCAGGAGCCAGATAGGTACGGAATATTTCGATGAAGCCGCAATAGAGAAGGTCATCAAGGAATACGCCGGAACATCGACCACCACCGACGATAACCCGTCTCCGGCAATGAAAGAAGTGTCAAAGCGCAGGAAGACGATACCGTACCGCGAATTCTGGGGACGGGCTCCAAAGAAGCTTGTTATGGACCACGAACAAAAAATACAGAGTTCGCCGGCGAATGATACCTATGACAACGACGGCAAAGAGATTGAGTGCATGATATGCGTAGCAGGATCCGAGATAGTCCGGTATTACAGGACCGACGATCCTTCGGAACGTCCTTTTGAAAACTGTGTTCTCCAGGAGGATATTGAGGGAATAGGCGGTTTAGGAGTTCCTGACAATACGAACGACAAGCAGTTGGTTTTGAATGGAGCTGCAAGATCGTTTATCGACAACAAGGCTCTTTCGGGGAACGTGATACTTGCGACACATGAACGCAAGATTGAAGGCAAGTTTTCCGGCAGTGTAACTCCCGGAATGAATATCCCTCTTTCCGAAGAATGCAAGGACGCAAGGGAAGCTATTCAAAGCGTTACGATACCTGACGTTGGCGCAAGCCTCCTTGATCTTATAGCCGTGGTAGAACGCTGGTTTGACGAAGACTCGAACATCCCGAAGATATCCCAGGGCATACAGACCAACGGGCAGCAGACCGCATATGAAATGTCGAAGGTCGTTGATTCTTCAGGCAAGTACGTTGGCGGGATCCTGCACAACTTCGACAAGCTTATCAAGGCCGATGCGGAATATTATTACCACTACAACATGATGGACCCGAACTGCAAGGTCAAAGGAAATTTTGCCGTAAAACCGCTTGGATACATCGAATACCAGAATTCGTTCGAGCGCATACAGGCTTTGAACCAGATATTCGGCGTGGTCCAGATGGTTTCCGCGATAACTCAGAACCCGCAGATGAACAAGGAAATCAGGGGTACAAGCATTATTGAACAGGCTTGTAGGGCTACAAAAGTGGATCCTGACGAATTCATAATCACCCAGAAGGAACGCGAAGCATATGCACAGTCTCCGGCTGGACAGGCTGAAGCCGCGGCGATACAGCTTGCCGAACAGCAGAAACAGGAAGTCTACCAGCTCGAAAAACAGGCCAAACTTGCCGAGATCAAGAAGTACGAAGCTGAGGCGCAGTTGGCTGTTACCAGGGCGCTGAACGAAACTACCCTGGCAAAATCACACGCAGCCGCGACTATAGGGAAGATACAGAATCAGCAAGACCAGATCAAGATACAGGAAGGCAAGAAACCACAAGATGTAGTGTCTAAGCCTTCGAACAATCCCGGAGATACACAGCCGGTAGCGTAAAAATATTAAAAATCTTTTTATTATCGCTAGTTTTGGCCTTTAAGAAAGTGTATCACGTAAAGTGTGACAAGGGAATATGGATATAAAAAAGTATCTGCCTGACGAAAGGGATTCGCGGAAAGCAGCTCAACAGTTGGATTGCAGTTCCGGAGACGTGGTGATCGAAGCGGTGCAGAAGCGAAGGAATGAGAGGATTGAGAGTCTTGTTGAACTGCCAGTTGACCAGATAACGGAAAGAGAGATTGCATCAAGGCTTGGAGAAATTCGTGGATTGAAGTTTCTCAGCCAGATATACGAAGAATGTAAAAGAATAAACGACAAGGAGTAAGTATGGAATTGCCAGATGACACCCCCGCCGCCACCGGCGCAGTCACAGAGCCGTCTACGTCGCCAGCCGATACGCAGGAAACCAGCGAAGACCAGGAGCTTGACAATATTTTTGCGAACGAAGCTTCCGGCAAACCGCAGGAATCCGAAAAACCACAGGACAAGCCTGAAGACAAGAATAAGCCTGTAAAGCCTGAAGACTCTCAGAAGCCAGAAGCTGAAGAGAACCCGGATAAACCGGACGATAAACCGGACAATGAAGCCGACAAGGACAAGCCGGACGACAAACCCAAGGGAACACCCCCTCCGCAGAACGGACAGTTCGATGCCGGCAAGTATATCGGTAGTTTTGTTGATTCGTTCCCAATCAAGGATATTTCGATGCCTGACGGATCCAAGGTCAACATTGCCGAAGTGAGGGAAAGTTATCCGGACATATTCAATACGATGATTCTCATGTCTTCGCATATCTCCAATACACTGCTTGACCAGGCTATTCAGTCTGGCGAGCTTGCCAAAGGGCATGACTTCAATGAAATGCGCGAAGGTATCATGCAGGAGAAGTTCGATATCAGCCTAAACAAGCAGTATGCCGAATCCAACCCTGAAAGCAAGGAGAAGCCCAGGGAAGTGCTTGCTTCAAAGGAATTCGGTGCATGGTCCGAGAAGCAGCCGAAAGCGATATCCGAGCTTGCGAAATCAAAGAAGACGGATGATGTCCTGTACATCCTGAAGATGTACAACCACGAGAACAAACAGGCGCAGATGCTCAAGGAAAAGAAAGGTCTGCACAAGGGGACATTGAGGCCTGGAGCCAATATACCTGCAAAACCTTCAGAAGAAGAGGATCTTGACGCAATATGGAAAGAAGCGACAAAATAGTTTATCCGAAGTCCGGTGAAGTCTTTGAAAACAAGGACTTGAGTACAGGCGTGATAGACACCAGTTCTTTGCATGACATGCGGTGTCCGTACTGTGGCAAGATACTTTTTGAAGTTGGTGAAGAGCTGGAAGGGACGTTGAGGATATTCTGCAAGAACCAGCATTGCAAACGTTTTTTGACTTTGAAATTTATGTCTGGCAGAGTTGCCAGGCAATAAAATATAGATCCACGAGAGATAGCCGTAGAAGATCATAGAATCTCAAGAGCTTCGAGTGTGGTTGACGTTGACGACAAACACAAACACAAACGAGGAGAGATTTTATGAGCAAGACTACATCAGGAGACATTTCACAGAGGACGACTACATACGCAGTCGCGAAACTGTTGAAACGCGCCCAGAACCTTATGGTTCTTGAGCGGTTCGCCCAGGTTGACCCACAGCCTAAAAACAAAGGACTCAGCCGCAAGTACAGGAGATATAATTCCCTTGTGCCGGCAACGTCCCCTGTCGCTGAAGGGGTCACACCTTCCGGACAGAAACTCACCTACACGGATGTCATCTGCAATCTTGAGCAGTTTGGCGACATCCTTGAAACAACCGATGTGATCAAGGACACCCACGAGGACAACATCCTCCAGGTGAACATGGAGCTGTGCGGTGAACAGATCGCCGACACCATGGAGCTTATCAGGTACTACAAGCTCCGCGCCGGAACCAACGCTTCGTTCGCAAATGGCGTCGCTGGCCGTGGATTTGTCGTATCACCGGCAGTAGCGGGTGATTTCAACAAGATCATACGCCTTTTCCTCCGCAACAAAGCCAAGCCGATCAGTAAGATCATATCAGCCACCGCAAACGTGGCGACTGAACCTGTCGCACCGGCCTATTTCGGCATATGCCATACGGACTGTATTTACGACATCAGCAAGGTCGCAGGTTTTCTTGCTATGGAGAAATATGCGGACTCCACAAAGATACTTCCCGGCGAGTTCGGGAAGATTGGAAGCATCCGTTTCATAGCTTCCGCGCTCCTGGCCCCATGGCAGGCTGTTGGTGGAAGTTCCAGCACCATGTACCATGACGGCGCGGTTCCTAGCGGCGCACAGCTTGCGGACGTGTACCCGATCATCATCCTCGCGGAAGATGCTTTCGGATCCGTTCCGCTCCAGGGCAGGGAATCGGTTGAAATCAGTGTCCTGAATCCTGAGAAGAAGGATAAATCGGACGTTCTGGGGCAGCGTGGATATGTCGGCTGGCTGACATACAACGGCGTTGTGATCCTGAACGAGCAGAACGTAGCAAGGCTTGAAGTCGCTGTAACCGCGAACCCTGCCTAACCAATAACGTCTGAAGGCGGGGCAAGAAACTCCCCGCCGGAAGACATAATTTTAAGGAGAAAGACAATGAAAGTGATTTCAGGAACATTCGTCGGAACGGGTGCAGCCCTCCATATCGGAATAGGCTTCAAACCGGATTTCGTAAAAGTATTCAATATTTCAGCCTCAGCGGTTCCCGCGCTTGAATGGAATACGGGCATGAGCGGAACAACGGCAATCGCCGAAGGCGTCAAACAGATTGCCCTTCGTTCGGTTGCAAAGCTTGCTGCTGGCGCCGGAATAGCTCAGTATGACGGTGGAGACATTATGTCTGCGCTGTCAACTGTCTATCTTGTGAAGAAAGCCGCTGGAACATATGATTTTGAGGGCGCACCTGCTCTTGACAACATACCTGCCGGTTTTTCGATCAACGAGACTGCAGCCGTCAACATCAGTGGGCAGGTCTGCTATTTCGAAGCAGGATGCTACGAATAAACCCAACCCCCTCCCCTGTCTTATGCTGTAATGGCGTAGGGCAGGGGGATTTTTAAAAACAATGAAAAGGAAATGATTATGAGCCAAGAGCTGTCACAGAAGAGCCAAGAGCCGGAAATCATCACCAACAAAGAAGGAAAACCATTCGAAACCGAAAGGGCGGCCCAGTTCGCTCTTGAGAAGAAGAATCTCAAGGGAACGCACGAAGTCGTGCCGGCACCGGAAGGAAATGGTTTCCTGATCAGCAAAAAGAAAGAACCGACCGGACCAGTCCCGTACAAGGAAAAGTATTTTTTCGTGACGTTCAGTGCGAAGACGGACAAGTACCAGCCTGACGATATCGTGGTGACATGCAATTCAGAAATTCTTGTCATGCAGCGTACCGTAAAGACCATCGTTCCCCAGAGGTTTCTTGGAATCATCGACTGCGCCACTTACCCGGAACTCACACAGAAGCCCGGACAGCCCAGGAAGATTGTCGCGTACGTGACCAAGTACCCGTACATGAACCATGGCGAAGCCACGGAACAGGAATTCAACAATTTCCGGAACGCAGGGAACAGGAAGACGGAAGAGTTTTTGAAGTCCCAGGGAATAACCAAAGACTTGATTTAAACATCTTTAACACAGGAATCGTTTATGGCTGTAAGAACGAAAAACATAGCTGATTTCATTCCGGAAGTCATAGACGAAGTTCCTGGCGCGACCGATCCGGAAATAGCACTTGCCCTAAGAACTTGTGCAAGAAACTTCCTGAAGAAGACCGAGCTATGGCAGGAAGAACTTGCAGATCTTGACATCGTAGCCCTTCAACGGACATACGTTCCTTCCATAACCTATGATGCGGATATCCAGAGAATTCTATGGATAAAACTCAAAACCGAATCCACGGACGATTTTGACGATATCGAACCGTCTGATGAAGACCTGTATGATATCATTGAAGATAATGAGATTTATTTCCTGAACGTTGATTACGCTCCCGATTACGCCCTGGTAGCTGGAATGCGTATCAAAGTCGTACTTGTCCCGCAGCTCGGATGCCTTGAAATACCGGAACGGATATGCAACGACTGGGGGGATATCATAATTGCCGGCGCAAAAGAGATTCTTGCCAGATCGCCGCGTAAACCGTACACGAACCCCAAAGTAGAGGCGGACAACCATTTTTTCTACAATTCAGGCGTTACAAGCGCACTGGCCGAAATGAAACGCAAGAACAAGAATTCAACCCCAGGATTTTCAGCTTAAGAGGTACATATGCTTTACTGGACAGATATAAGTGACGCGGCACGAGGACTGGCGAATGATCCGATAGCACCCTACCGATTTTCCGATGACCAGCTTATAACCTTTGGAAATGATTCCATTAAGGAGCTGCGCCGGATCCGTCCTGCGTCCTGTAGGAACAGCGATCTTGAATACGTGTCGTTCAAAGAACTTTCGTACGGCGGACTTTTCGAGTACACGGATACAGGAGCACAATTGATCGACTACTATAAGATCACCGGCTGGAACAGGGAGACGTATCCCATCCTGTACTTTAAATCTGGATCGGCTTCGCAGATCGACATGTACGCCAGTTCAGCCCACCGGACCGCAGGAACACCGAAGCTTGCACATATCCTCCAATCTGACACTGTAGGCGACAAAACGGTAACAGTTGACAACTCTTCCGGTTTTGGAGGCCGTATCACCAGCCTGAAGAATGCGACGCTCAACGAGACATGGGAAGTATCCGCAGAAGAACAGCAGATCGAGATAGATCCCATGTTCAAGGATCCGCTGGTATACATGATAGCCGGAAAATGCCTTGAAATCGACAACGAGGACACCGTGGACGCGAACCGGAGCAATTTATTCATTCAAAGATTTTATCAAATATTGACACAATAAAAGGAGACGGAATATGAAAAAGTATGTGAAAGGTGGATGGGGGATGCTGGCAGGATTTATAGTGTTTGTCGTGGTAGCACTGGTCGTAAAGGCGGAAAGTGTGTATGATACTGACACCCAGGGGAAGTTTATTGGCGGATATGGAGCTGCGCTTGCAGCCCAGGCTACACAGTTCTACGAAATTGATGCGGTCAGCGCGACAGTTGTTTACTTCCGGTATTCCGGTAAACCAGATAAAGTTTTTATTAAGAAGATTACGACTACGGGAACTGTAACCAGTGTTCTCAAGGCTTTTGACTTATGGGCGAACCGTTTGACAGCAACCTACACCCCGATAAACGATTAAGGAGATGATCATGAGAAAAATCATATTTGCATCGCTGTTGTTTGCCTTGACGCTGACTTTTGTCACAGGTGCGGGAAAAGTTGATCTTGTTACTGGCCAGTACAGGGAAGTCGACACAACCACAGATACAACGGGCATTACGGATTCAACAGACAAGCGATTCTGCACGGACGCTCAAAAGGTTGTCATCGGCAATACCAGCGGATCTAACACCGGCAACGAGACTGCCGCCAGTATTGGCACTCTTACAAACGGCGCAGGTGCGATAACTACGCCAGTGGACACGGATATGATTGGATTAACCAACAGTGGCTCGTCTAATATCTGGAGTCATCTCTCTTGGGCGAACACCAAGGCGACGTTGAAGACTTATTTTGATGGTATTTACGCCACTGGCCAGGCCAAAAACACAGCCAACCTCGTCTCCATTTCCACTACTGGCTCCGACCACGTGGGCGACTACGTCTGCGACGGGACAGCCGATCAGACTGAATTTGCCACGGCAATCGCGGCGATGAAGGCTGGCGACACGCTGATAGTGTATCCCGGAACCTATACGTTCAGCGACGCACTGACTGTCGATAAGTCTATAAGCATAGTTGGAGTAGATAGAAGTCTTTGCATTATAAATATTGTTGGCAATTACACGGGATTGAATATTACTTCAAGCGGCGTATCCATACAATATCTTAAATTTGCAACAACGGCAGGGCAAACAGTAGCAAGCGCGGCGGTAACGATAAACGGATGCGATAAAATTTCTGTTTCCAGTTGTTGGTTTGCCAGCTCAATAGGTGTCGCTATTGCAGGTACGTCAAGCTATCCATTTATCCGGGAAAATTATTTTGAAGCTGCGGCTGCGCCTGTTGGATTAATGGTTGGCGTTTCATTGTCGTCGGCTTGCGTAGTATCTTATGCTTCCATACAGCAAAACTTGTTTTACCTGCTTCATTTTGCAGTTAAATCAGCCAACTCAAATTGTGGATTCACAAACAGCATAATAACCGAAAATTATATTCGTGGCTACGATGGTATGTCATTTATAAATGCGTCAAACAGCATTACAATTTCTGATAACTATATTTATTTTTTAAGTAACTTTGGAATTGGCTTTGTTTCAACGGGAATTGCATCAGCCAATAATATAAACATATCGATACACGGCAACAATATTACTGGTCATACGGGAACAACTGTAGGTGTAGTTCTTAAAGCCATGACAGACGTTAATTTTTCAGGGAATATAATCAAAGGGCCAGCATCTGCCTATAATTATGTAACTATGGGAGACGGGCAAGCTGGACAAGGCGTAATACGCGCCAATATTACAGGCAACAGCTTCAATGGATCAACAAGTCTTGGCATAACAGAATCCGGCGCATCTGATTACAATGTGTTGTCTGGGAATAGTAATCCCGGAACTGTCACGCTTGCAGGCGCAAATAGTATCGATAGAGACGCAGCTGTCCCTGCAGCCTCCGTCACCGTTACAGACGACACCACGACAAATGCCACTTATTATCCGACATTCTCGACGACCACCACGGACAGCGGGATAAAGGTTTCCTCCAGCAAGATGACGTACAATCCTTCGACTGGTAGGCTTACAGCAACTTCATTTGCTGGCGACGGGTCTGCTCTCACGGGCGTGAATGCATCCGTCCCCGAACCCACCTCCATCTCCGGCGCAACAACGACGTACACGCTCACAAGTGCGGACAACGGCAAACTCCTCACAAATGCAGGGTTGGAGGGTATGACGATACAATTTGACACGCTGGCGAATCTGGGGGCAAACTTCCAAGTGTCGATTGTCAATGAAACCGGGCTTGTAGTTCCACCTACCGCTTTAATTTATTTAAACTTTGACGCAACTGGACAAGTTATAACAGACAAGTCCCGATATAACCGGAACGTGTCTGTTGCTGGCGGAGCAGTCCAATCGGCAACTCAGAGCAAATATGGAGGCAAATCATTGGCGATACTGAGTGCTGGAGATCACACGTCCTCAAACATCGACTCAGATTATATCAATGGCACTCAGGATTGGACGATTGAATTTTGGGTTTATCAGGCAAGTTGGAATGCAGACAAATGTGTATTCAGTATGGGAAACGCGGTCAATCAAACGGCGAATACAATATCCGTCGCGTGTGAAACCGGCGGCGGGAATAAATTTCAAATAGAATGCTATGACTCTGCGGCAACGCAGAAACGCGCCGCATCAACAATGACACTCAATACTGAGACATGGTATCATGTTGCGCTGGTGCGTTACGGAAACGATTTAAAATTGTATATAGGTGGTGCGGAAGAGGCCACGGTAGATGTAACAAGCAGTACATTTAACATGTACGGACTACCCCTTAGAATCGGAGACGGCAAATCAGATGGCTCCATGCAGTTTGCCGGATATGTTGATGATTTTGCAATGTATAATTACGCAAAATACACAGCTGCTTTTACCGCGCCGACAATTGCATTATATGGCGCGTATCCGCTGACCATTATTCCCGCATCTGGCGAAACTCTGCCAGTAGCATCGGCGGCAGACAGAAAGGCGGTTTCAACTGGCAGGAACGACTATCTGGCAATCCGCACAACCGACACTGGCATCATAGCAACATCGGTATATCCGGCGGCGGCAAACTGGGTGGACACGGCGAGCGAACACGCTGCTTCTACTGTTACCGTTGCAGATGCAGGCACTACGGCGGTAAACGGAGAGTATACCTATGCCGGGATGTACCAGACGCGCCCCATGTTCTCTTTTGGTGTTTACGATCTCTACTATTACAACACGGGCTGGGTTATCGCCGGTACTGGAGCGGCATTATATACACATACGGACGATGGATCTACACCGCCGACAAGTAGTTGGGATATTTCCACTGGGGATTCACCTGCGCCTGGTCTAACTTTAAACTACTTTCCGTAACCTGAAAGGGGTAATATGAGCGAGACAGACATAAAAAAACGACAGTCCGACCTCGACAAGCGGGAACAGGACTTGTCCTTGCTTGAACGTAATTTATGTACAACCCGCGAAATGTTGAGGATGGAGCATTTAAGCCAGACGCAGACGATTGAGAAGGTGTCCCGCAAAGTCGCGGCTGATTTGAAATGTGATTCCGGCTTGTGCCCCCAGGGCGAGCGGATAACCCGTATTGAGGGCAAGCAGGATACCACGCTTGAAATAGTCCATGAAATCCGAGAGGCGCAGAAAATTATAAACGATAAAATCGAAAAACTCTTTGAGGGTAGGAACAATAACAAGTTGGAAATAGCTACAATTAAAAATACAGGAAAAGTGTTTATCGGGGTTCTGGTTTTCTTTACTCCCATAATAGGCGGACTGTTCGTATGGCTGTTCAAGGATTATTCGGCACTGGCTAAAGCATTGGAAGCGATTACAAAACCATAAGGGATGACATGTGCATTTACCGTAATAAAAAATGGATTCAAAAACTTGAGGCGGTTGATTTCCTGATGTTCATAATTTTACTTTTGGCAACAATATATATAGGGAAAATAGCTTATGAAAACTACAATGTGCCTTGTGTCGCTGTGCCTAGTGCTAATTCTTAGCGGGTGCGGAACACTTACGGAGCAGTACGGATTTGACAAGGACGGAAAAGTCATATCCTACGAGAAGATAAACGCTGACATAATTGGAAGCGTCATGCAGAGTACCAAGGAAAAAAATGTACTCATTATTGATCGTGGTTGGGCTTTCGGCTTAGTGCTGTCACCAGGTACTCCAGATGATCCTACTGCACACTTCAAAATTGTGTGCGGAAAATTCTTCAGGGTGTGGTTTTCGGTTATCAAGGATGTCACCAAGGACGCACTGGAAGGAATGGCAAAAGTGATTGAGGCCGCCGACGCACCATTGACGGCATCGACAGGCGGGGTGAGTGAAGGGGCGAATGCAAAATAAGCCATGTCGGGAATTTACCTTAAGGTAAATTAGGAAAGTTGTTAAAATGAAAATTTGGATTTGCCGATATTGCCATGCGATAAACGCGGAATATGTAGACAAGTGCCAGAGCTGCGGGAAGGTGAAGAAATGAAAATTACTATTTCAGTTTTATTGATTCTATTTCTGGCGGGTTGCATCACGATGAATCCGTGTCCGTACTGCCATCAAAGCAGAGTGCCGGACATAGAACAAAACGAAGGTAAAAAAATTGGAGATGGGTTTGTTCGATTTACTCAGACAAAGGTTTGGATTGAATATCAGAAGGATGAGAAATGATTATCCATATCGACAGGATAGGCTTGCATTGGGACACGGCGGGACAGAGGCCAGCATCTGAATACTGGATATCGTTCTGTTCAGGACTTGGAATTCTGATGGTCGCTTATGGGATTATGGAATATTTAATCAAGTGAGAATATGGAACCGACACTCATAAAACGATGCGGGAGTAGGCCGAACCCTTTAAACGGGAGTGAGGCTTTAACGGAAATCAGCCCCTATGAACCGGCAGACCTGTGGCCTGAATACGCATTAGTTTTTGATTGCGACAAGTTTTGGATGGGGATACGACCTAATTTCCCTTGGGATGGAATTTCAGTGCCTAGACCAGTTTACACGCTGACAGGGCTTACGCCATTCGACCAGAGATGCCTATTTGCAGGGTGTTTGCACGATGGAGGATATAAAACCCATCTATTATCACAATATGATTGTGATGTGATGTTCCTTGATGTTTTGAAGATGCCGCAGTCTCCGAACTGGATACAGAGGGAAATAGCCTATGATTCTCTTCGTTGTGTCGGGCATATAGCCTACAACAGCAAGACGGAAGCGGAAATTGCAGAGGCCATGAAGTTCGTGACCGTGATTGAAAAGAACAAACTTCAAATGGGGTTCATGCTCAGATGAGAGAATTTATCAAACCGACTGACGAAAGAAACCTCGACGAAGAGGCAAAGATGCTGGAGATAGACAGGGCGATACGCAAGGCGAAGTTCAAGAGATCCTCGACTGGTTCCTTATACAGCATTACCAGTAAGCCGAAACTGAAGTTCAGAAGCACATTAAATAAGGAGAAATCAAATGGGTAACATAATTTTAAGAATAAACAGCGACAAGAAGCTGTACATGAACGACTGGCCGATCCCGGCATTCCGCGAAACCGCCGTAACCGTCCAACTCCTGAACTTCGCTCCTTCGCTTGTCGGCAGTCTGATAATGACCATATTCAGCAGGGGCGAAAAGGTAGCGGAATGCTCTTCATTCTCTACGGACGTGAACGGAGTGACCACAGGCACGCTTGATCTCGGCACCACGGAAATGGTAGCGATTATGGAGAAGTACCTTTCCAGGGAGAAAAAGAAGTTTCAGCTTACTCTATGGGATGATGCTCTTGAGAAGCTCCTTATCAACGATGATGTATGGATAATGAGCAACCCTTACAACTCCGAGCTGCCACAGCCGAACGCGATCACCAGCAAGTACCTGCTACGGAACGCCAACAACTATACGACATTCACTATTAAGGCCGTACCAGTAGTGGCGGATCTCCTGCTTATCGAAGACTCGGCGGACGGGTTCGCGAAGAAAGGCATAGCCATATCGACATTGCCGTTCGAGCCTGTGAACGCGAACATACAGGCGCATATATCTAGCACTTCAAACCCTCATTCAACGACATACGCGCAGGT
>Ga0172379_10002017_pt1 | contig 37730 bp, 29 predicted proteins | sample GrowelOW334metaG_FD_119756 | JGI IMG/M metagenome (GOLD analysis project Ga0172379, IMG submission 119756) | Groundwater microbial communities from an aquifer near a municipal landfill in Southern Ontario, Canada - Groundwater well OW334 metaG | ecosystem: Environmental > Aquatic > Deep... | reverse complement strand
GAAAGCAACCAGTAGTTTTTTTAAAATATGTTTAAAGATCGGCTTGCACTTTTACGAACTAGGTAAAGGAGCGTCCAGCCTAGCTTACGGGGCTGTTTTATGAAAGTTTGTCGTGTACAAAGCTAAAAAACATGTCTACGGGTTTTCCTTATAAATCAATGAGTTACAATTTTAAGTATGGGTCTCCTATGAATATTGTTAAAAATACACTGTTAACTATCCTCGTCATGGTTACTATTAATTTTTCCGGTATAGCTGTTGCTAAAAAAGTTGATAAGCAGGGCTTGCGGACGGCGTATGTGGAAGTTACACGCTTGGAATTGTCGACGGATCAAGAAAAAATATCTTCTACCGGCAACGTTGTTGCTGATCCTGGCATCATTGTTCGATCTGAAATTGCCGGCCGTGTTACCAAAATACTCTTCAAACCCGGTGAAAATGTTGTAACGGGCACTTCGCTAATCGAAATTTATCCCGACATCATCAAGGCGGAGTTGAATCAATATCAAGCTGATTTAAAGCTAAAAGAAGTATCGTATCAACGTTTTGCGAAGCTTCATGATCTGCATGTTGTTTCTAGTGCCGATTATGATAATGCTTTGGCGGCTCGGGATTCAGCGAGAGCATTGATGGAACAGGCTAATGCCAAATTGCGTCAAACTTTATTAGTTGCATCTTTTTCTGGGCGGGTTGGAATTAATTTGGTTAACGTTGGTGATTATGTGAGTGTTGGGCAAGATCTTGTGAGTTTACAAGCCCTTGATCCTATTTACGTTGATTTTTCTGTTCCGGAAAGTTACGTTCACAAGATAAGCGTTAATCAGGAAGTATTGGCAACGTCGGAAACTGCACCCAATGAATTGTTCAAGGGAGCCATATACGCTATTGATCCTTTGGGAGATTCCAAAACTCGTAGCATAAAAGTACGAGCTGTTTTTGCAAATAAAAAAGAACAATTACTGCCGGGAACCTTTGCCTCCATCAACATTTTAATTGGCGAAAAAAAACAAGGCATTAAAATCCCGCAAACAAGTGTTATGTACGATGTGGCGGGAGATTATGTTTACAAGGTTGTTGATGATCAGGCCAAGAAAACTCCTGTTGTCTTAGGGGAGCGGGATAATCAAAATGTTTTAATCAAACAAGGTTTAGAAGTTGGAGACACTATTGTTACTAATGGGCAGATGAAAATTACTGCTGACGGAGCTCCTGTAGTTGTAGTTCCTGCAAAAAATGCGTCAAATTGAGTGGATAAATTAAAATGAAACTTACTGATATTTTCGTACGTCGTCCTGTTCTTGCCGCTGTTTTAAGCCTAGTAATCTTAATGGTTGGGGCTAAGTCTTATTTTAATTTGCCAGTTCGTCTTTTTCCTAAAATTAGTTCGTCGGTAGTTAATGTTTCAGTTAGGTATGCTGGTGCTGATGCTGAGTTGATGGAAGGCTTTATTAGCAGCCCAATTGAAAATGCTTTATCCGGTATTGATGGCATTGATACCATTGTTTCGCAGAGCAAAATGGGTGAAAGCGATATAACTATACGTTTTAATTTAGGTTACGATATTAATGCGGCGGTATCGGACGTTAATTCTAAAGTTTCTTCTATTCGCTCGCAATTGCCAGAGGGCATTGATAATCCGGTAGTGGAAAAAATCGATCCGGATGCCAGGCCAACGATTTTTATTAGCTTTAGCAATGATTCGCTATTGCCGGAGCAAATAACAGATTATCTATTACATGCTGTCCAGCCACAAATTCAGACTTTACCAGGAGTGGCTCAGGTTGCCATTTGGGGGCCGAAATATGCTATGCGTGTTTGGTTGAATCCACAACTAATGGCGGCACGTAATGTTACCTTAAACGATCTTCACGATGCGTTATATACTGGCAATGTACAAGCTCCTGGCGGCACTCTGGAAACAGTAGCGCAAAAAATTCGAGTTAAACCTGAAACCGAGCTAGCCACTAGTAAAGAATTTAACGATATAATAATTCGAGAAAGTAAGGGTGATTTAGTGCGCTTGCAGGATGTGGGACATGCTGAACTGAGCGCTGATACTCTCGATATTAAAGCCTATTTAAATAGCAAACCAACAGTTATTTTAGCTGTTACTCCTGGCCCTATTGCGAATCCATTGGATGTTTCTCAGGAGATAACAAAAATTTTACCGCAAATTACCATGGCTCTTCCCCCGGGGACAACTTATAGCGTGCCTTGGGATACATCACGTTTTATTAAAAGCTCAATTAATGAGGTTAAGAGCACTATTATCGAAGCAACCATATGCGTTATTGCCATTGTTTTTCTTTTGTTATTTTCCTGGCGTATTTTACTGATTCCTATTGTGGCTATTCCGATATCTTTGATCGGTGTTTGTGGGGTTATGCTATGGATGGGATACAGTTTAAATTCGATTACTTTTTTGGCAATGGTATTGGCGATTGGTATGGTGGTTGATGATGCCATAGTTGTATTGGAAAATATTCATCGCCATCTTACGGCAGGTAATACGCCGCGTAAAGCTGCCATATTAGGTGCTCGTGAGATTCAGTTTGCTGTTATTTCCATGACTTTAACGTTGGCTGCAGTTTATGCACCGATAGGATTTTTATCAGGTTTACTTGGTACTTTGTTTAAAGAATTTGCTTTTACGCTAGCAAGCGCTGTGATTATTTCTGGTTTTGTTGCTTTGACCCTGTCGCCTATGATGTGTTCGAAAATCATGACGCCTAATGTTTTGCACAATCGTGGGGCTTTGTATGTGCATAACTTGTTTGCCAAATTTACGCTGTTTTATGGAAAATTATTGCGAATAATTTTGAAGCACAGGCTGATTATTGTGATTGGTTTGCCTTTGCTATTAATAACGACGTTTTTTATTTTTAAATCTATTCCTAGTGAAATAGCGCCACGAGAAGATATTGGCGCGGTAGAGATGCTAATTGGTGTCCCATCCTCGTCGAATATTGCTTACACAGAACAATATGCGAAAGAAATAGAGAAAATTATTGCAGGTCTGCCAGAGGTAGAAAGTTATCTAAATGTTAATCGTGCTGATGGTGGTTTTGCAGCGTTAGTTTTAAAGGATTGGGGTAAACGCAAGCGTGGGGTTGAACAAATTGTTGCTGAAATTTCACCTAAGTTATGGTCGATTCCAGGTGTTATGGTTAATCCAGTATTTTCTTCCATGCTGCCAGGAAGTGATGATGCACAACCAATAAAATTAGCGGTACAAACTCAGGGCGATTACAATGAACTAAATGCAGTTATGCAAAAGTTAAAAGCCGCTGCGTATGCTAATCCTGGTTTTGCCTATATCGATGTAACACCGAAATTTGACCAATTTCAGTTTAATATGCGCATTAACCGCGATAAAGCTGGCGACTTAGGGGTTCCGATAAAAGATATTGGTGCGGCTATCAATATAGCTTTGGGCGAGCCCAAGGTGACTAAGTTTGCGTTAGCTGGACATGGTTACGATGTTATTCCGCAACTAGCTCCAGAGTTTAGAAACAAACCCGATGCTTTGAATATGCTCTATTTGCGTTCGAATAAAAACGAGCTGATTCCTTTAGCTAATCTATTAACCTTCAAAGAAGTAGTTGAGCCGCAGTCAGTGATGCATTTTCAGCAAATGCGTTCAGCTTTTTTAGTGGCAACACTTAAGCCTGGTTATACCATAGGGCAAGCGATAGATTATTTACAGGAGCTTACTAAAACGGTTGTACCCAAAACTATGCAGCTTGATTATAGCGGTGAGTCACGACGTTTTCTGCAGAATGCTGGTGCCATGGGCGCAACTTTTGGTTTCGCCTTATTGTTTATTTTCTTAATTTTAGCGGCACAGTTTGAAAGCTTCCGCGATCCCTTCATAGTTTTATTCAGCGTGCCCTTGTCAATATTTGGAGCATTGTTGGCTATGTTGTTAACTGGCTGCACAATGAATATTTATTCGGAAATTGGTTTGGTTACTTTGGTTGGACTCATTAGCAAACACGGTATTTTGATAGTTGAATTTGCTAACAAATTACAAATGGAAGGAAAAACTATTCACGAAGCGATTATAGAGGCAGCTAGCATTAGACTGCGTCCAATTTTAATGACGACTGCCGCAATGGTGTTGGGTTCTTTGCCTCTTGCGATGGCCAGTGGTGCTGGAGCAGTGAGCCGCAGGGAAATTGGTATAGTGCTGATTGCTGGTATGCTAATTGGTACATTATTTACGCTGTTTGTGGTGCCGACTATTTACACTTATCTTGCTACGAAAAAACATAAAGCACTTTTTTGGGATGCTGAAATATAATTTAGTTCAAGTCTCCCCAAGCGGACTGAATAATGCTTAGAGCCACTAGCGATGCAGTTTCAGTACGCAAGATGCGCTTTCCAAGGGTGACAGGTACAAATCCTTGTTGTTTCATTAAATTTATTTCATTAGAGCTTAAACCGCCTTCTGGGCCGACTAGGAAAGTCAAAGTTTTGGGTGGGATTTTCTGTTGTTGAATTAGTGTATTTAAGCTGAATGGTGCTTCTGGCGCTAAAACTAATTTCAATTCTTCTTTAGAATTTGTCAGATAATTTTGTAGAGATTGCAAGTTAGAGATTTGCGGGACGGAGCATCTTCCTGATTGTTCACTAGCGCTAATTGCAACCTCTTGCCAATGTTGCAAGCGGCGTTCTTGGCGCTCGGCGTTTAAAATTAAGTTGCAATGTTCTGTGGCTATTGGGGTGATGGATTTTACGCCTAATTCGGTGGCTTTTTGTATAACGAAATCCATTTTTTCGTTGCGAAGCAAAGCTTGAGCTAAATTAATTGTAATAGGCGGTTCTTTAATGGATGGAGAAGAATCTTCTAATAAGATTTTTACTTTTTCTTTTTGTGTGGAGATGATTTTAGCTTTATAGGCGCCATTGTTTTCGTTAAAAATAATAATAAAATCATTCTGTTGTAAGCGTAAGACGCGTAGTAGACGATGCGATACTCCTGCATCCAAACTAATTTCTTGTTTGTTTTCTAGTTGTATTGGGTAATAAATTCTTGTAATTCTCATACAGACGCTCCAGACGACAGGAATAGCGATGTTTTTGGGAAAAATCAAGTAATTTCAATGCGTAAAGTTATTTTTTTATATTGATGAAGTTAAAAAATTTAGCTATAACGTTTTTTTTGTATTAAAATATCATTATGTAGTTGTTGTAGTGTGAGGAGGGTATTTGTATGGCAGAAAATCAATCACCAGGTAAAATTTTGTTGGTAGAAGATGAGGAGATGGCGCAGTTTGCGGCTAAGGATATGTTAAATCAATTAGGTTGCGATGTAGATGTGGCTGCTACTGGACATGAAGCTTTAGAACAGCTGAAGCGCGGTTTTTATGATTTAGTTTTAATGGATCTCGGTATTTTCGATATGGATGGGTTTAATATAACTAAGAAAATACGTAGCATGGGTGATAAACTGTTAAAACAAATCCCGATAGTTATTGTTACCGCTTATGATCATGCTAGTATCAAAAAGCGCGCCAGTACTTTAGGATTAGATGACGTTCTAACCAAACCTTTGACTTTAGATGGTTGTAAGGCGGTGTTGAATAAATATATTAGGCAGAAAAAAACAACAGAATAAGCGCTTTCTTTTAGAATATTTTTTCTAGCAATTCTTTAAAATTTAGTAGGTGTAATGTGAAAAATACACGTTTTATGCGTGCTTGTTGTTTAGTGGGGGCTCTGTTGCTTGGTACGCAAGCTCTTGCTGCACAAAACGCAGTTAGTTTTGGAACGGCGGCGGATAATTTGTTTTCGATGGAAATGGTAGTGCATGATCTTTTGCAAGTAGTTGCGATTTCTGGCGGAACAGGCTTGATTTTGGCTAGCATTGTGCGCTATTTTAAGTATAGAAAAAATCCACTCGCTGTTTCCTTGGGTTCCGTAATTACTGGGTTTGTCGTAGGAGCCTGTTTAATTATTGTTGCATTCGTTCCGATGGTAATGGATTGATTTTATGAAAATAATTCTTTTAGGTGCGCCAGGTGCTGGAAAAGGTACACAAGCGCAATATTTAGCTGATTTTTTTGGTATTCCTTTAGTTGCAACAGGACAAATTTTGCGTTCTGCTGTGCAATTTGGAACCTCTTTAGGCTTAAAGGCCAAAGCTATTATGGATAAAGGTATGCTTGTTTCTGATGATATCATGATAGATTTAGTGCGAGAAAGGCTAAGTATGGAAGACTGCAGGAATGGCTTTTTATTAGATGGCTTTCCTCGCACTGTGCCCCAAGCCGAAGCCCTTTTAAAAACTGGTATTGATATAGATTATGTTGTTGATCTGGATGTTCCAGATGATGAAATTATAAAGAGATTAAGCGGTAGGCGGATTCATCCTGCTTCCGGTCGTACTTATCATATTGAACATAAAAAGCCTAAAAATCAGAATCTTGATGATATAACAGGAGAGGCTTTGGTGCATCGAGATGACGATAAGCCGGAAACTATAGCGAAAAGACTACAAGTTTATCATGCGCAAACAGAGCCATTGTTAGATTATTACCGCAATTTGGGTATACGTTTTGTCCAGATAGAAGGGGTGGGTGATATTGCCACTATACAAAAAAATATCATAGAATCTTTAAGGTAGTTGCAGGTAGCGCGCACTGCTATTATAATGCTTCGATACTATTTCCCGTTTGTTTAATAAAATTTAACTTTGTGTATTAAAATTTAGGAGATTTTAATGAAAAAAATATTTTCAATAGTTGCCGCTGGTGCAATTTTACTTGGTGTAAGCGGTGTTTCTATGGCCGACACCAAAATAGGTGTTATTGATTTAAATAAGATAATCAGTGCTGACAAGCAAGTTTCTTCTTTGCAAAATCAGCTCAAGAAACAATTTGAACCACGTAATAAGGCAGTGGTAGATGCTCAGAAGAATTTGCAATCTGACATAGAAAAATACAACAAGGACAGTGCTACTCTAAAGGGTGATGAGTTAAAGAAAGAGCAGCAAAAAATTCTAGATGAGCAGAAAAAGCTTCAAGATTTACAAACCAGCTTCCAACATGATTTGATGGATGCTCAAAATAAATCCATGCAAACTATTCTAAAGCGCGTTGAAACTGCTGTGAACAAAATCGCCGTTGACCAAAAATACGATTTAGTTGTTACTAAGGTCAGCACAGTTTACAACAATCCAAGCTATGAAATCACTGATAAAGTTATTGACGCTTTGAAAGATACGAAATAATTTTTAATCGGAATGTGTTTTTTGTATAGACAGGTTTCAAGCCTGTCTATACTTTTTTGTGTCTTTCATGAGGGTAAAGTCTCAACTGTTTCATTGACGTCACAATTGTCATTTTCAACCAGAGATTGATATCCATGATTGTAAAAAAAGATGGGGATTAAAGCTAACAAAGCGAAAATGCTTAACACCGTAATACCACTAAAACATTGCAACAATATGCCACCAAGCGCTGGTCCAACTGCTCTTCCTAAAAACTGAAATCCGGTGGCGCCAAAATAGGTGCCACGTAATTTTGCTGGTGCAATTTCATCGATAAAAATGCTTACCGTCGGAAAGATAAAAACTTCACCCAAAGTAAAAATAAGTTGGCTGAATAAATATAATATTTCGTGTGTATCAGCAAAAGCGAAACCAAACATTCCTATACAGAAAAAAAGGCAACCAAAACGCATCATCATTGAAGGAGTAAACCGCTTCCCTTGCATAAAAAAGGTAGTGCATGGAATTTGTAAACAAACTACGACAATGGCATTTAGTGCTATAACTATGGCGAATAGATGCGAATCGTGAAGACGCTCTACCATTATCTGCCCAAGGTTGGTATCGGATTGTGCGTAAACTAAAAAGGCGAATACTCCTCCAACAATAAAATACATTAATGCTTTATCACTCAATAATGTTTTGGTAACTATAGGAAGTGTAATATTGTCTGCTTTTGCTAAATTGGCAAAATTCTGGTTTTCACGCCGCGACACCAGCATAAAGAGTGCAAAGTAAACTAAGCACATTACTCCGGTGAAATAAAAGCCAGCCATATTTCCAGAAAACCCGATAGATACTCCTAGCAGCGGACCAATAGCCCCACCGATATTGATGGCAGTATAGCGTAAGCTAAATACTGTTACTCTTTGTTCTGGTACTGTTAAATCAGATAACATTGCCTGTGCCAATGTTTCTGACCAAATACGAAACAAGCCCCCGATTAAGTTAATAATCCAAAATAGTGTTGCTAATAATAATGGATATTTCAACAAAGATGCCGTCAAACCAAAACCAAAAAAAGTTAATGCGTAAAATACTAGGGATATACTAAGTATATTACGTCTGCCATATTTGTCAGATAAAAGGCCGCCAAAAAAACCGCCAACAACATAGGAAATATAAGAAGTGCCGACAATAACCCCTGTCAGTCCGAGACCAATTCCAGCTTTATAATGTAGAAAGATAGCCAGAAATGGTTGGCTCATCATGGTTCCAACACGCAGCAGCAACAATCCAATGATGATTACCCACACTGTTGGCGTAAAACGATAATCACTGATTTTGAATTTCAAATTCACCCCAACTTTTTGAGAGGTTATATTATACCTTTATAACTCTTTGATTTTAAAATAAAACATGTAGACATGTTTTTTGGTTGAATGATACCAAATATTTTTAGTGTCTATATTTCTGCATTTCTAAAAGCTTAGCATAGCGATAGAAAGTTCCTTCGAAGTTGCCAAGAGCAATTAGAAATCCCGGCCATCCATCCATAAAGCCGCCTTTGAAAAAATAAATCTTTAAAAAAACCCAAATGGCATGCCCAAAAGCTTTTAAAATACTGCCTTGGATTCCTTTTTGATTTAATTTTTCTGCTCCTAATGTTGAATAAGAATTAGTTTTTAGCAGAATTTCTTCTAAGTTTTTAAAAGAATGGTGGATGATCTGCGATTGCAAAGTGCCTATTTCGCCATCTACTAATATTTTTTCGTGTACCAAGTCGTCACTAAAGCGCGCCGAGCCGCGTTTAATAAGGCGAACAGGGGTATCTTTTTTGGGATTGCAGCAGTGTGTTACCGCTTGGCCATAAAAAGTAGTTAATCGTGGAATCTTATATGCTACTACAGAACTTGGTTTTTGTAAGAGGGCAAGGATTTCATTTTTGAGTTCTTCTGTGACGTGCTCATCTGCGTCAATAGATAAAACCCAATCAGAAGAGGCCATTTCTAGTGCTAGTTGTTTTTGTTTACCGAAGCCTTGCCAAGGGGCAGTGGAGAACTTAGCGTTGTATTTTGCGCAGATTTCTTCTGTTTTATCGGTACTGTTAGTATCTAATACAATAATTTCATCGACAAAACTTAGCGAATCTAAGCAAGCAGCAATTTGCTCCTCTTCGTTTTTGGTTATTATAATTGCACTTAAGGTTGGCATAGCTTTTTTTGCAATGTAGTTAATATATTTTCTAGCGGTAGATTTTCTTTAACGCCGGTTTTGCGATTCTTATATTCAATTTGATTATTATCTAAACCGCTTTCGCCGATGATTAAAAGATGTGGAATGCCTATTAGTTCCATATCGGCGAAAATTACGCCAGCTCTTTCTTTTCTATCGTCTAATAGAACTTCAAAACCTGAATTAGTTAATTCTTGATAAAGTTTTTCTGCAGCCTCTCGTACCCGATAAGATTTATGCAAATTCATAGGCAAAATTGCTACTTGGAAGGGTGCAATTTTATCTGGCCAGATAATGCCGTGTTCATCGTGATTTTGTTCGATAGCAGCGGCGACAATGCGCGAAACACCAATGCCATAGCAGCCCATTTTCATGGTTACAGATTTGCCATTGCTGTCTAATACAGATGCTTTCATAGCGGCGCTGTATTTGTCTCCAAGTTGGAAAATATGTCCAACTTCAATGCCGCGAGCAATATTTAGTGTGCCTTTTCCATCAGGGCTCTTGTCTCCAGCTACAACTTTACGCAAAGAGGCGCTTTTCGGAATAGGTAAATCGCGTTCCCAATTGACGTTGATTAAATGTTCACCGTCTTGGTTAGCGCCACACGCAAAATCGCTTAAAAGAAGAGCGTCGTAGTCGGCAATTATTGGTAAATCTAAACCAACTGGTCCCAATGATCCAATCGAACAGTTCAAAGCTTTTTTGATATTTTCTTCGTCGGCAAATTGTAATGGGTTTGCAATCCCTGGAAACTTAGCAGCTTTGATTTCATTTAACTCGTGATCACCTCGTAAAAGCAAGGCTATCAGAGGTTTTTCGCTGCCTTTCACTAGTAAAGTTTTGATTGTTTGATTGGGATTTATTTTTAAAAAAGTTGCAACTTCTTCGATAGAATGTTGATTAGGGGTGGCAACTTTTTCCATATTTTTTGTTGCTTTGGTACGCGAATTTAAGTCTGGCTTCAAAGCTTCGGCCATCTCAACGTTAGCAGCATAGTCGCTTTGATCGCTAAATGCGATCTGATCTTCGCCGGAATCAGCTAAGACATGAAATTCGTGCGAGGCATTGCCGCCTATATTTCCAGTATCAGCCAGAACTGCGCAGAATTTTAAGCCTAAAGCAGTAAAAATATTGCTGTAAGTTTTGTACATTAACTCATAAGTTTCTTTGAGAGAATCTTCGTCTAAATGAAAAGAATAAGCATCTTTCATCAAAAATTCACGAGCACGCATGACGCCAAAGCGTGGACGGATTTCATCGCGAAACTTAGTTTGAATTTGATAGAAAATAATTGGAAGTTGTTTGTAACTTTTAAGTTCATTACGCATTAAAGCGGTGATTACTTCTTCGTGAGTTGGGCCAAAGCAGAACTCGTGTTTATGCCTATCATAAATTTTTAAAAGAAGCGGACCGTAATTTTCCCACCTGCCGCTTTCTTGCCAAAGCTCAGAAGGCTGCACGGCTGGCATCAAGAGTTCTAAAGCTCCGCTTTTGTTCATTTCTTGACGAACGATATTTTCAACTTTTTGTAAAACTCTTAAACCGAGAGGCAGCCAAGTGTAAATGCCAGTTGCGCTTTTTCTAAGCATACAGGCTCTGAGCATTAATTTATGGCTAGCGATTTCGGCATCGGCTGGAGTTTCTCTCCAAGTTGTAAGTAAAAATTGACTTGTGCGCATGGGTTAGCTCTCAAAATGTAAAAAACATGTCTATGGGAATTCTTTATTTTTCAATGAGTTATATTTTTATTCTTGGTTCTGTCTCTAAAACTATATTTTATACACTATTTTTGGTTTTTACACTACCGAGATGTGTTTGTTGTTAGTGAAATAGTTAGTGCTTATCTAGATAACATTCTAACGGTTTTCCCTGTAGCAAAAGTTCCGTTAGGCATTTATTGCAAGAAATGCACTTTGCCTTGGTCGTGTCACCATTTTGCCAACGCTTTACCAGAGCAGGTTCTCGTATAAACGGGCGGCACATGCCGATACAATCTGTTGCGCCATCATTAACCAGCTTTTCCATGAGTTCTGGAGAGCGTAATCCGCCAGTTAAAATCGTAGGCTTAGAAATACTTTGTTTTATTTCTCGACACCAATTTTGAAAATAAGCTTCGTCTTTGGGAGTAAGTATATTTTGGTGCATTGGAGTTCCATTCCAATTAGAGTAATTTTGAAGTCCTTGACTTATCTCTAAAGCATCATATCCGCAGGCGGCAATAATTTTCGCTGCTTCTTTCCCTTCTTCAAATTTTAGACCGCCTGGTACACAATCTTCTACCCCCAATTTTATTAGGATTGGAAATTCGCTACCTACTTCAGCTCGAATGGCGTTATATATTTCACAATGTAGCCGTGTTCTATTTTCTATTGATCCGCCCCACTTGTCGTTTCTGGTGTTTGTGAGGGGCGAGAGCATTTGACTCAAGAAATTCTGATGCGCAGCGTGAATTTGTACAGCGTCAGCGCCGATTTTTTTAACTAATGCTGCCGCTTTGGCATATCTTTGAATTATTTCTATAAGCTCAGTTTCTGAGGCCGCGTGATGTTTACCATAGATAACAAAAGGAGCCAAAGCTTTAAAGTAAATATGGTCTTTGGATAGCTCTGAAACAGCTAGCCTATCTTCATTTTCGGCTGATAGATTTGGATAAAATCCCGGTCCGGGTTCTGCAATAAATTGTATAGCAAATTTTCCACCATTTTCATGGACAGTTGGAATTATTTCAGCCCATTTTGCTATTTGATTAATTCTAGTTCCACCGGAAATGATCAAGCCAATTTGGCCTTGAGCAAGCTCAGTGAATCTTTTTATGCGTGCTTGCTGATCATTTTCAAGGTTATCTGCAGCAGCAGACAGAACAAAACGATTCTTGAGCACAAGTTTGTTGATTGTGATTTCTTTAAATAATGTGAACATGGCTTGTTTCCTAAGTTGTTAGTGTGTTCGTTACTACAAATGGCTTTTTTGCTGTTTGCAGTAACGCTTTTAGGTGTTCTTTCATTACTGTAAATAGCTTTTTGTCTATTTATAGTAACGCGTGTAGATAATTATAAGAATAAACAACAAGTTATGAAACTATATTAGCGATAATGGAAGCACCATAATAATCATCACACTCTAAAACTTTGCCATCGCTGCAGCCTATAAAAAGCAACCCATTTTGTTCAAAGTGCTCGCCAGGTTTGAGGTTTTTGGGATTTTTGTTCCTGATTTTTGCATGCCAAAGGATGATTTTCTTGCCGTCTAGAATAGTAAAAGCTCCTGGGTAGGGCTTGGTTACGGCACGAATTAGATTGTAAATTTCTTCTGAGGACATGGTTTGCCAATTTATTAAACCATCTTCAGGTTTGCGTTTGCCAAAGTAAGAGGCTTGGGCTGGATCTTGTGGAATAGTTTTTATTTTAGAAGACTTAATTTTAGGCCAAGTTTTTTTGAATAGTTCTAAACCCACACGATGAAACTTGCGATAAAGAGAATTTATATCATCGCTTTTGGTAATAGGAATTTTATGCTGCGCAACTATGGCGCCAGTATCGAACTTATCTGCCAAATAATGAATCGTAACGCCAGTAGATTTTTCGCCCTTAACCAATGCCCAATTCAGAGGAACGCAGCCGCGATATTTTGGCAGATAGGCTCCGTGCATATTGAAGGCGCCTAATTTGGGATAGTTAATAATAAAATTCGGTATTTTTTGTCGAAAAGATAGAGAGAACACAACATCAGGGCAGAGTTTTTCTAAGATTAGTTTTTTTACTTCTGGACTGTTCAAATCTGCATCGTAATAGACTGGAATGTTATATTTTTTCGCTAACACATCGGGTGTTTTAAACCAAATATTTTCTTTTGGATTAGGTGCGTGCGTGAATAAAGCAACAACATTGTCGCCAGATTTTAACAGGTGGTCTAGACACAAATAGCCGATTTCGTGGTAGGCGAAGAGCATTATTTTCATAAATTTTCTGAGTTGAGTTTACTTATTCTCTTCCGCCATCTTCTTTAATAATTTCCATTTTTCCTCAATATCTTTTTGTGCAGCTGTCATCAGTTCTTCAGCACGTTTTGGGTCGCGTTTTAATAATGATTTAAAGCGATTTTCGTTATAAGCATAATCTTTGAAAGCTATGCTAGGATCCCCGGAGTCGAGTTGTAATGGATTTAAATTTTCTTTGCGACGATCTGGATTATAGCGATAAAGTGGCCAGAAGCCGCTTTGAACCGCTAATTTTTGTTGGGTAAGTCCAGTCGACATGTCTATGCCGTGAGAAATACAATTGCTATACGCGATGATAATAGAAGGACCACTATAGCTTTCAGCTTCTTTAATGGCGCGCAAGGCTTGGGCTTGATTGGCTCCTAGAGCAATTTGGGCTACGTAAATGTTCCTATATGTTGTCATCATAAGTCCCAAATCTTTGCGCGCTATGGGTTTTCCTGATTCGGCAAATTTAGCGACTGCTCCAAGAGGTGTAGATTTAGAAGCTTGTCCGCCAGTATTGGAATAAACTTCTGTGTCTAAAACCATAACATTTACTTTACGACCACTTGCCAGAACATGATCTAAGCCACCATAGCCGATATCATAAGCCCAGCCATCTCCACCTAAAATCCAAATACTGCGTTTGACCAAATGATCTGCCAGTTGAGATAGGCGTTTAGATTTTTCATCGGTGCTTTTTTGTAGAATATTTTGTAGAGTTTTAACACGTTCACGCTGAGTAGCGATAGATTTTTCATCGTTGCTTACTGCTCCAGCAGTTAAATCTCGTACTAAATCTTCGCCTATTGTGGAGCGTAGTTCTTGTAGTAATTCTAAAGCTTGTGCGACAGCGATATCTTCTGCTAGTCTAAAGCCTAAGCCAAATTCAGCATTGTCTTCAAATAATGAATTTGACCAAGCTGGACCTTGGCCTTGGCTGTTTTTAGCCCAAGGTGTAGTTGGTAAGTTACCGCCATAAATCGAAGAGCAGCCGGTGGCATTTGCAACTAACATACGATCGCCAAACATTTGACTTAAAATTTTCACATAAGGCGTTTCGCCACATCCAGCGCAAGCTCCGGAGAACTCAAAAAGCGGTTCTAAATATTGCAGATGACGTCCCGCAATGAGATCTAAATTTGTTCTGTCGTTATTAGGTAATGAATCAAAAAAGGCAACATTTTCCTTTCCAGTAGCCCAAAATGGTTCTTTTTCTTTGATCATAATGGCTTTTTCTTTTGGATCAGTTTTGCTTACCCCTGGGCAGATAGCTTGGCATAAACCGCAGCCAGTGCAGTCTTCTAAATAGACCTGCAATGTAAATTTTTTGTCATCCCCCAGTTTTTTGTCGCGAGCAGGAGCTGATTTGAAACCACTTGGTGCTTTAGCCAAAAGATCAGGAGAATAATATTTAGCGCGAAGAACAGCATGTGGACAAACTAAGCCACACTGCCCGCACTGAATGCAAAGTTCTGGGTTCCAATCAGATACATCTAACGAAATATTACGTTTTTCCCACTTAGTTGTTGCCGTGGGATATGTCCCATCATTGGGTAATGCGCTTACTGGTAAATCATCACCATGTCCGGCCATCATTGGCGCTAAAACTTTTTTCACAAAGTCTGGAGCTTGGGCACTTACCACTTTTTGTAATTGGCATGCGTTTTTATCAGCTTCTTTCGGGACTATTACTTCTTTCAAATTAGCTAATGTTGCGTCGACGGCAGCGAAATTTTTCTTCACAACCTCTTCGCCTTTCTTGCTATAAGTTTTTTGTATGGACTTTTTGATCTTAGTGATGGCATCTTCTTTGGGTAAAACATTGGAAATTGCAAAGAAGCAGGTTTGCATGATAGTGTTGGTGCGCCCTCCCATGCCATTTTCTTCTGCTACCTTATAAGCATCAATCACGTAGAATTTAATCTTTTTCTGGATGATGGTCTCTTGAATTGGACAAGGAAGCTCTTTCCAAATAGATGCAGCATCATGAGGGCTGTTTAAAAGAAACACGGCATTTTCAGTAGCATGTTCCAAGACGTTAATTTTTTTGACGAATGGAAAATGGTGGCAGCCAATAAAATTAGCTTTAGTGATTAAATAAGGCGCCAAAATTGGTTCTGGTCCAAAGCGCAAATGCGATACGGTTTGTGAACCAGATTTTTTGGAGTCATAGACGAAATAGCCTTGCGTATAAAGATCTGTTTCTTCGCCGATAATTTTTATAGTGTTTTTATTGGCACCAACAGTTCCATCTGAACCCAAGCCATAGAACAAAGCTTGCGTAACCTTATCAGACAAGATATTTAGTGTTGGATCATAAGGTAAGCTAGTTTTGCTTACATCGTCATTTATTCCAACGGTGAAATGATTTGCAGGGAACAGACATGTCTGTTCCTTACTCAATTCATCGAAAACTGCTTTGACCATTGCGGGTGTGAATTCTTTCGAACCTAAACCATAGCGTCCGCCGATGATGTTTGGCATACCATTGGTAAATGAGTTAGCTTGTTTCTTGGCTTCTTCTAATGCGGTTATGACATCTTGATAAAGTGGTTCGCCAAGAGAGCCTGGTTCTTTGGTGCGATCTAGAACAGCTATAGCCCGAACGCTTTTTGGTAGAGCAGCTAAGAAACACTCACTTGGGAAAGGTCTAAATAAGCGAACTTGTAATACGCCAACTTTTTTACCTTGGGTTTCTAAGTAGCGTACAGTTTCGCGTACCGTAATCGCTCCGGAACCCATAATAACTATGACATATTCTGCATCTTTGGCACCGAAATATTCTACCAAATCGTAGTTTCGACCGGTCAGTTCTTTTAATTTTTTTAAGTTTTTTTCAACAATAGCTGGAGTTGCGGTATAAAAAAGATTTGATGTTTCGCGAGCCAGAAAATAAACATCAGGATTTTGTGCAGTTCCGCGTATAAACGGATGGTCAGGATCTAAAGCGCGTTCACGATGTTTGGCAACTAATTCATCGTCTATGAAAGCGTGAAGTATATCGTCGGATAAGGATTCGATCTTATTGATTTCATGACTAGTACGAAAACCATCGAAGAAATGTACAAATGGAATCCTGCTTTCTAACGTAGAAGAATGAGCTATTAAAGCCATGTCATGAGCCTCTTGAACGTTGGCAGAGCAGAGCATTGCCCAGCCAGTGCTGCGCACGGCCATGACGTCGCTATGGTCACCGAAAATAGACAGTCCTTGTGTGGCTAAAGATCTGGCCGAAACATGTAAAACTGCTGAGGTGAGTTCACCAGCAATTTTGTACATATTGGGTATCATGAGAAGAAGACCTTGGGAGGCGGTATAACTAGTAGTTAGTGTCCCGCACTGCAATGCGCCATGCATAGCTCCAATTGCTCCGCCTTCGCTTTGCATTTCCATTACCTGAGGGACTCGGCCCCAAATGTTCTTTTTGCCTTCACTGGACCATAAATCAGCTAGTTCACCCATGGTGCTAGAGGGTGTGATTGGGTATATAACGTTTAAATCAGTTACGCGATAGGCAACGCTTGCACATGCTTCATTGCCATCAATACTTATTTGTTTTTTGTTGTTTTCTGTCATGATTTCCTCTTATGTGAATTATTAACTTAAAGGACACATTAATCCAAGGGAGCAATACTCTCAACACTTTTTTTATTTTCGATCTGTAATTTTTTTGCGACTTTTTTGATGTCCTCATCTGGAGGCAAAGACTCTGGCCTGATCCCTCGTTCAAGAAGAGTTTTTCGAACACTTTGATTATTTGTAATATGTTCGCTAGATATTTGCGTTTCTGTTTTCATTTGTTGAGTCTTTGCGTTAAATATTGTGATTTCAGTAGCAAAATCTTTAGCTTTTAAGATAATGGTTGGGGCAAAATCAGCTAGAGATCGGTCTTTAGGGACATTCCATCTATTTTTCATTTGTTCAGTGGAATAACCAAACAGAGCTTTATCACCCTTGCTTCTAATAATACCAAAATTTTTAACGCTTCCAGTTTGTTCAAAAATAATACCAGAGAGTTCTTTTTCTGTATTAGCTAGTTTTTTTCTAGCTGATATTCTTTCTGACTCTAAAATTCTTTTTTCTATTAATTCCAGTTTCCTGGTTTGAATGGCGAAATAAGTTTGCGCGAAAGCAATTTCTTCTTTTCTCGGATCACCATTTTGTGCAATAAGATAGCAAGCATAGCGGGTGAGCATTATATCTTGAATTTCGGTTTCAGCACTAGAGCCAAGAGAGACCATTTTGCTGACGTCAGCAAAATGGTCTGAGACCGCATGGTTAGAGGTTTTGCAAGCTATTTTGGCTTTATCAACAACGTTAAGAAAATTTCTCCACTGAGTGTATCCTAACAGAATTTGTAAATCGCGAGCTAGCCAAAATTCAACTCCATTCTTAGTTGTTTTAGCGTAAGATTCAAAGTTATTTGTTAGTGATCTAATGATTTCTGTTTTCATATTTTGGTACCTAGACAAAAATAAATATTTATTGTTTTTATTTTATTCCCTGTCCATTTACCATGTAGCCGTTTCTATCCAAAATAAAAAAGATCCTCTTTTTCGAGTGTAAAATTGCGACCATTTTGCTGACGTCAGCAAAATGGTTTGAGGCCAATGTTTATCGATGTTTACCCATGTAAAACATTTGCTGCATACAGTGTGTTTTCCATTAAAGTTGCAACTGTCATTGGGCCAACTCCGCCCGGCACGGGTGTAATCCAGCTAGCTTTTTCTTTGGCGATCTCATATTCCACATCTCCAACGATTTTGCCATCCGGTAGGCGATTTATGCCAACATCGATAACGATAGCGCCTTCTTTGATCCATTCGCCTTTCACTAAATGCGGCACGCCAGCGGCGGCGACTACTAATTCCGCTTGTTTGATAAAAGGCACAATATCTTTGGTGAAAATATGGCAGACATTGACTGTTGCATTTACCATTAAAAGCTCCAGAGCCATAGGCTTGCCGACTATGTTCGACGCGCCAATTATACAGGCATTGATGCCTTCTAATTTTTTGTCAGTGCTTTTTAAAAGAGTCATGACGCCTTTTGGTGTGCAAGGGCGTAGTTGCGGTCTGCCAATAGCAAGACAACCTAAGTTGTATGGATGAAAGCCGTCTACATCTTTGTCTGGGCGAATGCGCTCTAAAACTTTATTGGAATTTATATGCTGTGGAAGTGGTAATTGTACTAAAATGCCATCAATCACAATGTCATTATTCAACTTGTCGATAAGCTCTAACAGAGCTGTTTCGCTTACGTCGCTGGGTAAATCATAATGTTTAGAAAGCATGCCAACTTTTTCACAAGTTTCGCGTTTCTTTTTTACATAAATTTGCGAAGCTGGGTTTTGCCCAACAATAACTACAGCTAGTCCTGGAGCTCGAAGTCCTGCATCCACGCGTCTTTTAACATTTTTTGCTATATCCTCGTGAAGTTTTTGGGCTATGCTTTTTCCGTCTATAATTTTTGCTGTCATGGGTTACCTTTAAATTAATTATGAGTGATGAATTATGAATGATAAATTTTATAAAAAAACATGTCTATAAGATTTACTTATAAATCAATCGGTTATAATTTTAAATACAACTCTATGTAACTTCTTGGAAAGTTACTGTAACTCAGAATCTATAATTCATAATTAGCTAGTAATTGTTCTGCGGATTTTACCAACAATGGTTTTATAATTTTTTTCTGTTACTTCAAAAATTTCTGAACCCATAATGAACGTATCTGCGCCAGCTTTGCGTATTTTAGATAGATTGCTAATTTTTACTCCACCATCTACAGCAATGCGAGTCGATTTAATTTTATAGTGATCTAGCATAGATCGGGTGGCTTTGATTTTTTCTAGTGCGCTTGGAATAAACTTTTGTCCCGGAAAGCCTGGGTTGACCGACATGATGAGTATAAAAGAAAGTTGATCTAAGACATATTCTAAACACTCGAGCGATGTGGCTGGGTTCAAGGCTAGTCCTGCTTTACAGCCAGATTCTTGTATTAGTTTCAGGCTGCGCTCGACATGTTTAGAAGCTTCCGGGTGAAAGCTTATTTGAGTGGCCCCAGCTTTGGCGAAATCTACAATTAGATTATCTACCGGCTCGGTCATAAGGTGCACATCGATTGGAGCAGTTACACCAAAATTTCTTAAAGATTTACAAACCAGGGGACCAACTGTTAGGTTTGGTACGTAATGGTTATCCATGACGTCGAAATGAATAGTATCGGCGCCAGCTTGGAGTACATTGGTACATTCTTCGCCAAGACGCGCAAAGTCGGCTGAAAGAATAGATGCAGATATTAATGGAGTTAGTTTGGACATTGGTGTGCAATTCTAAACCAGAGAAGGAGGTTTTGGAAGTACGAAATTTGGGAAGATTTGGAACAGGGTTATCAATTGTTTGAAAACATGTCTGCGTGTTTTTATTATAAATCAATGAGTTGAAAATTTAAGTGCGGTTTTGATGGCTTTGGAGATTTAAACTATTAAGGTTGTAATAGATGAATTTAATCAATTCTCAACGACTTACAAAATCCCCCCTTGACTTTAACTAAAACGCCACTATATTAATTAGCACTCAATGCTCGAGAGTGCTAAATTTGATTTCTTCGAGCAATTTTTATTTTTTTAACAATCTTTAATATCTTCAAGAGGAGATAAAAAATTATGGCAATTAAATTTCGTCCATTACACGACCGAGTTGTCGTGCAACGTTTAGATGATGAACGTAAAACTGCTGGCGGTATTGTTATACCAGATACAGCCAAAGAAAAACCTATGAAAGGTAAGGTCGTCGCTGTAGGTAAAGGTAAAATTTTAGAAGATGGCAAGGTGCAAGCTTTAGCTGTTAAAGTCGGCGATGAAATCGTATTTGGTAAATATTCTGGCACAGAAGTCAAAATCGATAGTGGCGAATACGTCATTATGCGCGAAGATGACATTATGGGCATAATTGAAAAGTAAATTATTGAGGAGAAATAACAATGGCAGCAAAAGAATTAAGATTTTCCGATGACGCACGTCATATCATGCTACAAGGCGTTGACATTTTAGCCGACGCAGTTGGTACAACAATGGGCCCCAAAGGTCGTAATGTTGTAATCGACAAAAGCTATGGTGCACCAACTATCACTAAAGATGGCGTGACAGTCGCAAAAGAAATCGAATTGAAAGATAAATTCATGAATATGGGCGCCCAGATGCTCAAAGAAGTTGCGTCTAAAACTTCTGATATCGCTGGCGACGGTACTACAACAGCAACGGTATTGGCCCGTGGAATTTGTGTGGAAGGCAACAAATACGTTACTTCTGGTATGAACCCAATGGATTTAAAGCGTGGTATTGACTTGGCTGTGAAAGCTGTGGTCGATCACTTAAAGAAAATTTCTAAACCATGTTCCGATGACAAAGCAATTGCCCAAGTTGGCACAATTTCTGCGAATGCTGATGAAGCGATTGGCGAAATTATTGCTAAAGCTATGGCTAAAGTTGGTAAAGAAGGCGTTATTACTGTTGAAGATGGTTCAGGCTTAGAAAATGAGCTAGACATCGTCGAGGGTATGCAATTCGACCGTGGTTATTTATCACCGTACTTCATCAACAATCAACAAAGCATGTCGGCTGAATTAGAACATCCGCATATTTTAGTAGTAGACAAGAAGATTTCTAACATTCGTGAAATGCTTCCTGTTCTCGAAGGCGTTGCCAAGTCTGGTAAACCGCTTTTGATTATTGCTGAAGATGTGGAAGGCGAGGCTCTTGCTACATTAGTAGTCAACAACATTCGCGGTATTGTGAAAGTTGCAGCAGTTAAAGCCCCAGGTTTTGGCGATCGCAAGAAAGCGATGTTGCAAGACATAGCAGTTTTGACAGGCGCAAAAGTTATTGCTGAAGAAATTGGCTTAACTCTAGAAGGTGCTACTTTAGCAGATTTAGGTACAGCAAAACGCGTTATTATTACCAAAGACAACACAACTATTATCGATGGTCATGGTGATGTTAAAACTCTTAAGGGTCGTATTGAGCAGATTAGGCACGAAGTAGAAGCTTCTACTTCTGACTATGATCGTGAAAAACTACAAGAGCGTTTGGCCAAACTTTCTGGCGGCGTAGCTGTCATCAAAGTTGGAGCTTCTACTGAAATCGAAATGAAAGAAAAGAAAGCTCGCGTAGAAGATGCTCTTCATGCAGTACGTGCTGCAGTAGAAGAAGGCGTGGTTCCTGGCGGCGGTGTTGCATTACTTCGTGCTGTCAAAGAACTCGACAAGACCAAAGGCGCTAATCACGATCAAGATATGGGTATTGCCATCATCCGTCGTGTTCTCGAAATGCCACTTCGTCAAATCGTAAGCAATGCCGGTGAAGAAGCTTCAGTGGTCTTAAATAAAGTTGCTGAAGGCAAGGGCAATTTTGGTTATAACGCTGCTTCAGGTGAGTTTGGCGATATGATCGAAATGGGTATTTTGGATCCAACCAAAGTAACTCGTTCAGCTCTGCAAAATGCAGCTTCAATAGCAGGTCTTATGATCACGACTGAATGCATGATTGCTGAGATGCCAAAGAAAGATGAATGTTGTTCAGCCGGCGGCCATGGCGGCGGTATGGGCGACATGGGAGGAATGGGCGGCATGGGAGGCATGATGTAAGCTTGTTTCTTTATATTCAATCCAAAAGGGGGCTTCGTGCCCCCTTTTTTGTTGAGTTGTGCTAAAATGTTAGCTGGATTTAAAAACAAGGGATGATACAAATTATAGGTAATTGAGGTATGGTTTTATGAAATCTACGAAAAAAAATAATAAACAAGTTGTTCCAAATAATAGTTTTACTGAGTTTTTACTTTATACCACTCCAGTAGGGAGAGTGAAAGTAGAGATCTTTGTACATAATGAAAATATTTGGCTTACTCAAGATAAAATGGCTCTTTTGTTTGACGTACAAAGGCCAGCTATAACCAAGCATTTGAAAAATATTTTTGAAAGCAAAGAGTTAGATGAGAACTCAGTTAGTTCCATTTTGGAACATACTGCCGAAGATGGGAAAAGATATCCTACAAAGTTTTACAATCTAGATGCGATTATTTCCGTTGGATATCGAGTTAATTCCTCCCAAGCGACGCTTTTTCGTATTTGGGCGACTGAAAGACTTAAAGAATACATAATCAAAGGTTTTACCATGGATGATGAGCGGCTTAAAAACCCTCATAATATTTTTGGAAAAGATTACTTTGAGGAGCAACTGGCTCGTATAAGAGATATTCGATCTAGTGAAAGACGCCTATACCAAAAAATCACTGATATATACTCACAGTGTAGTGCGGATTATTCGCCAGATAGCGATATAACTAAACGATTTTTTGCAACTGTACAAAATAAACTTCACTTTGCGATTACTGGCAAAACCGCTGCAGAAATAATAGCTGATAGAGCGGATAGCAATAAACCAAATATGGGATTAACTGTTTGGAAAAATTCCCCTAAAGGCAAGATTCGTGAAACTGATGTGGTAATTGCTAAAAATTATTTACAAGAAAAAGAACTTGACCATTTGAATCGCATTGTAAGTATGTACCTTGATTTTGCTGAAATGCAGGCGCAACGTGGTATTCTTATGTATATGAAAGATTGGATATTCAAGTTGGATGCCTTTTTAAAGTTTAATGAACAACAAATCTTGGATAATGCTGGACTAGTCAGTCATGAAGTAGCGGAGTCGCTTGCTTTGAGTGAGTATGATAAATATAGGGTGATCCAAGATAAGAACTATATTTCCGATTTTGACCGCGAAGTTAAAAAACTGTTGGATGAGGAAAAAAAGTAGAGGACAGGTATGCTTGTTTTACTACTTAATTAAACCAGCATCTCTATCAGCAGACTTGGTTCCGGCTTCAAGAATTTTATAGGTATAATCAGAAATAATACCGGCTGCGAATTTTTCTTTGGCTTCTACGATCATGGGTTGACCATGTTCAACTAATAGTTTTCGTGTCGAAGTTGTGATGCGGTCTAGGTCGGATTCCAGTAATTTCTCTCTCACGGCTTCTGTAAAAACTAAATATTCGCGCAGAGCAACTTGTTTGCCATCAACGGTGGGTACTAGTTTTTGCCAGACAATCAAACGTAGTGTTTCAATAATATCTATGGATCGACCATGGCGCTCATCGGCAGGGAAGTTGCCAACTAGACGACGAATGGTTTCAGCAACGCCAGTAGTATGCAAAGTAGTGTAGACGGGATGTCCGGTTAAGGCGGCTTCTAAGACCGCTGCCATGGTTTCTGCGTCTCTTGATTCACCAACTAAAATTAAACGTGGCTTTCTGCGTAGGGCGTTACGTACGCCTGCCGCAAAAGAAGGTAAATCGCGAGGAATTTCCGATTGACTTACCACAGCCGTTGGCTTATCTAGGGAATCGAAGACAAATTCTATAGGAGATTCATAAGTCAGGACTTTACGATTAGCATTTGGATTTTCGACGATACTACGAATAATAGCGGCAAGCAGGGTGCTTTTACCGGAACCAGTAGCGCCAGTTATGTAGACCACGCCTTCTTGCGGAGCAAGAGCATCGATAATTTTTTGAGGTAAATTTAAAGAGGTGAGAGCTGGTGGCTCGGCTGGAATAGTACGAATAGTGATCTGCAAACCGTGATGCCCTTCAACTTGGCAGCCAGTGGCATTGACACGATAGCGGTAGCGCTCGATGCGAGTTGGCCTAAATTCATAGTGCGTATCGACGTCTGTACCACTTAAAAGTTGTGCAGTTCCATTTGGACCATAGATAGCATTTAGTAAATCTCCAACTTCTGTAGTAGATAATTTACGTTTGGTTATTTTGTGTAATCTGCCGCGGACATCGACTATTACTGGCTCGTTACTTTGAATCGTTATATCAGAAGCACCAATTCGGCTACAAAAACCGAGCAGCATTTCTAATTCGTTAGCGCCAAAGCGTAAAGGTTCTTTGGGTAGTACAATTTCTTGTGTTTGTTGTTCCATAAAGTTTATTTTATTTTTTCCATGAGACTTTTTAGTTTAGCATCGATGCCGGCAGCGCCTTTGCTACTTGACTGCCACGCCTCATCATCTTCATTGCCTTCTTTGATGGTCATAACAGGTTTCCAAGCTTTACTGTTAGCATTTAGTTCGGAAATAGCGGTGATGCGAAGTACTCGATCGTTAATACGTAAATTATTGCCTCCACCGGTGATACCTAAATCAGCTTGAGAAACGAATGGAGCACTGACAATTTTTTGCGCATATAACTTGCGATATAAAATCATGCCGACAAAGTCCCGATGCAGTCTTCCAATATTAGCAGAGAAAATTTCTGCAGATTGATCTAGTCCGGCTTGCCAGCCTTTGCTTAGAGATAAGTTCCAAATCTCCCTTTCTTCATTGTTTTTGGGAAGTAAGGTTGGATCTGGATCGTCAGGCTTTTTGAAGTTCATCCACAAATAATCGCGCCATGTTGGTGCTGCGGTGATAAAGCGTGCTGGAAAAACGATTTGGTAATCGCGATCCGAGAGACGAATTGTCTCATTGTTATCCAAGTTTAATGTGTTGTGTCCCTCGACTAATACTGGCGGTAAAACATTGTGATCGAGAACTAAAGAATTGAAGTTGAAAATTCGGTCCAATGTTCGACTTTGTTGTTGCAACATGTCGTTAATTTGTTTGGAACGCCAAGCTAAGGCTGCTTGTGCGCCGACTCCGCCAGCAGTTTCTTGTAGGGCGGCTTTGCGAATTTTGTTGATAGCAAAAGGAGTGACGTTTTTAAAAGCAGGAATGTGATTCAAACCATCGGAAGCGCCTTTATCAGCGCATCCACATAGAAAAAGCAGTGAACAAGCAAAAATTATTTTAGTTTTTTGCATAGCGCAACTCAATCACTTTATTAGCTGCGTAAATAGCTACATTAGCTCTGCGCCCACACTGAAAGTTTGCATCTCTTAGAACATCAGCTAATGGCGTGTTGTGTGCAGTAATCGAGATTATAATTGGAATCGCTGGGGATTTGCCTAAAATGCGCATGCGATAATTTGAAGTTTTAGCTAGTTTTTCTACAAATGCCCCGATGGGTCCGGTCCAGTCCACTGATATCAGTTGTGCCATGCCAATCATATCAGCATCAACAGGACTGGCCATTTGTCTGGCTGGATGGGAAGCGCGTTCAATAGCCGCTAATTCTTGCAAGGAATCACTAATTGATTCTGCTGATTTAGCTAATTTAGCTTCAGCAACATGAACATCTTGTTCATCAGATTGTAAAGCTATGGTGGCTTGACGATTGCTGCAACCGAACAACAGAGCAGTGCAAAGGCCAAGACTCAGAATGAAAATAATTCTTTTTTTTATCCGCATGTTACTCGCCAAATTTTCCTTAATGCAGTTTGCCAAGAACCACTAGCACTGTCAAGTTTTGTACTGGACTAAAATTATGATTTTTCTACTATGTTTTGGGTGGTCGATTTTTCATCATGTGTTGTTTGGTAAGGAGGGATTGAAAGCAGCTCTGGTACTGTTACGAAGCTATATCCTTTTTCTTCTAGCCGATCAATTATTATAGACAAAGCTGCGACGGTTTTACTGCGTTCGCCACCTCCATCGTGCAAGACAATAATGGAACCAGGGCGGGCTAATTTTAGAATATCAGCCGCGATTTTATTTGCGGTCGTTTTTTTTATGTCGTAATCGTTAGTGATGTCATCCCACAGGATAGTTTTATAGCCAAGTTCGGCAGTGATTTCAGCGGAAGCATTAGAACAGACGCCATAAGGTGGGCGAAATAATGCAGGCACAGCTCCTGTCATGCCATAAATTAAAGCGCTATTCTTTTGTAATTCCGGGGCTACTTTTTCGCTAGGTAAAGTAGAGAAATTAGGATGTGAAAAAGAATGATTACCGATGACATGGTGGGCATTATATATTTTTTTTATTAAATCCGCATGATGAGCTACATCCTCGCCAACGACAAAAAAAGTAGCGTGTATATTGTGTTTGGCGAGTATATCTAATACTTCTTCTGTATATTTTCCATTCGGACCATCGTCAAAACTTAGAGCTACAATTTTTTTATCGGTCCTGATGTGTCGAACGCCATGACATCTTTGTGTGGCGGCAAGCCAACGCAAACGCCTTCTTTCTTGTGTTGAGACGTTTATATCTGCCTCTGGGATTGTTGCTGCTGATTCGTGTACTTCGGGTTTGTTTTCTTCTGTAGGAATTGTTTTTTCTGGAATAGTAGATGGAATTGTAGTGGGAACTGTGGCCAGAATAGGAACTTCGATTTTTTGGGTGTCTGGCGAGTTTATTGTTGTTATTTCTGCTGTGGGTTTTATGGTTTCTATAGGTTCTGCTGCTTTATTTTCAACAGCTACAGGCTCTGGGCTACTGTCTTCTTCGAATTGCCTGGCAAAATATGGAAAATGCTTTTGTTGTATGAAGTGCGAAAGGCCTTCTTCATATTTGGTCACTTTGTCTTTCCATAACTCTATGGCTCCATTTTCGGTTAGAGCAAAGGCATAGGAACTGGAAAGTAGTGTTATCACGAAGACGAAAGGTAAAAAGAGTTTTTTAAACATACAATTAGCTCAATGTAGCTGGAATTAGAAGTAGCAATCTTCATCGAGAGTGGAAAATTTTGCAAGGATTTTTTGATGTTTTAAGATTTTTAAAGAAAAAGAGTGATTAGTGATTTCTGCAATTTTTTCTTGAAAGTGCCAAATTACGGTGTAAAATGAACTTATGTATGTCAGATTACTAGAAAAACCATTGACCGGTAAGAAGAGTTTTTTTCTTTTTGGTCCACGAGGTACGGGGAAAACTTCTTGGTTGAGGAGTAAAGTTTCCGATTGTATTTACTTGGACTTATTGGAGGCTCAGGCATTTAATAAATTTGTTGCAAATCCAGAAAGGTTGGAACTTTCTATTCCAACAGGTTATAAACATTGGATAATTATTGATGAAGTCCAAAAAGTTCCCGCTCTTCTCGATGAAGTACATCGTTTGATTGAAAAATATCGCTATAAGTTCGTGCTTACCGGTTCAAGCGCTAGAAAACTTCGCCATGGTGGGGTTAATTTATTAGCTGGTCGAGCACTAACTTACTTCATGCACCCACTAACAGCAATCGAACTTGGAAAGGATTTTAATTTAAAGAGAGCCATTTTGTATGGTGGATTACCTGGTATTATTACAGGTGAAGAACCACTACAATCTTTGGCTAGTTATGTTCAAACATATTTATACCAAGAAGTCCAACAAGAAGGGTTGACTAGAAATTTAGAAAATTTTGCGCGTTTTTTAGAGAGTGCCAGTTTTTCCCAAGGTTCTCTGCTAAATATTTCTGCAGTTGCTCGTGAATGTAGTGTGCATCGTAGATTGGTAGCAAGTTATTTTGAAATCTTAGATGATTTATTAATTGGTTATCAACTGCCGCCTTTTACAAAGCGTTCTAAACGTAGGTTAGTAGCGCATCCTAAGTTTTATTTTTTTGATGTAGGGGTATTTCGATCTATACGACCGCAAGGGCCGTTGGATTTAGAGGAGGAAATAGATGGTCCAGCCTTAGAAACGCTCTTTTTGCAACAATTGCGCGCAATTAATGATTATTTTTCTTTTAATTATAAGCTTTATTATTGGAGAACTGGCGATGGAGCAGAAGTAGACTTTATTGCCTATGGTCCCAATGGCATGCACGCTTTTGAAATTAAACGTTCTAATAGGTGGGGTGAATCTGATTTGCATGGCTTGAAAATTTTGGGACACGATTATCCAGTCGCTCAGCGTTATTTAGTTTATTTAGGTAATAAAACTGAATATTTTCGGGATATCAAAATTGTTCCCATACAAGAATTATTATTCGATCTACCTAACGTTTTAGAAAAAAAATAACTGTTTACAAAACATCCTTAAATTCTGCAGGTATTTCTATTTCTTCAGGTGGTATGTGAGCTATTTTGCCTTTGGCATGGAAATCTCTGTTGTGGTATATAAATTGGTACCGAGGGTCGGAATCGAACCGACACGGTGTTGCCACCACCAAATTTTGAGTCTGGCGCGTCTACCAGTTCCGCCACCCCGGCTTCAAATGAAGGAGCGTATTGTAAATGTTGTGTTATGCTTATGCAAGTAGCTGATTTTGACTTTATCTTACCGCCAGAACTAATCGCCCAGCATCCGCTGCTGGAGCGAAGTAGCAGTCGTCTTTTGTGTTTGAATAAAAACACTGGTGAAATTTTACATAAGAAATTTAAAGACTTGCCAGAGTTTTTGCGTCCTGGTGATCTTTTGGTTTTTAACGATACTAAAGTTATTCCAGCGCGTTTTTTTATGCATAAATCTAGCGGTGGCAGAGTGGAAATTTTGCTGGAACGAATTTTAGGAGAGAAAAAATTCTTAGCGCATGCTCGGGCTAGTAAATCTTTAAAAATAGGTACGCATTTATATTTCAATGAAGAAGATGTGAGGAAATTTCCAATTTTGGCGGAAGTTTGTTTGGAAGTAATTTCTCGTGAAGATGATTTGTTTGTTTTTGAGTTGAAAACTACAGGGGAAGATTTACCGGGGGAATTACGAGAGAGTTTAGATGTTTTGAGCTTGTGTGAAAAAATAGGTTCTATGCCGCTTCCGCCCTACATAGATCGTCCTGTGGAAATTTCGGACAAAGAAAGATATCAAACTATATTTGCCAAAGATTTCGGCGCAGTTGCTGCTCCTACAGCAGGACTACATTTCGATTTGGCAATGCTAGATAAAGTTAAGGATCTTGGTATAGATACAGCATTTGTAACGCTGCATGTTGGCGCTGGAACTTTTCAACCCGTGCGAGTTTTAGATATCAATCAGCATAAAATGCATAAAGAAAGAATTACGGTTAGTGAGGAAGTGTGCGCTAAGGTGAATGCTACTAAAAAACGCGGCGGAAGAGTTATCGCTATTGGAACAACTGTAGTAAGAAGTTTAGAAACGGCGATGCAAGAATCTAAAAAAAATAATTTTACAGAACTGAAAACTTTTACGGGCGAGACAGATATTTTTATTTATCCCGGCTATAAAGCGCAGTGCGTCGATGTGATTTTAACTAATTTTCACCTACCAAAATCGACGCTTTTGATGCTGGTAGCAGCTTTTGCTGGTTTGGATTTAATTAAAAAATCTTACAAAGAAGCCGTCGACAAACAATATCGTTTTTTTAGTTATGGTGATGCGATGTTAATTTTGTGATATGTTGTTTTTTATTTTATAATGCAAGTTTTTAGGCATGATATATAGAAGTGGTAAGAAAGATTAATTTATGAGTTGGTTTTCTAAATTATTAACAGCCAAAATTCATACCGACGCTAAAGGGAAAAAGGGTGTTCCCGAAGGCGTTTGGTCAAAGTGTCCGTCTTGCGGAGCTGTATTGTACGGCGCGGAGCTGGTGCGTACGTTATATGTTTGTCCAAAATGCGATCACCACATGCGTTTGACTGCAAGGCAAAGGATCGACCAAACTCTGGATGAGGAGCCGCGTACAGAACTTGCTACGGAAGTTCTTCCTGTCGACTTTTTGAAGTTTAAAGATAGCAAAAAATACAAAGATCGCTTACAGGCAGCGCAGAAAGCCACTGGAGAAAAAGATGCGCTAGTTGTTATGCAAGGATGTATTTCTTCTATTCCTGTGGTTGTATCTGCTTTCGATTTTTATTTTATCGGTGGGTCAATGGGATCGGCCGTGGGCGAGAAATTTGTACAAGCTGTGGACGCTTCTCTTAAACAAAGAATTCCGCTTGTGTGCTTTAGCGCAAGTGGTGGCGCGCGCATGCAAGAAGGATTAATTTCTTTAATGCAAATGGCTAAAACCAGCGCGGCTCTTTCAAGATTATCTGATGCTAAGATCCCTTTTATTTCGGTTTTAACTGATCCAACAACGGGCGGCGTTTCGGCAAGCTTAGCTACTTTAGGTGATATTATAATTGCTGAACCGAACGCTTTGATTGGTTTTGCAGGTCCGCGAGTTATAGAACAAACTGTCCGGCAGCAGTTACCAGAAGGCTTTCAAAGGAGTAATTTTTTATTGGAACATGGCGCAATCGATATGATTGTGCATCGTAAAGACATGCGCTCAACTTTAGCGCGCTTGTTGGCGAAGTTGACTCACCAGCGAGTAAAGTAATTTTTTGTTAAGAGGAAATTTATGGAAACACAATCTAAACAACGCATTGTTGGAGTAGTAGTTCTACTCATTTTGGTGGCAGCAATTGTGGCCTTGCTTTTTTATGGAGCGAAGCAAAATGAGAGTCTTGACTCAGGTAAGAAGTCTCAAGTTGATGCAAACAAGACCGAAGTGCAATTAACCCTGCCAGTTGACGGACAAAGTCAAACAGCATCGACAACTGGAATTGACAGAACTCCGCGCGGCACGGTTCCAGCTAATCGTCCAGTTCCAGTTAATGAGCAAACATCGGGTGAAGCAGCCCAACCACAAACACCACAAAATCCATCGACTGTAGCAAATACAACAGCATCTGACATGGTAGTAAATGATGGCAAAGTGGACAATTCAGCGTCAACTACGGCGCTAGCCCCTGCTAATTCTGCGCAAACACCAGTTGCTGCAATTCCAGCAAGTTCAGCGGCTCCAGCTACTGAAGCACCTGAGCCAGCTGCCACAGCAGAGGATGAAGAACCAGCCGTTGCAACAAAAGTCGCGACTCCTATCAATCAAAAGAACGCTAAAAAAGTCGTAAAAGTATACAAAAAAGCCCCGACAGTTAGCTATGCTAATCGCGGAGCTTGGGCTGTGTGTACAGGAAGTTTTATCGCTCCGCCTAATGCTGACAACATGGCAAAAAAATTAAGAGCACATGGCTACAAAGTTTATCGCGGTTTGGTTGTCACTAATAAAGGTGTTTTAAGTCAAGTTCTTGTTGGACCACTACCAACACGTGCTGCGGCTTTAGCTCTAGTAAAAGATTTGCAAAAGACAATGCATATTCGTGCCGTAGTTGTAAATACTGCTAAAATTGCAGCGAAGACAAAAGCTGCGAATAAAAAAGTCGTGCTTAAGAAAAAGAAAGTCAAAAAAGTTCTAATCCAGCAACCACAGGCGCAGTAATTAAATGCTAAATTGGGCTGATTATGCGATTTTGATTATCGTCGGTGTTTCGACTTTAGTCAGTTTGGTGCGCGGCTTTGTGCGTGAAGCAATTTCACTGTGCACATGGATTATCGCCGCTTGGATCGCATTCAAATTTAGTTCGCTTTGCGCTAATTTATTTATTGGTTACATTAAAACGCCATCGCTCAGATTAGTGGTGGCGTTTCTGATTTTATTTGTTGGAATTCTTATCATCGGCGCTCTCATCAATTTTCTCATCTACGAACTTATTTCTCACACTGGTTTAAGCGGCACAGATCGTGTTTTGGGTATGCTCTTTGGCGCTGGTCGTGGTCTTTTACTGGTCGGGGTTTTAGTACTTCTAGGTAACATGAGTGCTGCGACCAAAGACAAATGGTGGACCGATTCCGTTCTCATTCCTCGCTTTCAAGGCTTAGCCACTTGGCTTCATAGTTTCTTACCTGAAAAAATCAACGAGTGGAAAGACGACTCGCCGTAGCTGCTAGTTACGCGTTACTTTTTATCCACATCCGGCAACTAAAGTACTTGGTACTGACTTAGCGCCAATTGGGCACCAAGTCGGCACTAAGTCGGCACTAAGTTCAGAAGAGCTTAAGTTGATAGAATTTTGTCATATTGAACGTAACTTACAGGAAATGATGGAGTTATTGGGGTGGAAAGATAGAACTAAATTTCGGAATAAGTATATATATCCTCTTGCCCAGAAAGGATTGTTGGCAATGACAATTCCTGATAAGCCGCAAAGTAGTAAACAAAGATATATTTCTACCCGCAAATAGATAATAAACCCAGGTCAATAAAAACACTTTACTCCAAATAGTGACAGGTTCCGAACCTTTTTATTGTTTCATAACCTTGTCTACGCTCTCCTAGGTTCATATCCCTCTAACACATGTATGTTTTTACAAAGCTGCTATTTTGTTCTTGCATAATTTTTCTAATTTCTGTAAATTACCGCGCTAAATTCCTAACACTTAAAAAAGCCTTTGCTGCTAAGGGCAGTGTTTATGTGGCTTTTGCGCTGTTTCATTAAGTCTGATTAAAGAATTTAAATATTTTTCTTAACTAAGAATTCCTTAAGGTTGGTGTGTTAGGATTTTTTAGTGGGTAAAATTTTTTCAATTTTTTTATATAAAGTTTGGGGGTAATACAATATGCCATTAAGTAAAGCGAATGCTCAACGTTTAGGTTTTGCTGCCAGAACAATGAAAAGAATTTTTGATTTGGGTTGGTATGCATGGATAAATTATTGCTATTATAATTCTTCAGTTGGCCTAGAGGAACCACAAAAAGCAACCGAGAAGGTAGTTAATATGTTGTGTGACCCTGTTCTAGGTACTGATCCTTGCAACAAACCCACTCCTGGGCATCAAAGAAACCTATCTTGCGATATGGCGTGTCAAATGATTACGTCTGAGCCCTCAGAGTTGGATACTTTTTTTTCGGCTTTGTCTGAACGTGCATTGCTAGAATTTGTCTTAAATTTGCAATGGGATCTTAAAAACTGGAAAAGTGAAGTTACTATGGGTTTATTTTTAGGTACCTCAGCATTAAGCTTAGCTTGCCAATGTATCAATGTAGAAATGCGCTTTAGAGATGGTACGGTGAATAATCCTAAGACTGGCTCTGGGACTACAAGAAAATCTGGTTGTATGGACTTATCAAAGTCTATATTGGGCAAGGCTGATCGCGTGTTATGGGGCAATGACAATGCTCATCCTTCTTGGGTGAGTAGAGTTGTTGGGCTACTGAGTTTCGGTATGTATCTGGCAGCTTTCATACCCAAGGATATCAGAGAAGAGATCACCTCTGCTCTTGATCAGGTTACAACAGGGTATTTGCCAACAGCCGCACACAAGCTGCTTTCATATGGTGTTCCATTGGGAGCTAAGATAATAGGGAACTCTATGTGGGCTTACTCATCCGTTGCAGCGGCTAAAGAGATTGCTGATTTTCTGGGAGATGTTTTTGGAAAATGTTTAGCTCGGCTTTCGAAAGAAGTTGTTGTGATAGCGACGCTTCAAGAAGCTCAGAGCCTAAGTGACCAACATCTAGGGAGTGTTAATTCCGATGACGAAGTAATTGGTAGCCGCTTACTTTTGAGATCGGATGCTTCTAGCTCAAGTTCTGGTTGGTGTGGTGGTATATTTAGTACCACTAAGACAAAATCAGCAGCTTCGCGTGCTTCAACTTTCAGCTCAGACGAACCTTTTCAGAGAGCGTCATTCTCAAGTAGTTCTTCTTCGGCTGCTTCATCATCTATCCCTGTGCCTTCATCATCTAGCAGTTCCTCGTCCAGTCTAACGAATACTTCTGCTTCTTTTGGACGTTCTCCTGCGCGCCCATCTGCTCTTGCTAGCTCAGTTCTGTCCAGTAGTCCGCTTGTTAGTCATCAGCCGTCAGCACATGGGATGAACTAACAATCAGTAATAAGAAAGCACAAACTCCCCGCTCTGCGCCTTGCAGAGCGGGGGATTGTTCAGGTAAAAGATGAGATGATTGATTTTTATATTAAAACTGTGTTAAGATGCCAAAACTGCAGTATGCAAGCAAGTACCCATCCCAAAAAAATGGGTATTTTTGTGCTCCAGATATTAAGGTTTTATTAATTGAAAATTTTTCTTTAAGGTAAAAAGAAGAATAGGACAACTAGTACTTTAAATAGCAGAATTGAACTTTAAATTATAGATTGTTGATTATAAAGGAAATCTTGTAGACATGTTTTGATGCAATTATGAATGATGAAATATGAATGATAAGTTTTTTGTCGACATACCAATTCATAACTCATAATTTATAATTCATAATTATTTTAGGAAACTGCCATGATAAATATAAAAAAGATACTTTCTTTTGTTTTGGGTGTGGTGCTTCTCTATCCAGTAGTGATGGGAGCTAAGATTTGCCAACTGGGCGATAATTTAGCAGGGTGCGATGCGGCTTTAGATACTTTACAAACCCCTAATTTTTCCCAAGGTCCGTTGCCAAGTGCTAATTCCGCACAAAATCTTGCTTTCACCAGTAAAGATCTTGGCTGGCAGTGGCCGATAACTATTGGTGCGCAGTATAGCAAATTAGGCAATTACATGTTGCAAGCTAAAGTTGCTCAGGGCTTTAACGCTTACAATGCTTTCGCTTTGGCTATGGAACTTGGCAAATCTCAACGTCGTTATAGCGGTACTTACGGACATGCCTTCGATCAGCAGCAACGTTTAAAAGTAACGGCTGAATATTTAAAACAAAATTTAGATTTTAATTTCACTACAGGTACAGCCACGGAGTGGGTTGGGCAGGCAGCGTATGGCGCAGCTTATCAATATGTTTTACCAAAAGGAATTTTTAATGCGATTAACTTAAGCGTTGGTTTTAGTAAAGCTGATAATAAAGCGCTTAGCACAATTACTGATACAGTGGCAGGTACAGCCGATTATCGTCGTATTGCTGGTGCAGAAGATCGCATGGCAAGTGCTGGCGTTGATTTGTTGCCAACCAAAACTAGTTTACTTGGACTAGCTCTTAATTACGATTCAGTAAACTATGACACTAAATATCAGACAGTTACCAATCAAAATACCGTTGGGTTTGGTGCCACAGCCAGCTTAGAGCAATTAGTCACTGATGTTTTAAAATTTAAATTAAGTGCCAGTTCGCGTAAACCTTACAAAGAATATCAGGCTGAAGTCGATTGGTTATTGCCAACCGCTTACGGCACGCGTTGGGAAATGGCGTTTACCGGCGGTTTTACCAGAGGCGGTACAGATGGTTTGAGCAACGACAGTCGTTTTGGAGTTAATGTAAATTACAGTTTCGATGCCAATCCAAATTCTAGCAAGATGCCTTCTTACACAATTGGTTCGCGTAAAATTTTAGGCGATGATTTAGTACAATGGACTTCTACGCCTGCTGTTTATATGTCGCAAGTTTTGGCTGTCAAAGATGAATTAATGTTGCAATTAAGTGGTGTTACACCAAATTGCGGCAGTATAGCAGGTGGAACAAGCATAACTATAGCCGGCAGCAATTTGACGGATAATTTGGGTGCCACGTCAGGCACTTTGCCAGTTGTTTTAGTTGGTGGCGCGCAAGCTACAGGCGTTGCCGTTAGCGGTTCATCTATTACGGCTGTTACTCCAGCGCATGCTGCGGGAGCTGTGGATGTTACAGTTACAACGCCAAGTGGGCGTTCTGTAACGAAGTCTGGTGCTTATACTTATAATGCTGGTGTATGTGAATTCCTAATCAGTTCTGGTGCTAATGGCGTAGGTAGTAGTTCTGGACTATATGGTTTAGATGGTGGTGGATTAGAGATTGATGCTCGTTGTGGTAATAGACAATCTTTATTAGCAGCAAATGGTGCCAATGATTCTCCAAGCGCGTCTGTAACTATTGATGGTGTTCCAGCGGAAGTTGTTAGTGCTGACGGTAACAATATTACATTCCGTACGCCGCACGGTCCAAGTGAAACAAGTGGAAAAATGGGAAAGCCGTTAGACGTAGTTATAATCATGGGCGGTGTTACCTATACAATGCCAGCAGCGTTTACGTATTACGGAATTAAAGCCGAGCGCGAACAAGCAAGTAACAGTAATGATCAAAGAGGGGCGTATCTAGTTACTAGTAATCCAGTAGCATCAGTGCCGATTTTTGCCAGCGATATTCAAGTGCAATTAAACGGCCAAATTGTCCCTCCTTCATCGTATGTGAATAATCGTAATTCGCTTACACTGCAACCTAATGCAGCTGCGAATGGTGGATTGAAGCTCAAGGCCGGTCTAAAAGGCACACGAGAAGTATCAATAGCGGTAACAAATCAAGATCCAAGAGGTTTACAAGATACTAGCGCCACAAAGATTGAAGACGACTATCCTTCGTCGATTTTTCAACTAAGCCCCGTTTTTGCTTTAAGCGGCGGTGGAAAAGAAGTTACTATCAATGGTGCTGGCTTTACTTTGGATGCGGACGGTGCTCATAAAGTAGATGTTTATTGGGGTGCAGTAGACGAGAGTCATAAACTGCATTCAGATGAATATTCAGTAGACAATGCAAACCAAATTACGATCAAAAAAGTTCGTCCTGGAACTGGTTCTATTGATCTTACTATCCATGATCCAGGTGATCCTCCGGGTGGCCATCCTACAATGTTGGGGGCGTTTACTTATCTTGACTTGGCTTTAGACCATGATAGTGGAACAGAAAGCGATAGTATAATTATCAAAGCTAAGGATATTTCAACGACAGATAAAGTATTCGACACCAATGCTAGCGTAATGTTTCATTCAAACGATAAGGATGTAGCGCCTACGACCACAACAGTTGATCCAGGACAGCAACAAATCACAATTGCGGTGCCTAAATTAGAAGAAAATACTACATATGATGTTGTGGTAACTAATCCTACTAGCAAAGATACATTTACAATGCTAGGGGCCTTCAAATATTTAGGCAAATTAACGGTCACTGGTGTGGAACCCAACGCCGGTTTTATAAATGGCAAAAGACAAGTCATCGTCCAGGGCGATAATTTTCACACAAAACAAGGTGTCATCACAAAAGTACAATTTGGTAATAGTAAAGAAGTAACCGTCGATCCAAGTAATGTTACTGTAAAAGAAATTAAAGTTACAACGCCTGATATGCCAGTTGCTGGATCGGTGGATGTAACTGTTACGCAAGTAGACGGTGGTACGTGTACGGACACCAAGTCTGGCGCGTTTACTTATTACAATACTTTGGATCTAGATCGTAAGAGCGGACCTGCTGCGGGTGGGTATGATGTTACTTTTACTCCAGCCAATCTGGAGGATAAAGTTTTTGATGCCGCGGGTAATGTGACAGTATTGTTTGATGCTAAACCCGCAACTGTAGACACAGAAAAAAGTACAGAAAGTAAACTTGTTGTAAAAGTACCAAACAGAGATAGTAATGCTCCAAGCAAACCAGTTATTACTATTACAAATAACAATACTCATGATTCTTTGACATTGACAGATGCATTTACGTACAACGACAATCCAGAGATAGATCGCTTAAGTACATATGCAGGATTGTTAGAAGGAGGTAAAGAAGTTCAGATTTACAGTCAAACAGATAAGAAATTTGATCCTGCGATGCAAGCGGAAACACATGTATACTTTGATAAGGCGGAAGCGACAGTTAAGTCAGTAACAGCTGATGTAAT
>Ga0172379_10002016_pt1 | contig 37737 bp, 37 predicted proteins | sample GrowelOW334metaG_FD_119756 | JGI IMG/M metagenome (GOLD analysis project Ga0172379, IMG submission 119756) | Groundwater microbial communities from an aquifer near a municipal landfill in Southern Ontario, Canada - Groundwater well OW334 metaG | ecosystem: Environmental > Aquatic > Deep... | reverse complement strand
GGTTTAGGCTCTTTCGGTTTCGCTCGCCACTACTACCGAAATCGTTATTACTTTCTCTTCCTCCGCTTACTAAGATGTTTCAGTTCAGCGGGTTGCCTCCTCCGACTTACGTCGGAGATAACCTGGTTTTAACCAGGCTAGGTTTCCCCATTCGGAAATCCCCGGATCACAGCTATTTTGACAGCTCCCCGAGGCTTATCGCAGCCAATCACGTCCTTCATCGACTTGCAGTGCCAAGGTATCCACTACGCGCCGTAGTAACTTAATCATTTTCTCGTTGCGAGAATTTTTTCTCGCCTTACTTTATATACCTTTTTAATTTTCAAAGAGCTAAGTTATCATCCCGTGTAAAGCTTTCTACGGGCAACAAAAAAACGCACATCAGTGCGTTTAAATAAATTTAAAGTGCAATTGACGTTACTTGATCAAAAATATTCAGATGTTTCTTTTGTTATCAAGCGCGTTGTATATTATATAATGAAAGCGAAATGACTGTCAAGGGGGCATTGTTCAAGTTTAATAAGCTTTGTGTTACAATCAACGCATGAATATATATAAAGTTTTAATTCTTATGCTTCTCCTGAATACCATGGCTTTTGCCGAGTTGAACCTATCGATTGTCCCGCAAAAGATAAAATCAGGAAGCTGCCTTACTATTATTATATCAGGCGAGGGGCTTGTTAGCGCTAAGGGGAATTTCCTGGATCAAAACTTCACTTTTTACAATAGCGGATCTGTTTTAAAAGGAATAATCGGTGTCCCCTGCGAACTGGCCGGCGGAGATTTTATTCTAAAAGTTGAAGGGACGAAATTGGACGGGGAGAAAGAAGAGCTCCAGCGAAATATCGCTATTCTTGGATATGCTTTTCCGACAACTTCTTTCTGGTTAAAACCGGCCAAGAAAAAAATAATGAACAGCCGCGATATTGTCGGTGAAGAATGGGCAATGATCGAGCCCTATCTGTTGAAAGAAGATCCGACCCAGGCTTGGCAGGGAAAATTTATTCTTCCGTCGAAAGAAGGGCCTTTTTCTATGCTTTTTGGGATAAATGAAATTGTAAATGGAAAAAAACGCAGTCAGCATCGCGGCCTTGATATTGCCGTTTCTTTTGGTACCCCGATCAAGGCTCCGAATGATGGTCGGGTGGTCTTTGCTAAAAACTTGATCGCCTTTGGCGGAACAATGATCATTGATCATGGACAGGGGATCCATACATTATATTTTCATCTTTCAAAGTTTTTGAAAGAGCCAGGGGAAGAGGTCGCAAAGGGTGACGTTATTGCCAGATCGGGGAATTCCGGAATATCTTCCGGCCCGCATCTGCATTGGGGGATGTCTGTGCATAATTTACGCGTTGATCCCTATCAGTGGGTAAAAAGTACTTTTTAATGGCCAAAGAAGCGCAGATATTACGAATTATTGACGCGAACGTAAACCGGGCTATGGAAGGGCTAAGGGTGATCGAAGAGGTTGCGCGCTTCTTCCTGGAAGATATAAAATCGACTAGCGAGATAAAACTTCTGCGAAACGCTTTAAAGAATGCATTAAGCGATATTCCAAAGAAGCAATTATTAATTAACCGCGAAGCCTTGAAGGATGTTGGAAATGGTCTTTACACGAAAGAAGAAAGCAAAAGAAATAATTTTAGCGAGATCTTTGTTTCCAATATTAAACGTGCTGAAGAAGCCATCCGCTGCCTTGAAGAGTTCTCTAAATTAATTAACCCAAAAATTGGCATTAAAATAAAAGGGATCCGCTTTAAGCTTTATGAATTAGAAAAACAGCTAACTCCGAAAATTATAAAGCATGAAAAAATGGATTTTACATTATACGTTGTGACCGATCCGGCGACGGATCATTTGAAAACCGCGCATAAAGCGTTGTCTGATGGCGTTAAAATAGTTCAGTTCAGGGACAAGCATGTCAGCGAAAAAGAATATTTTCATATCGCTAAAAAGATCCATGCTATGGCAAAAAAATATAAGGCGGTATTTATCGTAAACGACTATTGGGAATTAATGAATGCGCTTGATGCCGATGGGGTCCATTTGGGTCAGGAAGATCTAGAAGTAATGCCATTAAACAAAGTGAGAAAAGAGATCGGGGAAGATAAAATTATCGGTGTCTCAACGCATAGCTATGAACAGGCGCTGAAGGCCGAGAAACTGGGAGCTGATTATATTAGTGTTGGGCCGATCTTTGTTACGCCGAGCAAGCCGGGACGTAAGCCGGTTGGAATTGCTCTGCTTAAGAAAGTCATTAATAGAGTTAATATTCCAGTCGTTGCAATTGGCGGGATCGATGTTAAAAACTATGATCAAGTTGTGAGGTCCGGCTGTCAGCGTTTTGCGGTAATTAGGGCGGCAAAAGATGCGAAAAAAATATTAGGCGGCTTCTAGTTCCATTGCCGCTTCGGTTTCTTTTTTTAAGCGAACAACATTTTCCATCCTGAAAAGCGCCGTTGTTTCTCTTATTTTATCTTCGGCTTCCAAAACCTCATTAATTCTTTTTAAAATGGTCTGCGCCTGTTTGATGCCATGGTTGAAACAAGCGAATGCGCCATCCTCATTTAATATCTCCGCAAGTTTTTGCCGCATTTCGTAGGAAGATGCTAAAGTGAAAAACTTGGAAAACAGTGCGATCGTAAAACTTGAAAGCTTACCGGCTCTATTTTCTCTGCCAACACGCGCAGTGAAAAGGAGCTCCTGTGCGGAAACTTTCTCATGATCTCTTTGCATATTCATGGCTTGCATGCCGCGAAGATACGAGAAAGCCAATGATGTTGGAGTGAATCCAAATGCTCCGGGAAGCCCTGCTGCATGGACAAAAGAGGAAGGTCTTTGATTGATATGTCTTGCGGTATCATTGAACGCAGGGGATTGTGATTGTGCTCTGCCAAGTCTTTTTCCAACTGCTTCAACTCTTTGGGTTTCTCTTTCAGTCCAGGGCAGTGGTTCTACTCGGGGATTGGGAGGTTTTTCTCTTCCCTGAAGCGGCGCATGCTCATGGGCTCTCTTTTCAAAACCTCTTCCTAGGGGTTCGATCCGTTCGTGTATGGGCCTAACTATTTCTATTGGTGCCATATATATAACCTATTAATTAGGGATAGTATCCCCAAATTTATCGTCACTTTCTTTGCGAAATTTCACTAAATTTGCTAAAATCCACTAACAACAAGGAGTTACAAATGACACACAAACAAATTGCTTTAGTTGATGGAGATGGATCTGGCCCAGAGATGATGGCCGCGGCTTGCCGAGTCGCTTCAGTTGCTGCAAAAAAAGATGGAATTGAAATTGAATTTATTAAAACTCCAATGGGTTGGAATGCTTATTCAGAGTATGGCGATACTCTCCCAAAAAAATCATTCGATAAAGCAATTGAACTGGGGATCATTTTTTTTGGTGGAGTGGGGGATTTTGAGCACGATTCAACAATAGGCGTAGAAAAACCGGAAATGAAACCAGAAGCGCGTGTTTTACTTCCCCTTCGCAAGCAAATGGGGCTTTTGCTGAATTTTCGTCCGATGATCTATTATAAAGCTCTGGCGAGCCTTGCCAATGTTAAACCGGAAACTATTCCCGAAGAAGGGATCAGGCAGAATTGGATCCGTTATCTTTTGGAAGACAGCTACTTTGGGAATGCCGATCTGATGAAAGAAATTCCTGAAAATATCCAGAAAAAGATCGGAGTAAAGATAAAGAAAGATGTTTTAGGCGATGAAGCGCTTGTTTCCGACATTGCTTATTATAAAAGAGGCTCTCTTCTTAAATATTTCCGCGCCGCCTTTGCTTATGCAAGGCAGCAAAAACTTCCTTTGATCTCGATCGATAAGGCCAATGTTTTGGCCCGCTATGATTATTGGAGAAAAATATCGATCGAAGTCAGCAAAGAATTCCCGGATGTTGAATTTAGCAGCCAGCTGGTCGATTCAGCGGCGGCCCTTCTTTTTACACCGGCGAAATTAAATGGCGTGATAGCGTGCGGGAATGAGCATGGCGATATTTTATCCGATGGCGCCGCTTCGGCTTTAGGGAGCATGGGAATGATGTGCTCTTCGGCGGTAAATCCGGATACGGGGGCGGCGATGTTTGAAAGCGGTGCAGGAACGGCCCCGACGATAGCGGGGCAGGACAAAGCCAATCCTTTGGGAAGGATCTTAACCGGTGCAATGATGCTTCGGCATATTGGAGTAGAAAAGGGCGCAGTTGCAATTGAAAAAGCCGTAAATCGACTTCTTACCGAAGGCTATCGGACCGGCGATCTTTATACCAAAGCAGATGACAGTACAAAATTGCTGGGAACAAAGGCGACTGGGGAAAAAGTTCTTTCTTATATTTAGTTAGCGGTTCTTCTTGATATGTTCGATCAGGCCGCCGGCATCGATCAGTTTTTGCATAAATTCGGGGAAAGGGTGCGCTTTATAAGTTTTACCGGTAGTAATGTCTTTAATTACTCCAGATGACAGATCGACTTCAATTTCGTCGCCTTTTTTTATTTCTTCGGCAGCATCAAATGATTCCAGGATCGGCAGGCCGATATTGATCGCATTGCGATAAAAGATCCTGGCGAAAGACTTTGCAATGACCGCTGAAACTCCGACTTCTTTTATGGCGATAGGCGCATGTTCGCGGGAGGAGCCGCAGCCAAAGTTCTCTCCGCCGACGATAAAGTCGCCCTTGCTCATCTTCTTTGCCCAGGTCGGATCAGCATCTTCCATGCAGTGTTTTGCCAGCTCTGCCGGGTCAGAAGTATTTAAATACCGGGCCGGAATGATCAGGTCGGTATCGATGTTATTCCCAAATTTCCAGACTTTGCCTTGCATATATCTATTTTAGCAACAAATGAAAATAAAATATACTGAAATTATTAAAATGATGTGTGGATAATAATATGAATAACATATTTTGCAGGAGGTATTCGAAAAATGGTAAATGTTGGAAGAACTGGCACAGTTGGTCAAATTTCGAGAGCACAGAGGAAACCCCAGATCGCGGTGAGGACTTTTTCTGGAACAGTAATGGAAGTACTTTCAAAGAAAGGAGCGCAACTTGGCATTGTTGTTGAGCCTGTGACTCCAAGCAGGACGCATGGCTGTCTTAGGGTGTTTGTACCAAAAGCAAATATTCCGCAGGTAAGGTTGTCAAATATTCTTCAAGTCGGAGCGGTAATTAATGTTGAAACCACGGGAGAGTATGCTGAAACATTCGATGGCCGAAGATTAGAAGTCGCAAAGGTTCTTTAATTTATGGCAGTTGTATCGCAAGCTGGTTTTTTGGGGATATATCCGCGTTATAGCGGAAAAGCTTCGGATGTATTAAAGACGCCGTTCAGGTATCGCGTTGAAGTTAATTTGCATTTAGCTGACAAAAGTTTTGCCGCCGGACAACTTCCGCATGGAGTTGCTGCCAGATATATACCTGATCCGGATAAATCGCGCCCAGAATTGCCTGTATTTGTCATGGCCCACGGGATGGGGCTTTCTTTCGCGCATTTTGATGAATTAGCTGCGACATTGGCTGAATCGGGCGTTGAATCTCTGCTTGTTGCGCTTCCCGGCCACTTTGGGGATACAAAAACTGTTCGTGCCGAAATATACAATTCTTATGATCTAGAATATTATCGGGACAGAGTAATTGAAACCATAAAGTCTGCTTTAGAAATTTATTCTGCGGAAGGAAGAGCCGTTGCAGCATTGGGCCATAGCATGGGGGCATTATTAACGTTGATGGCGTTGTCATCTACCGGGGAAGATCGTGAAATACTTAAACAAGTTGGGAAGGTGGTTCTATTAAGCGGCGTTGGGACGGCCTCTTTTCCGACAGAAATTACACGGGCATTTTTAATAGAAACGATTAGCCATGGCGGTGAATTATTAGCGAATTCTCCTTGGACATTTGGCGATATTAAAGGGCATTTATATAATAACATGCTTCAACCAGGGGCTTTTGCAACCGCGATGCTGACATCGCAGGAAGAATCCTGTACTGCTATTTGGCAAATGCTTGGCGGAGCGATTCCTGGATTTGTTCAACATTGGCCAATATCAAGATTATGTTTTGATCCTTTTATTATGCTGGAAGAAGGAACGAGAGTTCTTAACCTTGGATACCAGGGCGATGTTTTGATCAGCGGGAGAACAACACGAAGAATGGGGGATTATTTACAAAGAATTGGCGGGGGAAGGGTTACTACCAGCATTATTCCGGGCGCCTGCCATAATGGAATGATGACCCATCCAGCGTCAACAGCAATGGAAATAATTAAATGGTTGGAAGGAAGCCAGGCTTAAAGATCATCCGGACTACAGATATAACCAGCTACAGCAGATGCCGCCGCAACCGCCACATTCGATAGATAAACTTCAGATTTAGGATGGCCCATTCGTCCGACAAAGTTCCTGTTCGTCGTAGCGATCGATCGTTCACCTTCCGCCAAAATTCCCATATGTCCGCCAAGGCATGGGCCGCAGGTCGGAGTAGAAACCGCTGCTTCGGCTTTCAGGAAAATATCAAATAATCCTTCGTTCATGGCTTGTTTATAGATCGCTTGCGTTGCCGGAATAATAATTAAACGAACATTTTGATGGCGTTTTTTACCTTTCAAAACTTTTGCCGCAATTCTTAGATCTTCGATCCTTCCATTAGTGCAGGAGCCGATAACTGACTGGTCAATTTTAACGCTGTGGCATTTACTGACCGGTTTAGTATTGCTTGGCAGATGCGGGAAAGAAACTTGAGGCTCAATTTTAGAAACATCCCAGTCATAGATATGCTTATATTCAGCATCAGGATCTGATTTGAATAACTCCCAACTCCTAACTCCCTTCTCCCAACTAGGTAACTTGATTTTATTTTTTAAATAATCATATGCTTTTTTGTCAGGAGCGAAAATACCGTTCTTGCCGCCGGCTTCGATCGCCATATTAGCCATAGTTAATCGACCTTCAACAGAAAGTTTATCGATAACCGGGCCTGTGAATTCCATCGACATATAACGAGCGCCATCGACGCCAATTTGCCCGATGGTATAAAGGATCAGGTCTTTGGCCTCGACCCATTTTTGCAGTTTGCCGCGATAAATAAATTTTAACTGTTCCGGGACTTTGAACCAGACTTTTCCGGTCGCCATTCCGGCCGCCATGTCGGTCGATCCAACACCGGTAGAAAAGGCACCCAGCGCGCCGTATGTGCAAGTATGCGAATCCGCTCCGATAATTAATTCTCCGGGCTTGATCGCGCCCATTTCGGGCAGTAGGGCATGCTCAACGCCCATGCAGCCGATCTCGAAAAAATTAACGATCCCGTATTTTTTAGCGAAATCCCGCATCATCTTTACCTGTTCGGCGGATTTAATATCTTTTGCCGGGGTAAAATGGTCGGGAACCAGATAGATCTTCTTTTTATCGAATACTTTTTTTATCTCGAATTTTTCGAATTCTTTTATGGCCGGCGGAGCGGTAATATCGTTCCCAAGGACGAGATCGACCTTGCAGTCGATGAGCTGTCCCGGTTCAACGCTCTTTAAACCGGCGTGTTTTGCGAGGATTTTCTGTGATATTGTCTGTGCCATATAAAACAGATTTTATCAGAGTTATGCTATAATTTCAAATAAAGAGGGGGATTAATACATGGAAAATAATTATAAAGATAAAAAATTTATTGCAGTGATCGGAGAAAGTCAGGCATCGGAAGAAGTCGCAAAGCTTGCCGAAGAAGTAGGGCGCTTGATCGCAAAAGCCGGCGCGGTCTTGGTTTGCGGCGCACTTAAGGGCGTGATGGAACACGCATGCAAAGGGGCAAAAAGTGCCGGCGGTACCACGATCGGGATTCTTCCCGGCAGCAAAAGAGAGGATGCTAATCCTTATATTGATTTTCCGATCATAACCGGGATCGGGTATGCGAGAAACAAGCTGGTGGTAAAAAGCGGCCAAGTGGTAATTGCAGTCGGTGGGAGCCATGGGACCCTTTCAGAAATTGCTTTTGCGCTGGGGTACAAAATTCCGGTAGTTGGACTAAAAACATGGACCTTTATTCATCATAGCGGCAAGCTTGATCAGGAAGTCCATTATGTGAATACTCCACAGGAAGCGATTGATACGGCCTTAAAGCTTATCCGCGAGCACAAACATCCGGAAGAGCATCTGGAATATCAATCATAATTCTGTGAAAACGCAGCGCCAATCATCCCTTGAGGGAATAATCACTCCGCAGATGATCCAGGTGGCAAAAGATGAAAGTCTTACGCCTGAAGAGCTCTGCCGCGGCCTTGCGCAAGGGACGATATCTATCCCCTTTAATCCACTCCATAATAATTGTAAACCAACTGGGATCGGCAAGGGATTAAAGACAAAAGTTAATGCCAACATCGGAACCTCTGCTGACTTTCCAAAGATCGAAGACGAACTCGTAAAACTTCAAGCCTGTATCAATGCAAAAGCGGATGCAGTGATGGATCTCTCGACTGGTGGCGACTTAAAAAAGATCCGGCAAACTATTCTTGCAACTTGCAGCTTGCCTCTTGGAACTGTTCCCATTTATCAGGCCGCAGTCGAAAAAAAACTTACCGCCGAAGGTATGTTTGAAGTTGTAGAGCAGCAAGCCCAAGAAGGCGTAGACTTTATGACCATTCATTGCGGAATAAATATGCGTTCGGTAAAAAAACTTAAGGAAAATCCGCGCTTGATGGGGGTTGTCAGCCGGGGTGGAGCCTTGCTCGTAAAATGGATAATTGAAAATGGGAAAGAGAATCCCTATTTCGAATATTATGACCGCCTGCTGGAAATTGCGGCAAAATATGATGTAACCCTTTCTTTAGGCGATGGAATGCGGCCGGGTTCAATTATTGATGCCGGTGATCCGGCGCAGATCGAAGAATTAAAAATATTGGGGGAACTTACAAAACGGGCTTGGGATGCCGGCGTGCAAATTATTATTGAAGGGCCTGGGCATGTTCCATACGATCAAATAGTAGCTCAGATTAAAATAGAAAAAGAATATTGTCATAATGCGCCATTTTATGTTCTTGGGCCGCTCCCAACCGATGTTGCCCCAGGTTATGACCACATAACCGCGGCGATCGGCGGAACTCTAGCGGCTGTTTCGGGGGCGGACTTTTTGTGTTATGTAACGCCAACGGAACACCTTGGCCTCCCGACGGCTGAAGATGTAAAAGAGGGGATCATTGCTTCGCGTATTGCCGGCCACTGTGCTGATATTGTTAAAGGAATAAAGGGAGCGAAAGAGTGGGACAGAGAGATGTCAAAAGCCCGCAAAGAATTAAATTGGGGAAAACAGATCCAATTGGCGATCGATCCGGAAAAAGCTAAAAAAATTCATGATCGGCGGCATAGCTCGGGGGATACTTGTTCTATGTGTGGAGAATTCTGCGCGTATAAGGTTTCTTCGGAAGCGCTAAAAAATTAATGATTCAAACGGTATCTCGTTGCCTTCGCATTACCTTCCTTGGCTACCAATCCGCTGGCAATTAGAGGAGAAATAATTTGATTGACCCGGGCGCGTGTAACTTTTAACTCCTGTTGAATGATCGCAACGTTGATAACCGGAAAATCCCTTAATATTCTGATCAGTTCTTCCTGTCTGGGGGAAAGAAGGATTTTGCTTTTAGTTGAAACCTGCAGGCTTTCGATCCGGCTTTTAACATCTTTTAAAGTCTTAACGATCCCTTCCGCGACGTATTCGATCCAATAAGTTAAATTATCATCTAATTCCCGAGCTTGTTCGATCTTGTCGTAATAGCGCTTCCGGTCTTTGGCAAAAAAATCGTCCAGGCTGAAAATATGATTGTTGTCAAAACCTCTTTGATAAAGGATCCAGGTTTCGAGAGAGCGGGCGATACGGCCGTTGCCGTCGGTGAAAGGGTGGATCGAAACCAAGCGATGATGGGAAATGGCGCAAACAATGATCGGATGAAGGGATTTTATCTCGTCCGAATTTATCCATTCAATTAATTCCCTGGTCAGGGTGGGGGTCATTTTTGGGGAAGGGGGGATGTAGATCTTAATTCCTTTTTCATTCAAAACAAAGTTTTGCTTCTCTTTATATTTACCGGAGCGGCTTTCCGTTAAGATATTTTCAGTTAAAAGTTTATGCAAAGAGAGAAGGGCTTCTTCTGAAATAGTTGAACTGGCATTTTTTTCAAGCCAACTCACCGCTTTTAAATAATTTGTGATCTCCTGTTCATAAGCCTGGGGAGTGCCGATCTTTTCGCCGCGCGCGACGGCTTCAACCTGTCGAAGGCTTAATGGGTTCCCCTCAATGGCGGTTGAAGAATGCGTCGTTTTGGTCCGGGCTTCCCGCTGTAAAATTGGAAGCCATGCTACTTGCAGCGAAGCATTTTCTACCCAATTGCGAAGCTGTCCGGCTTCATCGACAAGGTTTAAAAGATAGGGCGTTATTTTATAAATAGGCTTATACATCTTTGATAATTATATCCAATCGTAAAGCAATCGTCAATAGATGCGTATAGGTGGTTTTGGGTGGGAGGTGAAATTATTTGTCTTTCGTGTGGATAGAATGCTATGCAAGTCTTTGGCAAGGGAATAAATCAATCGGCGCTTCTATTAATTGAACATCGAAGGAAAGCCTATCGCAACGGAAAAAAACTCCCATCTCCCAAACAACTTCAAAATGATATTCATATGCTTACGCGAGAGCTTCAGCCATGTCGTTTTACGGAAATTCTCGATATTGTTGATCGGCGGGGGGATGCAACGGGATTGGCTGCTCCGCGCTGGTTCGTCCATTTAATGGGCCTTTGCCACAAGATAGTAAGAGTTGTACTGCAAACAACAGAAAACCAATTGATATTCCAGCGGCGCAGCGCTGATAAGCCTGATTCGGCCGATTCAATTGATCTTTCTGCAGGAGGGCATGTTCCGGCAGGGATGGGGTTGATGGCAGCGGCATTTGAAGAAATGAAGCAGGAGATCGGACTGGATGACCATCATTTAGTGAATGGTCGATTGTTTCGATTAGGGGATCCCCATTTAGTTCTTGTGAATAAGCCCCTAGGGCCATCTTTTAATCGTGAATTGACCTGGATCTATGGAGGAATGATTTTACCGGAAGCTGTTAGGGATATCCGTTTTAGTGATGGAGAAGCCAAGAGTGTTTTTTCTCTTTCGGTAGGGGAAGCAGTAAGCCTGCTAAAAGATCCGCAATCTTCTTCAAGCATACGAAATTCCCTGCCGGTATTTTTAGAAAATTGGGACTCTTTTATGCGCTATTACTTTATCAAATAGCTAAAGCTGCACGGGAACTACGAAGAATGATATCCCCTTGGAAAATAATCTCCGTTGGATCGCAAAGAGGGTGTAATTATGCATCAACCTTGAAAAAGCGGTCTCCCGAGGAAAAACAACTTGCCCGCCAAAAAAGACCGCATTCGGGAAAGACTTTAATATTGTTGAAACAAAACCGCTTGTTTCATCGACCGTGTCGGTTCCCGTCAGGCAAAAACCTTCCGAATGGTAGCCATTTCTTTTCATTAGATCGACATATTGATTTACTTCGCGTTTAATTTTTATTTTAACGTCCTGCATGTGAGAAAGATTGCTGGAATTGATCAGTCCAAACTGAACGAAAAGAACATTTTTAAATACTCCCCTGAAAGAATGCATGACAGTTGAAACGGTTTGTGCTCCTATCCCATTAAAATTCTTGACAAAAAATACCGCAGTTTTTGCTTTAGGGTCGAAGATCCCTGTTTCTGTCGGGGGGATAAAATCCGGGTAAGGTTGTTCCGGTCCCATGATCTTGTCTTCTAGCTTTTGGATCATCTTGTCAACATTTTTATATTCATTCTTGATAGCCAAAGAAATTAAAACTAACGTGCCGGTTATTACAAATGTTATCCAGCCTCCCTCGTTAAATTTTATTACGGAGACTGAAATAAGGATAAAAACCGTAAAAATTAAACCAATGCCGTTAACGGTTATCTTTCTTATCCAACCTTTTACTTTGTTTCTTTCCTGCCACCAATGTTTGACCATTCCGGTTTGGGAAAGCATGAAAGTTATAAAAACATTTATACTATATAGAACGATCAAGAATGCAACAGAGCCCTGCGTTGCCAGCATCATGATCAGGGCCGAAAATCCCATGATCAAAACGCCGTTTTCCGTTACCAGACGATCTGAAAGGATCGCAAATCTTTTTGGGGCCCATCCATCAACTGCCATGTTAGCCAGAACCCTTGGACCATCTAGAAAACCAGCCTGGGCGGCGACGAACAAGATAGCCGCTTCAGATATCAGGGTGATCAAGACAAAATATATTCCCCAGCTTCCCCAGCCAGCGGTCATTTTACCAAAGACAACGGCGTTCAATGTTTTTCCGGCAACCGGTTCGACCCGATAAAGGAGGTATGCGATCATTAGGCCGACGACCATAAACGAAAGTGAGAGCGCCATGTAGAGCATGGTCCGCTTTCCGGTTTTTACCCGCGGTTCCCTTAATATTGGAAGCCCATTGCTAACTGCTTCTATACCAGTATAAGTTCCGGCTCCCATGCTGTAGGCGCGCAGGACAAGTAAGATCATGCCTAAAAATCCAAGTTGGGAAGAAGAGACGGCGACATCGGCGCTCGTTGCACGAGCAACTTCCGGCAGCATCATGGCATGTGTAACGATCGCATAAACTATAGCAAAAACGTGTGAAATAACAAAGATGAGGAAGATCGGGACAAGAGGAATGACGGATTCTCTTGCTCCACGCATGTTCATTAATATTAAAATGAATAATATAGCGACCGCAAAGACGATCTTATAGGGGATAAGTTCAGCCGGCAAAAAACTGAAGATCGCATCAGCGCCGCTGGCAATTGATACTGTGATCGTGAGGACATAATCAATTAACAGGGCGCAGCCGGCAAGCATTCCAAGTTTTGGAGAAAGAAGATTGCTGGCGACTAAATATCCGCCGCCGCCCTGGGGGAAAATTTCAATGATCTGAGAATAACTGGAACTGATTATGAAGATAGTTAAAGCTGATGCCAGTGCGACAAAAATTCCAAGATAATAATGCTGCTGCAGGACCAGAAAAGCTTCCGGCGGACCATAACAGGAAGAAGATAATCCATCCGCGCCTAATCCGACCCAGGCGAAGAACGCAACTAGAGAAATATTGTGCATCAGGCTCTGGTCCGATAAAGACCTTGGTTTGCCCACAAAGAATTGGCGCACCTTAGAGAAGAAGTCTTTTTTGGGCTTGGCAAACATTGAGAGATATTCTACTCCTGTTGGAAATAAAGTTCAAATCAAATGAAATATCTTGTCAGACTATTCGATACATTTATGATATAAAGGGAGACAAAATGGGGTTAATTGATTTTATTCATAGATTAGCGGGGAAGAGTTCCCCCTCCTTGCCGCAGGCATTTTCCCGAGAAGAGCTGCTCAAATATTTAAAACTAAATAAAAGGATCCAGGCGATCAATCAGGGTCACAACGGATTGGTCGTTTCCGGTATTAAAAGCGGAAATAAAACCGGCATAATATCCGCAAAGCTTTCAACTGCGTATGGGCTGACCCAAATAGGACGTAAACAAACAAACCAGGATGCGATGACTTTGTGGATTGGCGCCAGGGGGGATCTTTTACTCGGTGTTGCGGATGGGGTGAGCGAATATGGATCGGCGGATGTGGCTTCCGCTTTAACAATGCTTGAAATGGTTGAGAGGATTAAACGTGGAGCGGCTTTTGATCCCGATCTGGTTAGGTCCCTGCAGGGGAAAATAGTTGCTATTAATGACGCCCAGGTTAGGGTTAAATGTTTGGGGACAACGTTTTCTTCTGCATATGTTGTTGGAAACCAGGCTTCAATTATGCATGTTGGTGATTCATTAGTGTTCAAAGTTAAAAAGAATGGCGGGATAGAACTTTTAACCTATCCCCATAGCCCGCGGGCAATGGATAATCATGCGAGATTTGCTGGAGAGCTTCCATATTCGGAGAGAGATACGGTTAGAATTTTGGGTTATAAAGAGAGTGCGATCCGATTTTTTGTAGGTTCGAGATTACCCGGTGAAATCCCATTGATCAAGATCGATCTGGAGCCCGGAGATAAATTATTCTTAATGACCGATGGAGTGTATTCTCCTTTCCTGGTTCCGGAAGACTTTATAGGAATGATTAAAGACGCGGTGGATGCCGGAGGAGATGATCAAGCGGTGATCGCCGAACGGATTGTGAGAGCGGTCATTAAGCTTCCGAGAGCAAGGGATAACATAACCCTGATAGTGTATTGCCACAAAGGTGATATTGCGGAAACAAGCACCAGCTCTCCGCACGGGATAAAGTGTTTGCCTTTGAGAATTTGATAATGGATTCGAGCTCCTACATGTTATAATTTCTTCATGAAACTCTCGCAGATCGGGGAATTCGGGCTGATCGACCTAATTTCAAAACACCAATCGCGGAATAAAACTACTATAGTTGGAATTGGGGACGACGCAGCTGTACTTATAAATCCGAAATCCGAAAATCGAAATCCGAACAAATATCTTTTAATTACGACCGATGCTTTGGTGGAGAATGTTCATTTTAAGAAAAAAGGATTGTCCTTCTATCATCTAGGCCAAAAAGCACTTCTGGCAAATATATCCGACATTGCGGCGATGGGAGGGGCCCCGACCCATGCGGTAATCACGATCGGCCTTCCTAAAAATACAAACGTTCATGATATTAAAGAACTTTATCGCGGTATTAATGCGATCGCGAAAAAAAATAAGATCGATATTGTCGGCGGAGATACGGTTGCTTCCCCAAAAGCGATCTTTATTTCCATTACTCTTTTAGGCGAAGTGGAAAAAGAATATCTGCTCTTGCGGTCCGGAGCTAAGCCGGGGGATCTGATTTGTGTTACCGGAGTATTTGGCGGAGAAGCCTCAAAAAAATACGAAACACGAAATTCCTGCCTGCCGGCAGGCACGGCGAAATACGAAACAAGGTTAAGGGAATCTAGAATTATTGCAAAAAATAAAATCGCCAGCTCAATGACCGACTCTAGCGATGGGCTTGTTCGTTCAGTTGTCGAAATATGCAAAGCGAGCAATGTTGGGGCAGTTATCGAAGAAAACAAAGTCCCGATCGCAGAAGGAGCAACGCTTAAACAAGCACTTTACGGCGGAGAAGAATATGAATTAGTTTTTACGGTGCCGGAGGGAAAGGCAAGTTCGGAGAAAGGGGTAGGGGGAGTTAGGAGAATAAAAGGGAGTACTATTATCGGAAGGATCGTACCAAAGGGTGAAGGAATAAGTTTAGAAGACAAACGTGGTAGGATTACGAAGCTGAAATCAATGGGGTATGAACACTTTCATGGTAAATAGAAATAGATTAATTAAAACATTTATTGAATTAGTAAAAATCGACAGCCTTTCCCTGCACGAAGGGAAAGTCATGGATTATTTAACTAAAGAATTAAACAAACTCGGGATAAGAAATTATATTTCCGGAAAAGTTAAAGGAGGCGAGGTAGGTAATTTATTTGCCAATATTCCAGGCAATGGGATCCTCTCTCCAAGGATCCTGCTCAATGCGCACGTTGATACTGTAACTCCGGGGAAAAATATCAAACCTAAAATTAAGAACGGGTATATTTTTTCGAATGGTAAAACGGTCCTTGGCGCGGATAACAAGGCTGGAGTAGCGGCGATCCTTGAGATAATACGTTCGCTAAAAGAACAAAATATTAAACATCCGCCACTGCAGCTGATCTTTACGGTCGCGGAAGAGATCGGGATCTATGGCGCTCGCGCAATTGCAAAAAATAAAATAAAAGCAGATTTTGCTTTAGTCCTTGATGGGGGAGATATAGATAGTGTGATCGTCAAAGCGCCGACTCAGGTCAATCTCACTGCAACTATATTTGGGAGAGCGGCCCATGCGGGGCTCCATCCGGAAGATGGGATCAATGCAATAAAAGTTGCCAGCCAGGCTATCGTAATGATGAAGCAAGGCAGAATTGATCATGAAACAACTTCAAATATCGGCATAATTAAAGGCGGGAAGGCGACCAATATTATTCCGGATGAGGTTGAAATAAAAGGTGAAGCCAGAAGCCACGACAAAATGAAACTAAATGCGCAGGTTCTGCATTTTAAAAGTTGTCTGCAAAAAGCTTGCCGCAAATATAAAGCAAAGTTAAAGATAAAAGCGCACGAAGTCTATAAATCTTTCGAGATAAATGAAAATAGTAAAGTTATTAAAAATATAAAGAAAGGGATGGAAGCGTCCGGCATTAAGCCGATCTTTTCTTCGACCGGCGGCGGGTCGGATGCCAATATTTTTAATCAAATTGGTGTCCCGTCGGTGATCTTGGGTGTTGGCGCCGATAGGGTCCATACTAAAAGGGAGCGTCTCTGTATCGCGGATTTTGTCCGGGGGACGGAAATGGCCCTAAATATCGTTCGATCAATAGATGAAAGGAATTAATAAATGGAAAAGCTGAAAGAAATAAAAAAGAGTTCAAAAAAACTGTTCGACGGGAGATTGATAAAAGTAAAGATCGATACCGTAAAACTTCCGAATGGGAAGGAATCAACGCGGGAAGTGATCGAACATCCCGGCGCCGTAGCGGTGATTGCTCTGACGGACGAAAACGAAATGATCTTGGTCCGGCAATTTAGATACCCAACAGGAGAGGTTCTCTTAGAGCTTCCGGCCGGTGTTCCAAATAAAGGGGAAGCGCTCGAGAAGGCAGCCAGGCGAGAGCTCGAAGAAGAGACAGGGTATTATGCAAAAAAAGTTAAAAAGATATTGAGCGGATATTCTACTCCCGGTTATTCCAATGAAATTATCAATTATTTTATTGCGGAAGAGCTGACCTTGCATAAGCAAAACATGGATGAGGATGAATTTGTTGAGGTCGATATTATCGATCTTGAAGCGCTGCTGGATCTTGCCTATGCCGGGAAAATTACGGACAACAAAACAATTATCGGGATAATGATGGCGGACGCCTATCTTAAAGGGAAGGTCTAATGCAGGAAAAGATCAAAGAATTTCTCTCTTTTCTCCAGGTAGAGAGAGGCTATTCCGGGAATACGATCAAAGCCTATACCAGGGACCTGGCCAATTTTGAAAAATTTTCAAAAGGGAAAGAGATCGCGGTGGCCGATCGGGAAATAATCAAAAGTTATCTGGAATATTTAAACGACGAAGGGTTTTCTTCAACTACCATTGAAAGAATGCTTGCGTGTTTAAAATCTTTTTTTCATTATTTGTCGGGCGAAGGGGATCTGGTCGTTGACCCAACTTCGGATTTTAAGCTCCCCAAGACGATCAAGCGGCTTCCAAAAGCTCTTACCATGGCCGAAACCGATCGGCTGATAATCTCGGCAAGAGGAAAAGACATTTTTTCGATAAGAAATGTCGCGCTGCTGGAAATGCTCTATGCCTCCGGTATGCGTGCTTCGGAAATTGTTTCGCTGAACCAAAATGATATAAATTTTTCGGCCTCATTTATTCGGTGTACCGGCAAAGGCTCAAAAGAGAGAATGGTCCCGGTCGGAAAAGGGGCGCTCTCTGCGCTTAAGATCTATTTAGAAAATAGCCGTGAAAAATTCAAGCATAAAGAGAATGATGCGCTCTTTGTCGATAAGAATGGCGATCGCTTGACCCGGCAGGGCCTATGGCTTATCGTGAAAAAATATGTGAAGAAGATCGGGATCAAAAGCAAGACTTCTCCGCATACTTTAAGGCATTCTTTTGCGACCCATCTTTTGGAAAAAGGGGCCGACCTGCGTTCGGTGCAGGAGATGCTTGGGCATTCGGATATTTCAACGACGCAAATTTATACTTCGGTATCGCGAGAGCGGCTGAAAAAAGTCTATTTAAGTTCTCATCCAAGAGCATAGTTTTATCATGAAAGGGGAGGAATTTATTGATGTTTGATCTGAGTTTTATAGTACTGACGATCCCGATAATTTTGATCGCTTTAACGATCCACGAATTTTCCCATGCAAAAGTGGCCGATATTCTTGGTGATCCTACTCCAAGGATGGCGGGAAGGCTTTCCTTGAATCCGATCGCCCATATCGATCCGATCGGTTTTATTATGCTTCTTCTTGTCCGATTTGGCTGGGCGAAGCCTGTCCCGATCAACCCGTATAACTTTCGGAATCCAAAAATGGGAAATCTGCTGGTAAGTTTGGCCGGTCCGCTTTCGAATTTCATTTTTGCCTGGCTGGTTGCGATCGTTCTAAAAAATGTCCCACTGCCGGAAATGCTTGGCATGATATTAAGTTATACGATCTGGATAAATTTATCATTGGCAATTTTTAATCTTATACCGATCCCGCCGCTGGATGGTTCGCACATTCTTGAGTTCTTTTTGTCGCCATACCAGATGGAAGCATTTTATCGCCTGCAGGCCTATGGCTATTTTCTTCTCTTGGCGATCCTCTTTTTTGGCTCGCCGCTCCTAATTGCCGTTATTGAATTTGTCTACAGGCTGCTGGTGTGAAGTATTTAGATTCTTTAGAAAAGTTCGGGATCAATCTCGGATTGGATAGGATCAACTATCTGCTTAAAGAGTTGGGATCTCCCCACTTAAAATTTAGATCTATCCACGTTGCCGGTACAAATGGGAAAGGTTCGACCTGCGCGATGGTTGCCTCAATATTAAAGGAAGCCGGTTTTAAAGTTGGTCTGTACACTTCGCCCCATCTTTTTGACTATACCGAACGGATAAAAATAAATGGGAAAGATATTTCGAGGAAAGACTTCAATAGGGGAATAGAACGGATAAAAAGGATTAGGAGGGATGAGCACGGAAAAGTTTTCGAGCCAACTGTTTTTGAGGTTTTGACGGCGCTGGCATTTTGGTATTTTGCGGAAAAGAAAGTTGAATATGCGGTGGTGGAAGTGGGGATGGGAGGGCGGCTGGATGCAACGAATGTTTTAACTCCCCTTGTTTCGGTTATTACCAATGTTGAGCTCGAACATACCCAAGTTTTAGGGAAGACTCTGGCCAGGATTGCACGTGAAAAGGCTGGCATTATTAAGGAGGGGGTTCCCGTTGTTACGGCCGAGCGTAAATCTGTTGCGCTAAATGTGATCAAACGAATCTCAAAAATAAACAAAAGCAAACTTCTTTCTGTAACTCCTAGCTCCTTACTCCTAACTCCCAACTTGATCGGTCCCCACCAGCAGATTAACGCAGCATGTGCTTTAGCAGCGATAAATGCGGCAAAAATAAAAATCCCTCAAACTGCCATAACAAAAGGATTAAAGAAGGTTTCCTGGCCGGCGCGTTTTCAAATTGCTCGAAGAAAACCATTAACGATCGTTGATGGTGCACATAATCCTGCAGGGATAAAAGTTTTAATTGATACGCTGTTTAGGCAATTTCCGGATAAAAAATTTACTTTCATTGTTGGTGTACAAGAAGATAAGGATATTGGGAATATGCGCAAAGAGATCTTGCGAGCCGCAAAAAAAGTGTTTTTCACCCATTCAATCCATAAAAGAGCGGTAAGAAAGATCGCCGGCGCAAAGATGTATGATCTAGCTAACGCGCTATCCATGACCGACAAGGAAGATAGGGCGATTTGCGGCTCTTTTTTTCTGGCAGCGGATGCGTTAAAGCTTCTTGACGTTAAAGTCAACACATAGTAATATTACTTCACTGCCATGGAAGATATAAGCCAAAATTTTCCGGTGATCGACCAGGAAAATGAAGAGCAAGAAACAAAAGCCAAGCGGCGTCCATTTTTAGGGACGCTTGTCGGTCTTGTTAAAAATTTGCTTATTTTTATTGCGCTTATCGGAATAATTGTTGGCAGTTTTTGGATCAGCTTTGAACTTGGCAAAAAGATCCTTTTTCCGGCAAAAAATGTAAAAAATAAAATTAAGGTCGCGGTCCCTGAACCGCCGCCTTCAATTATGGCTTTGCAGGAACTTGAGAAGATCATGTCGGATGAAGTGGGGAAGGAAAAAAAAGGTAAAAGTGTTTTGCCTAAGGTTTCCAAAGATAATTTGCCGGTGAAGAAGACCAATTCTCTTCTTGTGGTGCCTAAAGTTGCTCCAAAGGTTGCAGTTGTTGCTCCTAAGATCGTTGTCCCGGTGGAGATCCCTGCCACTTCAACAACGTTGAAGGCAACTAAACCTGTGAAAAAGCCCGTAAAAAAGGCAGTTAAAAAAGTTGCAAAGGCGCAGAATAAAACCGGGAATGGATATTTTAAGGTCCAAGCCGGCCTTTACGTTGAAAAAGAAAAAGCCGAAGAGATGGCAGGCCAGGTAGCTGCTGCCGGATATTCGACATATTTAAAGAAAGTCGAGTCAGGCTGGCGGGTCCAAGTCGGCGCATATAAGAACAAAAGCGAGGCAGATGCTTTGAAAGATGCCCTTGACGGAAAAGGAATAAAATCAGTCGTACTATTTGAGTAGGAGGAATAATAATGTCTGTGTATGATTCAGTTTTTGGTAGGTTTTCAAGGGATCTTGGGATCGATCTTGGTACCGCTACAACTTTAGTCTTTGCCCGGGGTGAAGGGATCATTCTTTGCGAACCGTCCGTTGTCGCGATCAATAAAGATAATAATCGGCCGCTGGCTTTCGGCAACGAAGCGAAAGCGATGCTTGGCCGCACGCCGGCAAACATTGTTGCCGTCAGGCCGATGCGCGACGGTGTTATTGCCGATTTCGAAATAACTGAAATGATGCTTCGCCATTTTATTAATAAAAGCCACAACCGGTCGGCTTTTGTCAGGCCGAGAATTGTCGTTGGTGTTCCTTCCGGAATAACCGGCGTTGAGAAAAGGGCGGTTCTTGATGCGGCGATGCATGCCGGCGCCAGGGAAGCCTATCTTGTTGAGGAGCCGATGGCTGCGGCGATCGGAGCCAATTTGCCGGTTTCCGAAGCGCAAGGAAGCATGATCGTTGATATCGGCGGCGGTACGACGGAAGTTGCAGTGCTTGCTCTTGGAGGGATCGTTGTTTCAAAATCGATCCGGGTTGCGGGCGATGAAATGGATGAAGCGATCGTTTCGCATTGCCGAAAAAACTATAATTTGCTGATCGGAGAGAGAACTGCGGAACAAATTAAAATTGATATCGGCTCGGCTTATCCACTGCCGGAAGAAAAAACGATCGAGGTCCGGGGTCGGGACCTGGTTACCGGACTTCCAAAAACATTGACCCTAACTTCATCGGAAATAAGAGATGCTCTTGCCGAACCTGTATCCATGGTCGTGGATGCGGTTAGAATGACGCTTGAAAAAACTCCTCCGGAGCTTGCGGCTGATATTATGGACAGGGGAATTGTTATGGCCGGCGGCGGTTCCCTTCTTCGCGGGCTGGACAAGTATTTATCACAAGAGACCGATATGGCGGTTTACGTGGTCGATGACCCGATCTCCTGCGTTGCTTATGGCACCGGTAAAATTTTAGAAGAAATTGATACTTTGAAGAAAGTATTGATCATGCCTAAATCTGGGCAGTGACGACGTACCGGCCATTCAGAAAGAAAAAGCCGTATAGTTTAGCTATATTTATTATCATTGCGGCGATCTTCTTCTCTGTATCTGCCTTCAATGGATTGTTTGGGATCAGATATTTTATCAATGGGGTAATTTTTCCATTTCAATATATGGCTTCTTCCGCTATCAGCGGCGTTCTTTCTATTCCGGCTTCGGTCATAGGCCTTAAAAATCTGGCGATCGAAAATACCGATCTAAAAAATAAGCTAAATGCAGCAAATGCAAAACTGATCATTCTGGATGAATTGGCCCTGGAAAATAAACGATTGCAAAATGACCTTAATTTTCAGAACTCTCTTCCTTTTGGCTACCGTACCATTCCAGCGAAGATCATTGCTAGAGGCAGTGCTCCCTATATTAATTTGGTTGAAATAAATCGTGGTGCCGGAGCTGGAATAAAAAAGGATATGCCGGTTATCGTTCCGGAAGGATTGGTCGGACGAGTAATAGAGGTTTTTCCTTTGAGCTCTCGGGTGATGCTTGCTTGCGACCCTATGCATTCCATTGCGGCGGTTGATCAGCGATCCCGCGATTTTGGGGTCGTCGAAGGGTATACGCCGAACCTGCTGACTATGCGCTATGTCAATGCGCGGGGGAACGTTAAAGAAGGGGATATGATCGTTACTTCATCCATATCAAATACTTTTCCGGCCGGGATCCCCATCGGGGCAGTAAAAACCGCCAGGAAGAACGAAGGCGATCTTTTTTATGAAATAAAATTGGTGCCGGCGGTCTCTTTTTCGAGGTTGGAAGAAGTTTTTGTCATAAATTAAAATGTATCTTTTAAAGAAAACAATTTTTATCGCGCTGCTTATTCTTTGTCAAACCGTGATCTTTCCAAGGCTTAATTTTTTTGGTGTAATTCCGGATCTATTCCTTATAGCTGCGGTTGTTTTTTCTGTTTTAGAAGAAGAAAAGTCCGCTATGATCACCGCAACGATCATTGGCTTTGTTCAGGATATTTTTTCGGAAAAGATCTATTTTAATACCGTTTTCAAGGGTATAGCTTCGGCGATAATAAATTTTATCAAAGCGGATTTCAAAGGAGACGATTATTCTTTTTCGGCCATGATGCTAATAATATATTCGGCCGGGTGGGTGGCTGTGCAGCATATTTTCTTATTTTATTTTCTTGGAAAGCAGGTAAGTATTTTTAATTTTATTTTCATTTTCTGCGCCCAAACCGGGTATAATTTGATCCTTTTGCCGGTTATTTTTTCGATCATAACAAGGATGAAAAATGGATAACAATAAAGTCAAAATACTTAATATCGTATTTTTTGTTATCTTTGGGGTCCTCTTTTTCCGGTTGCTGCAGCTGCAGATCTTTGATGGGGCAACGTATCGAGAAATGTCGGATGAGAATGCCGCCAAGATCGTCCTTTCCCCTGCGCCAAGAGGCTTTATTTTTGACCGCAACGGCAAAATAATGGTTGAAAATAGGCCGGTTTTTGTTATCCAGGTATTGCCGCAGCTTCTGGCGACAAAAGATAAAGAAAAAAAAGAAAGGATCCTGAATAAGTTAGGCCAGATACTGGGAGAAGAGATAAGATTTAAGGCCACAGCTGATAAGCCGATCATTGTTAAAGATAATATTAGCCCAGAAATTGCGATAAAGATCGAAGAACAAAAAAATGAGCTGGAGGGTGTTATCGTGGCCGTAAGGCCGGTCAGGTATTATCCTTATGGAAGCGCGGCCGCGCATCTGCTTGGATATGTGGGAGAGATCGGCTCCAGCGACCTTATAAATATGAAAGACCAGGGATATCGAAGCGGGGACTTGATCGGAAAGGACGGGATCGAAAAAGTTTATGATAAATATCTTCGCGGCATTGATGGCGGGAAGAAAATAGAAGTTGATGTTCGCGGCGCTCCCGTTCGACTTCTTGCGTCGGTAGACCCTGTTCCTGGAGCAAATATAAGATTGACGATCGATCTGGATCTTCAGCTGGCTGCCGAAAAAGCCCTCGGCGCTAATGCAGGCGCGGTCGTGGTCGTTGATCCAAAGAACGGCGAGATCCTTGCCATGGCCAGCCATCCAAATTATGACCCCAATATTTTTATCAATGCGATGGATAATGAAAAGATGAACGCGCTTAATGCGAAGCGCCACCCTTTTATGAACCGCGCGCTGGCGATCTATCCGCCCGGATCGATCTTTAAGGTAATTACTTTAACAGCTGCGATCCAGGAAAATGTATTCAAAAAAAACGAGACCTTTTATTGTCCCGGATATTATCGATTAAACAATAGGATCGCAAGGTGCTGGAATGAAAATGGGCATAGGACGATAAATGCTCAGGAGGGGCTGACGCAATCTTGCGACATAGTTTTTTATGAGTTGGGGAGAAGGCTTGGTCCCGACAGGCTGGCAAAATATGCGGTGGCTTTTGGCTTAGGGGAGCGGACCGGTATCGATCTACCACAGGAAAAAAGAGGTTTAATTCCTACAACAGCTTGGAAAAAGGAACGTTTTGGTCAGGAATGGTATGAGGGCGAATCAATTAATTACGGGATCGGGCAGGGCTATACGCAAGTTACCCCGATCCAGATGGCGATGGTCTATTCAACGATAGCGTCCGGCGATCGAATGAAACCGTTCATTGTTCAGGAAATTAAAGATCGATCCGGCAAGATATTATATCAAGGTAAGGTTGAAAAAGTTGCCGGGTCACCAGCGGTCCAGGCAACGCTTGAGATCCTCCGGAAAGCATTATTTGATGTGGTTGATCGTGCAACGGGGCGGGCGGCAAAAGTTGAAGGGCTTCCCGCGGCCGGAAAGACCGGGACGGCAGAAAATCCCGGCCTGCCGCATGCCTGGTTCTTATGCTATGCCCCGTTTAATGATCCCAAAATTGCTATTTCCTCTTTTGTTGAACATGGGTCGCATGGCGATAGGTCTTCTGCTTATGTCGCGCGTGATATTCTTATCTGGTATAAAGCGCATCGCATCGATCCTTCGGCAGAGGCCCAGAGTGCCACTGAGGAAAGCAGCGACTGATTTTGACAGAAAGGCCTGAAATATGGTAAAATAACATCAATGGAAAACGTACAAATAGAAGTAAAAAAGCGAGAAGTCATCGGTAAGAAACTTTCCGGCCTGCGAAAGGCGGGTTTGATTCCGGCTGTTGTATATGGAAAAAAGATCAAACCGATGTCGGTTGTTGTTGATCTAAAGTCTTTTACAAAACTTGTTATGCAATCGGATGCTGGAAGAAACTCCATTATTTCACTTGCAATTGATGAGAAAACGTCTATCCCTGTTCTAACGCATGCAATTCAGAGAAACGCGACGACCGATCAAATTTTACATATTGATTTCTTAAACATTGTGATGGATGAAGTATTACGGACAAAAGTGCCGGTTGAATTGGTCGGGATCCCTATAGGTGTTAAAGAAGACGGCGGTATATTAATTCATGGGATCCGTGAATTGGAAGTTGAATGCTTGCCTTCCGACATTCCGGAAAAGTATGAAATCGATGTTTCGGCATTAAAAGTTAATGATCTGCTGCATGTTTCAGATCTAGTGAAGATCGAAAAAGTTAAGGTTTTGACGAGCCAAAGCGAAATGATCGCAAATTGCGCGCCACCGGCTAAAGAAGAAGTTGTTGCTGCTCCTATTCCTACTCCTGGTGAAGTTCCTGTCACTGCACAGGGCGAAGCTCCGGCTGAAGGTGCAAAAGCGGCTGATGCTGCTGCTCCTGCCGCTAAGCCAGCGCCGGCGGGTAAGCCAGAAAAAGCCGCTAAATAATTAATCCGCAAGAATTTTTCCATAAAATAAGTTAGAATTAACCCATGGCAGAAATAACAACAGGTGGTGGGGGCCTTAATCAGGGCCAGCCGATCAATTGGCCGGCCGGAAAACCGACCTCTGCGCCGGTCGGTGCACCGCAAGATCCCCAAACAGCTGGTGGAGTAAGAGGCGTTCCGGGACGAGCTGCTCCTGCCAGACCGACCGAATCAACTCCAAGCACTTCGCCAGGGCAGATACCAACTGCTGCTCCTCCTAAACCAGCTCCGACAATAGCCAGGCCATTAACGATAGAAGATATTCGTTCGCATCTCCTTTCTCTGCAGGTCGAGCCGAATGATTTTAACTCAAAACTGGCTTCTCTTATGCTCCGTTCCGGGCTTGAAGTGTCCGGCTCAAACTTTATGAAACTTCTTAATATGATGCAGGGGACGAATAAATCGCAGGCGATGCAGGAAGCCTCGATCCTATTATTAATGAAAGGGATCGATTCCCCGGAAGCAGCCAAGGTCCTTGGACAATATTTTTCGGAGAATCCCGAACTGGCAAATCAACTAACTTCGCTTCAATCGGGGCTGGGGAATCTTGTTACCTCGCTTGGTTTAGGAAAAAGCATGCTGAATGCTAGCTTTATTTCTCAATTATCCGCGTTACTGGCGCAATTTGACAAGACCCTGCAGGAAGTTGCCGGAAAATTTTCCTCCGATGGAAAGATATTTAATTTGGCGAATATGTTAAACGATGTGCGGGCGATCAAAGCTCTTATGCAGGGGATACAAGACAAATCAAAGACTCCCGAGGGCAAAGAGATGAAAACTTTGGCCTCCTCCATAAAAGAACTTCAAGCGAAGTTGAATAATGTCGAGCAAAATTTAATTGCGCAAGGGATCCTTTCCCAGCATGGGCGCTCGGATGTTAACTATCATTATCAGCAGATCCCTAATGCAATGACCACTCCTCCAAAGGACTTCGAGATCATGATCAAAAGGGACAGCGAAGGGAAGCAAGGGGAAATTAATCCTAAAAATACCAATGTTGTCATGTCGCTTGAAACAGAAAATGTCGGGAAAATGGTCATTTCTATGATCGTTAAAGATAATAAGGTTTATGTGATCTTTGTCTTTTCGGAAAAAGAATACGGGGATAAAGGACGTGAAATTATTGCGAGAGATTTTGGAGAGCTTCAAAAAAAACTCACAGAGAAGAATTTTATGATCTCCGGATACCAGGTAAAGGTTGACCGCGCAATGTGCGAGATCAAACCTTATCTGATCCCAATAATTACAAAACTGGAAGATATTCTAAAAAAGATCGATTTTGAGGCATAAAAAATGGTAGATGAAAAAATATTGGGGTTGGGAGAGGGGAAAGCAGAGGGCAAACCGATCGCTGCGCCGGCGGATAAAAAAGCGGCGATAGCATTGCGCTACGACCTGGACAGAGATAAAGCGCCTTTGATCCTGGCATCGGGCAGGGGGCAGGTTGCCGATGAAATTCTGCGGCTTGCAGATGAGAATAAAATACCACTATATGAAGATCCGGAGCTTGCGAAGCTGCTGGCGAAACTCGAACTAGATACCGAGATCCCTCCGGAACTATATACCCTTGTCGCGGAAGTGCTGTTTTTTGTGTATAAACTGGATCGTATGGCTGAGAAACGCGAGAAGCTTGTTTCAAAACTGCGGCAGGATGAAAAAGATAAAAAGAGTCTGTAGAGGTCTGTTTTTTAATCCTGGGTCGTCTTTCTTATCATTTTTAGCCCTTCAAACCACAGCAGGCTGATAACTCCGGCGAAGAAAGAAATAATAAGATCATCAAAATGCAGGACCTCGAAATGAAATAAATTTCTAAGCAGCGGAACGTATAGAACTAATATTAAGGCTAGCAGCGTGCCGGATACTACCCACCAAAGCGAGCTGTTTTTTTCTCTTACAATTGCTGCTATGGGTTTTGTCCAAGACAGATTTGTAATTATCATGAAAACATTTGCGATCACAAGCGAAGTAAAGGCGAGGGTTCTTGCTTCGGCTTCTCCTTTTCCGATACTTAGCGCCCAGAGGAAGATAATGAAAACAACCGCCAGCACGCTAATTCCCTGCAATAGGCTTACAAGTAGCGATCTTCTGCCAAATAGAGGAGAATCGAGTTTGCGCGGGGGGTTCTCCATGATATGTTTGTCCTCAGGTTCTGCTTCAAAAACGGTGGAGCAGGCGGGGTCAATAACGAGTTCAAGAAAAGCGATATGGGCCGGCATCAGGACCAGTGGCAGATTAAAAAGCACCGGCAAAAGAGACATTCCAGCGATCGGAACGTGGACCGCAAAGATATATGAGATCGCTTTTTTAAGATTCTCAAAAATTCTTCTCCCGAGCCTGACAGCCGAGACGATCGAAGAAAAATCATCATTTAAGAGAACAAGGTCCGCGGATTCACGCGCAACGTCTGTTCCGCGCTCACCCATTGCAACCCCAATATGGGAGGATTTTAGGGCAGGGGCGTCATTTACTCCATCCCCGGTCATGGCAACAATTTCTTTATTTATTTTTAAAGCATTTACTATTGCCAGTTTTTGTTCCGGTACGACCCGTGCAAATACGTTAATACTTTTTATCTTATGCGATAGTTCTTCGGATGTCAGGCTCTCTAATTCTAATCCGGTAATGCATTCTTCCGGATTATTAAGTCCAATTGATCTGGCAACGAATTTTGCGGTTCCGGGATAATCGCCGGTGATCATTATTACGCGGATCCCGGCCGAATAAGCCTCTTTTACGGAATTTGGGACGGTTTCGCGGATCGGATCAATGAATCCGACCAATCCGATGAATTCAAAATTAAAATCATGCTGTCCGCTCGGCAGAGTCCCTTTATTAAAGCTTGCTTTTGCAACGCCAAGGATCCTTTGGCCTTTTTTTGACATTAGATCGATCTTCTGCAGAAGCTCCTTTGTTTGGCCTTCGTTAAAGTGGCAGAGGTCTGCGATCGCTTCGGGAGCTCCCTTTGAGGCGATAATGTAGTTTTGCTTATCCGGCGATTCCCAGACATGCGAAAGGGCCAGCAGTTCTTTGGATAAATTATATTCTTTTACCAGATGCCAGTTTATGTGAATATGTTCGGTGCCGGAGAGAAACTGTTCTCCAAGATGTTTAACCTCTTTTTCTATCGGATCGAAGGGATCCATTTGGCTGGCCAATATCCCATACTCAATGAGGTTGTGAAAAGATTCAGGGATAGCACCGGTCTCCTTAGCGAGCTCTAAATAATTTCCATCTGAAAAGAGGCCCGCTAATTTCATGGAATTCATGGTCAGCGTTCCCGTTTTATCTACGCAAAGGACCGTTGCCGCGCCAAGCGTTTCGATCGCATTTTTATTCCTGGTCAGGACCTTTTTCTTGGAGATCCGCCATGCGCCGAGCGTGAGAAAAATTAACAGAACGACCGGAAATTCCTCCGGAAGCATTGCCATGCTGAGAGTTAATCCGGCAAGAAATCCCTCCAGGAGATTCCCTTTCATAATTACATATATCACTACTACCAGTAAACAGAGAGCCACCCCGGCGATCGCAAAATTGCGGACAATTTTAGCCGTCTCTTTCTGCAGGAGAGAATCTTCTTCTTTTATCTGTTTGAGGGACTTTCCGATCTTCCCGATCTCCGTATTTATTCCGGTCGAAGTAACGATCGCTCTTCCGTGGCCCTGAATGACAAGCGTCCCGGAAAATAAAAAAGGAAGATCATCCCCCCCTGGCCGGCGCGGTTCTTTCTCGCCATGACTTTCGATCTTTCGTACGGGAAGCGCCTCGCCGGTCAAAAGCGATTCGTCGACAGAAAGATTTGAGCTGGAAATGATTGTTGCATCTGCCGGAATGCGGTCGCCTTCGCGGAGGATAATAATATCATCCGTAACAACTTCTCTGCCTGAGATCCTTTTTTGAGCGCCTTCGCGGATCACGAGTGCTCGCGGGCTGGAGAGGTCGCGCAGCGCTTCCAGCGCGCGCTCTGTTTTTCTTTCTTGATATATAGTTATACCAACGATCACAAAAACAAAGGTCAAAAGCATCAGGGCATCTTTGGGTGTTCCCAGGAAAAAATAGATCGTTCCGCTGATTATTAGAAGAAGGAGCATCGGCTCTTTTATTACATGGATAAAAATAGAAAAAATATTGCGCTTTTTCTGTGACGGAAGCTCGTTAAATCCCTCTTTTTGTTGTTTTTCTAAGACCTCTTTTTCTGTTAGCCCATTTATTATGTCAGCCACTATGACATTATAGCAAGATATTTTGTTTTATTGGTAGAGAAAATTGTTAAATTAAATTTGTTAAGTTTAATTCGGATCGTTTTGCCAAAAGATCGAGCTGGGTCTCATTTGTTGAAAGCGTTGTATTTAGTGTCCCGGTATATGGATCTATGCTAATACCGTTGTTGTTGGCGGTTGTACTGCCGGCTTCGTTCAATTGGCTGCTTAGGTCAGTAGATAATTGATTGCTTGATGAAAGAAAGGCGAAGGGGTCGGAAGCATCCTTGTTTTTATCTTCTTCATCGGAAGAGGCGGTCAACTTACTTAGCATTTCGTAAAATGTTTGCTGTAAATATAGGACTGATTCCTGCGGGTCAATATTTGAAGCCGAAGAATTATCTCCGCTTTTTGCCTGTTCTTTTAGTGCAATGATCTTTGCGGTCAGAGCATAGATATTTGATAATCCGTCCGATATAGCTGCCATGGGAAAAGTATAGAAGGTTGGATGGAAAAGTCAAGATTTGGCAGTGCCGCTAGATAAATATTTAACGAGTTGAATTATGATATAATTACAGCATTATGGATAAAATAAATGAGAAAAAATTCTGGGAAAGATCCAGAGTGAAATTGTTCGCTGCCGGCGTTGGCACCTCGATCGTGCTTGTCTTTGGCTGCTGGTGGCTGTTTTTTAGCGCATACATTTCAACGAATGATTCGAGGATCGCAACAAATATTATTAAGATCGCACCGATCGGGGTTGGCGGAGCGATCATCAATGTAAATGTGAGCGAAGGGGCTCAGGTCAAGTCCGGCGATATTTTGATGGAAATAGACCATCGGATACCGAACGCCCAATATATAAAAGCAAAGGCAAAGTTCCAGCAGGCAAAAAACGAACTTGAGCGTATCAAAAACCTTTATGGAACAAAAGTAAGTTCACAAAAAGATTACGATAACGCGCAAATGAATTACGATATGGCGGAAGCGGACCTTCGGCTGGCAGAAATAAGTTTTCAAAATACTTTCCTTAAAAGCCCGATCGATGGAATAATTATCCAAAAGAATGCCCAGCCCGGTAATCTTATTGAGCCTGGCCAGGTTGCGATGATGATCGCTGATGTGGATCATGCCTGGGTCAATGCCAATATTGAGGAAACAAATATTTCAAAAGTTAAGATAGGTCAACTCGTATATGTTTCAATTGATGAAGGCGGAGATATTACCGGCAGGGTGGAAGAGATCAATGTAGCTACGGCTTCGCAATTTTCACTGCTTCCCGCGGAAAATGCAGGCGGAAACTTCACAAAGATCGTGCAGAAGATCCCAATTAAGATCGCCCTGGATCCGCATCCAAACCATAAAATACTAAGGGCGGGACAATCGGTCTCGGTTAAGATCAAGGTCAGATAAAATGTCCCCCAAGAATATTCCCCAAAATTCAAATTATAAGTGGATAGTCATGGTAATTGTCATGATCGGCATGATCATGTCGATGCTTGATGCCAGTATTGTTAATGTTTCGATCCCCGCGATAATGGCCGACTTTGGCTCTAACGTTGCCGATATTCAATGGGTCGTAACCGCATATATGCTCGCATTCGCGGTCCTTATGCCGCTTACTGCCTGGCTGCGCGACAGGGTTGGCCACAAAATTCTTTATTCGGTCAGCCTTTTGGTTTTTGTTGTTGGTTCTCTTCTTTGTGGCCTTGCCTGGAATATTCCGTCTTTAATTGCTGCGAGGGTAATTCAAGCCCTGGGTGGAGGTGCTATGAACCCGACAGGGATGGCGATGATCGCGGAAGTGTTCGAGCCAAAAGAGCGGGGAAAGGCGATGGGGCTTTTTGGCATGGGGATCATTGTCGGTCCGGCGTTTGGCCCGACCCTTGGCGGCTATTTAACGATGGCATTCGGATGGCGGTCGATCTTTCTTATTAATCTGCCGATCGGGATCTTTGCCATTTTTATGGCATTAAGAATGCTTGTCAACGATAAGCCTCACGCAAATTCAAAAAGACCCTTTGATCTCTGGGGATTTATTTTTCTTACGATCTTTCTCCTTTCTTTCCTGCTCGGGATCTCAAAAGGTGAACAGGAAGGGTGGACATCAAATTATGTTATGACCTGTGCTGCTTTATCTGTATTTGGATTTTTCGGCTTTTTGATCACTGAAAGCCTCGTGAAAGACCGCATTATGGATTTAAGCCTTTTTAAATATTCGGTATTTTCAATATCAATGCTTGTATCGGCGATCAGGAGCGTTGCGTTGTTTGGAAGCATATTCCTGCTGCCGTTATTTTTACAGCAGCTGAAAGGGTTAAGCGCAATGCAGTGCGGAATGATCATGCTTCCCGGTTCCCTGATAATTGCATTTTGCATGCCGATCATCGGTTGGGTAAGCGATAAGGCGAGCCCTCGTTTTCTTTCATTTGCCGGCATGCTTTGCTTATTATATTCAATGTACGCCTATCGGGATATAAGCATCTATATGAGCAATTGGGATATTATCTTTCCAACTTTGATAAGGGGGGTTGGAATGAGTCTGCTTATGGCCCCAATCATGACCCTAGCTCTTAATTCCGTTCCGAGAAGCAAGGCCGGGATGGCCTCTTCGATGATGGCGATAATCCAGCAGGTTGGCGGAGCCGTCGGAATAGCGATCTTATCAACCGTGCTTGATGCCCGCAGCAAATTTCATATAAGCACCGCGGCCTCTACCATCAATCTATCTTCATCGGCCGCGATCGACTCGCTCAAAGGTCTAATGGTAAGGGCGCACGAACTAGGTCTTACTCGAATGGAGTCAGCGGCAGCGGCAAAAGCCGCGCTTATTAAGTTTGTTATTATTGCGCAGACCAGCTTTGCCTTCCAGGATGCTTTTATTTTTGCGACCCTCATGATCCTTCTTGCATTGATCCCGGTCTTTCTGCTTCCAAACAAACCGATCATTCACCATCCCGACGAAGCTATCCCAAAAGGCGTAGTGCTCGTTGATTAATTCTACTATGGGGGAACTTTTCTATTTCGAAAAGTGTCTAACACAGATATATGCTCGAATTTTCTAATGTTTATGAGGATTGCAAGGCCAATGTCTGGAAGTTGGTCTACAAATACGTATACACTCAGGAAGACCGCGAAGATCTTTTTCAGGAAATATTTTTGAACGTCCATAAAGCGCTTCCAAGGTTTCGCAATGATTCCGCCGTTAGTACCTGGATCTACCGCATTGCGGTCAATACGGCGATAAACTTTGTAAAAAAACGGGACCGCTATAAAACCTTTAAAAATATATTTTGCAATTTCAGGGCTTTTGAGGAAGAGGAGGCCGATATTACGCTTGATGTTGAGATCGATTGCCTTAAACCGCTGGAAAAATTAAATCCCCAGCAGAGAATGATATTGATCTTGGCCGAAGTAGAGGAGAAAAAACTGGAAGAAATTGCGGAGACAATGAAGATCCCGGTCGGGACCGTTAAATCAAATTTGCATCGGGCAAGAGAAATAATTAAAAAGGAAGTGAATAAAAATGGGAAATTATGAAAACTATATTAAGAAGCTGAAAGGATCCGATGCCGGCCAAGTTGATGGTGCAATGCATGCCCGGATAAAAACAAAGATAAAAAAGCAGCAGCACAAGGCTCGCTATTTGTTAGTAAGCATGCTGGTGATCATGCTTCTCCCTTTTGCTTTTTATTTCTCAAATCGTTCATCCATCTATCTTGGCGCGGATACCTTGGCAGAATATGTTATTCAGCAGGAGGGAAGCGGGGAGGATGCGATAATGAATTATGTTTTTCTTGATTAGGAATGGAACTTTTTCGGCCAGGCGTTGTCTAATATCTTTGTATGGAAATAAATGGAGGGAATTATAAAATGAACAAGAAAATACTGGTCCTTGCCTGTGCGATGATTATTTTTTCGGGAATGGCCGCGAATGCTTTTACATTTGGCCCCAGGATTAAAAGCGAATTAAAACATGAGACGAGGATCGATAGGCTGGCGAAAGAACTCGGATTAACGGAAGGGCAAAAAGAAAATTATTTAGCCGACGCAAAAAAGATCGAAGAAGAGACGAAAGCTATCCGGGCTAAAAACAAAGAAATATTTGTGGAGATCGAGAAAGCGCTATTAAAAGATAACCCCGACACAAAACTAATAAGAGCAAAGATCCAAGAAATTAGCCAAAATAACGCCCAAACTCAATTTATGCGGATCGAGCAGCTTATACAATTGAGAAAAGAACTTTCTCCGGAACAAAAAATAAAACTTGAAGAAATGATCAAAAAAGGCAAAGAGAAAGTAAAAGAAAGAGTTGAAAGCCGGAAGAAGATTAATGACAAGAAGTAGTTATAAAATAGATGTATAATAATGAAAATATTTCAGTGGGGCATTAATTTTGAATAGATCCCTTGCCATAGCTTTTATGATCTTGTTCCTTGTTGGGCAAAGTCATGCAATGACGTGGAAAGAGACTTTTTCTATTGCGACTGACCGCAGTAACGATATTAAAAGCGCCCAAAAAGGGCTTGAATCCACAAAATGGCTTTATTATAAATCCTATGGGAATTTTCTTCCCCAGATATCTGCCAATATGTCGGCTGGTTCTTCGCTCTCTAACCCGCAGAGTTTTTCATACGGCTTAAGCGCTTCGCAATCAATTTTCAAGGGTTTTTCAAACTATTTTAGTATGCAGAGTTCCTATATCAACTACATGAGCGATGATGCCAACCTTAAAAACACAATGGCGAATTATTATTATTCTCTCCGGTCGGCGTTTCTGGACCTTTTTAGCGCGCAGGAAAATATCGAGGTCCAAAGATCGATCCTTGCTTCCCGAAAGAAAAACTCAAAAATGATAAAACTTCTCTATGATAGCGGCCGGGAGGATAAAGGGAATTATTTGAGGACGGATGCCCAGGTAGATGAAGCCGAATATAAGGTGTCTTCGGCCGAACGAGACCTTGAGCTTGCCCGCTTTAGGCTTTCGCAGCTTTTAGAGCAAAAAGTTACAAGCGTCGAGGGATCTGCAGATGTTTCGATCGAAAAAATGATCGATCTGGATGCTCTGGTAAAAAAAACGCCTTCTTTTCTTTTGGCCAAATATCAGCTTGATCTGGCCGATGTAGCCCAAAAAGCGACCATAAGTGAATTTTTGCCCAGCGTCTCGCTTTCGGCCAATTACTCAAATAGCGATACGGCCTGGCCGCCCAATTCATCGAGCAAATCGATAAGTTTGAATTTAAGTTATGCCTTGTTCCCGGGGGGGACGAATATTGCCGACCGGTTCATTTATAATTTTAGGCTTGATAAGGCAAAAGAAGATTTTGCAAAGAGCCAAAAAGATATTAGTTACAATATTAAGCAGGCCTATGAACATCTAAAGGATGCGATAGAGGCTTATTCTGTTCAGAATAAATATTTGATCGCGGCCGCGGAGAGGGCCAAGATCGCTCAAGTTCAATATGTGAACGGACTAACAACCTATGATGAATGGGACCGGATACAGACCGAATATGTAAATTATCAGAGAAGCGAAATTTCATCCAACAAGGCGATGCTTTTAGCGGAAGCAAATTGGTATAAAACATATGGAGGATGGGTAAAATGAAAAATGGCGGAGTAATAATAAAATACTTGGCGATCGCGGTCTGTGTTTTTAGCCTTGCGTTCATATTGTCGGCATGCGGCGAAAAAAACGGAAAAAAAGATCAAATTGAAAAAGTTGTTCGCGGAAATTTGCAGACCCTTCTTCCGACAACCGGGATCGTTATTCCTCGAAATCGGCTGGAGATAAAACCGCCAGTTTCCGGACGCATTGAACAAGTATTGGTTGTTGAGGGGCAAAACGTTAGAAAAGGGCAGGTGCTGGCATGGATGAGTTCAAGCGAACGGGCAGCGATGCTGGACGCCGCGAGGGAAAAAGGGCCGGAAGAAGTCGCCTATTGGCAGGATGTTTATAAACCGGCGCCGATCATTGCGCCGATAAATGGATTTATTATAAAAAGGAATATGGAGCCCGGCCAGTCTTTTAACACCTCCGATGCCGTTTTGGTTGAAGCCGATCGCTTGATCGTTGAGGCGCAAGTGGATGAAACAGACATTGGCCGGATAGGACTTAATAAAAAGGCTACGGTCGTGCTGGATGCGTATCCTAATGAAAATATCACCGGTTACGTAGAACATATTGCCTACGAATCGGATACGATCAGTAATGTTACGGTATATCGGGTCGATATGCTTCCGTATAATGTTCCTTCGTTTTTTAGAGCCGGGATGAGCGCGACCGTAAACTTTGAGATGGAAGAGAAGTCAAACGTATTGTATTTGCCGCTCACGGCAATAAAAAAGAAAAATAAGAGATCCTATGCGTTTATTCGGCAAAACGACAAGATCGAGGCGGTAGAGGTTCAGACCGGGATGGAAAATAATGAGAATGTTGAAATTGTTTCAGGGCTTGGCGAAGGGCAGGTTGTCGTTGTTCCAACCGCGCTCATTATTAAGCAGACATTGGATTCTGTTTCGATGCGCAGCCCACTGGGATTCCTTGGCGGCGGGAACAGAAGAGGTAGATAATGCCGATCATAGAGCTTAAAGATGTTTCTAAAACTTATCGCTTAAGCAAGGAATTAACGGTCCCCGCGCTAAAATCCACTTCATTAAATATCGAAGCCGGAGAATTTGTCGCGATAATGGGTGCGTCCGGATCAGGAAAATCCACGCTACTTGCGATATTGGGCTTGTTGGATAAATCGGATACCGGATCATATATAATACTTGGGAAAGATGTTGTTAAGCTGCAAGATCAGGAATATGCCATCTTAAGAAGCCAGCTGCTCGGTTTTGTATTTCAGCAATTTAATTTGCTGCCCCGGTTCAATGTTTTAGATAATGCTTTTCTTCCGTTTTTATATACCGAATCTTCAAAACAGGATCATGACCGGCTGGTGGAATTATTAAAAAAAGTCGGTTTAGGAGATAGGCTAAAACATCGCTCAAATGAACTTTCCGGCGGTCAGCAGCAGCGGGTTGCGGTCGCCAGAGCTTTTGCCAACCAGCCGCCGATAATTTTGGCCGATGAACCGACCGGGAACCTTGATTCAAAATCGGCGGCGGAAATTATCGGCCTGCTCAAGGAACTGAACGCCCAAGGAACGACCATAATCATGGTCACGCATGAACATGAACTGGCAGAAAAAGCCTCCAGAATTATTACGCTAAAAGACGGATCAATTATTTCCGATGAAAAAATCCAAACTTCTGTTAAAAAAGTTCAAAAAGAGATCGCGCCCCTCAAAGCCAGAAAAAAGAAAGCGATCAGTTTGGCCAGCGTTTTCAATTATGCGCATGAGGCTTTTCTTTCTCTGTTAACCAATAAGCTTCGCTCATTTCTTTCGATCCTTGGGGTATTGATCGGAGTAGCTGCGGTTATTGCGATGCTGGCGATCGGAAACGGTGCAAAAGCGCAAGTCCAGCAGAGCCTGGCCTCGATGGGATCAAATTTGCTGATGGTTAGCGCGTCATTTAGTTCGCATGGAATATCGCTTGGCTCTGATTCTGTCACAAGATTTAATTTTGAGGATCTCGCTGCGCTAAAAAAGATCGAATTCGTCAATAAAGTTGTTCCATATGTTAGCGGAAGGGGACAGGTCGTTTTTCAGAATAAAAATTGGAGCACCAGCATCCTTGGGAGCTCGCCGGATTATCAAGTTGCGCGAAGTTCTGTTCCGGCCAGCGGCCGTTTTTTTACCGAAAGCGAAGTTGTCAGCCGGGCAAAAGTGGCCGTCATCGGAAAGACGGTTGTGGACGAGCTTTTTAGAGATGCCAATCCCATTGGCAAACAGATCCGAATAAATCGGATCAATTTTAATGTAATTGGAGTTTTGCCGGAGAAGGGGATGACCGGCTTTAGAAATGCGGATGACCAGATCGTTATTCCTATAACGACCGCCATGTATCGCTTAATGGGAACGGATTATATAAATAATTTTGATGTGCAGGCCACCGATGCAGATGCGGTTATCGCTGTCCAGGAACAAATTGTACCTGTGCTTGCCAAGCTCCATCGATTAAATGCCCAGCAGATGGATAATATCAACGTACGGAATATGGCAGATATGCAAAAAGCTACGACGGATATTGTCGGGACATTTACCATGCTTCTCGGCTCGATTGCGGCGGTCAGCCTTATGGTCGGCGGGATCGGGATCATGAATATCATGCTGGTCATGGTCATGGAGCGGACCCATG
>Ga0172379_10002015_pt1 | contig 37744 bp, 28 predicted proteins | sample GrowelOW334metaG_FD_119756 | JGI IMG/M metagenome (GOLD analysis project Ga0172379, IMG submission 119756) | Groundwater microbial communities from an aquifer near a municipal landfill in Southern Ontario, Canada - Groundwater well OW334 metaG | ecosystem: Environmental > Aquatic > Deep... | reverse complement strand
TGAAAAGAGGTCGACCGCGGCATTTTTTTCGATCCAGCCAAGTCCATGAGGGCCAATGATCAATCCGGATAAAATCAGTCCGATGATACCCGGAATTTTCAAACTCCTCAGTAGAATCGGGGCCAGAAGAATGATGAAAAGAATCACTGCGAAGATCAAAACCGAACTATGAAACGGTTTTTGCAGTAAATCTATCAATCGGTCCAGAATTTGAGTCATGGGAGCGGCGACGGGATTGTTTTCGATGCCAAATATAGACAAATCGGTTTACAATAAAGGGGGAGAGATTATAGCAAAAACTCCTTTTAATTATTTGCTTTATCTATCAATTCACGCAAGTAATTAGGGCAAAAATCGAACCCGTTTTCCCAGGTGATTCCACCGAATTCATCAATCTTTACTCGATTGAAATAATCAACGTCTAATAATTTAGTCGAAATACCCGTTGTAATATAAGGTCTTATGTTGATTGTAGCATTAAAATTATCGGCAAATCGAACCCAAATATTATAATTCCCCAGAGGTTTTACATCAATTATTGATTCCATAGTAACCATACTTTGCATGAAAATGCGGTGGATTGAGTTCATTGCAATACATCGCAATAATAATTCCATAAAACCTGCATATTTCAGGCATACCGATCAATTTCGATTTTAACAAAAATATTAAATTTAACGAAAATTGTTTCTCATTCTCAAAAAACAAAATACATGACCATTCCTCCCCTGCTCGACATTGTTCTGCGCTCGGTCGCAGTCTACCTTTTTATTCTCCTGGCCATCCGCCTGTTCGGGAAAAAAGAACTTGCACAGCTATCCGTGATTGACCTGGTTTTTATTCTGCTGATCAGCAACGCGGTTCAAAATGCCATGGTTGGCAGCGACTCCTCGCTTTTGGGAGGTTTGGTAGCGGCGCTCGCACTTTTTGCCACCAACTTTGTCTTTAAGATACTGCTCTTTAAGAGCAAAAAAATAAGTGAGTTTGTTCAGGGAAAGGCAGTCCTGCTGGTCTATGAGGGACATCTTATTCCCGAAAACCTCAAATCAGCAGAAATTACATTGGAAGAGATTGAAGCAGCAGCCCGTGAACATGGTGTCGAAAAGATCGGTGAGGTGAAACTGGCCATTCTCGAAGTCGACGGGAACATCAGCATTGTCAGCAGCGAGCTGGGCAACAAAACCAAGCACCAGACTCATAAAACAAGGCACAAGCTAAAGGGGAGAGTTAATAATTTTTAGCTGATTCAGTTGATTACCTCTTCCCATTTTTCACTTGAAACTGATTTTTCCATTGCCTCAAGTACTGCAATATTTTTAAGGATACTTTTATGTTTGAGTGGTTCTTTTCCTGTTCGAAACATTTCCACCATATCGCGGTAGCATCTTGCCGGGTCGGTTTCCTGCACCCTGGTTTTGAGTTCAACAACACCATTTTTAGTTTCGACAAAAGTTTCCCAGCCGCTATGCAGCGAACTGAACACCAGATTGGCCTGTAACCCACTTTCAAAAATCAGGAGAGCCCCGGCCTTTTTCCCGTATTTGTTGACTTTTACAACTTTGATGTCTTCGCCAAACATGTACATCAGCGGTTGTATCAGATGTACCCCGTAAAAGAAGATTCCACCAAAAGGGGATTCAATATCCGCCGGGCCATAGCGTACCACATTATTGATTTCGCCAAGCGACTTTATCTGGTCAGCAATATCGAATGTCGAATCACTCTGAGCAATGGTACTGTACGATGAAACTGGGGTACCTGCTTCGCGGGCCATTACCAGAAATTCTTTTCCTTCTTCAACCCGGTAACAGAAGGGTTTGTCGATAAATGTCGGAATCCCTGCTTTTACGAATGGAGCGGCTGCTTCGAGATGAAATTTAGCATGCCGATGGTCAACTATCAGCGCATCAATTTTGCCAAGCATCTCGGAGGGATTTTTTACAACGTTCGGGATTGGCCCAAATTCCATTGCTTTTTTTGCCAGTTCTTCTGTTTCGCCCCATACGTATTTCACTTCAACGCCTGGAAATTTCTTGTCGGTATTAAACATTTTTGCATAGGTCATCGTGTGCGAGTTTTCGGCGCCAATGATCCCGATGCGGATGGGCTTTTCGACTGAAGGGTTTTCCAAATTCTGGCGGTAAGTAGTGGCACCAAAGGTTGTAAATGGAATGGCTGACAGCGCTGTCCCCGCTCCTACTGTCTTTATAAATGATCTTCTCGTGTTCATTGTTTTAAATTTATAATTTCATTTCCCAGCCCTTCTCGTAGGTGCGTTGCCAAAAACACTCGGCCTCCTTGTCTTTAATGATATGCCCTGTTTTTTGATCGATGTTCAGCATATGTCCAACGCGCTGAGAAATATTTCCCAGCTGCACCAGCAGTGTACTTTTATGCCCAGAATCAATGTCGGAATTCAGTTTTTCCCCGTTTTTAATGCTTGCAAAGAAGTTTTGAATATGCAAACTGTCAAGATCGGCTCCCGGATTGGACAAGTTACGGGCATCTATTATTTTTTCATCTTTCACTTCTTTCACTACCTTGCTTTGCAAATCGAATATGGTGTATGTATTTCCATCGATCAGTAAACTGCCGTTCTCGCCATAAAACAAAGCCCCTACCGTACTTCCTTCGATGTTTTTTCCATTACAGCTTCGCCCTTCCCAGGTCATGGCAACATTGTTGCCAAATTCAAAATTGATAATCTGCGTATCGGGTGTTTCCCAGTCGTCCTGATAACGGTAGCGTCCTCCGAATGAACTGACTTTAGTCGGGTAATCGACGCCAAGTCCCCATCGTAGCAGGTCTACCATATGGGTACCGTTGTTCAAAGCTTCGCCGGTTCCCCAATGCCATCGCCAGTGCCAGTTGTAGTGGACGATGTTGTCTTTGAATGCTTTTCTAGGTGCAGGTCCCTGCCACAAGTCCCAGTTGAGCCAATCCGGCACGGCTGCTTCTTTGCCAATGCCAATCGGGCCGCGGTTGTTGGTGTACCAACCTTTGCCCAGATAAGGCCGGCCTATTGCTCCGCTTTTCAATTCCTGAATAGCATTAATCACATTCGGGTACGAACGTCGCTGGTTTCCCATTTGGATCACTTTGCCATATTTGCCGGATGCTTTGACCAACAGCTCTCCTTCGGCTGGATTGTGGCTACATGGTTTTTCCACATACACGTGCTTGCCTGCCTGAATAGCTAAAAGTGCAGCTGGTGCGTGCCAATGGTCGGGTGCGGCAACTACAAGGGCATCAATATCTTTACTTTCGAGCGATTGACGAAAATCTTCGAATGCGGTAGTCTCAACATTTTTTTTCACACCATAGAGCATCTTCCGGCATTTCTCAATAGCACGACTGTCAACATCGCAAATGTGGATCACTTCGCAGTCGGTTTGCCCGGCAAAAGTTTGTGCCAACGCATTCCCTCTGGAATTAACGCCCATCATCGAAATTCGGATTTTCTCGTTCGAGCCAAGAATTCGGCTGTAACTGAGTGCACTAATTCCCGGCAGAATGCCACCTGCAACAACGGCTGATGCTGCTACCGATTTTCTCAGAAATTCCCTACGGGTATTTGTTGTTGTCATAATATGATATAGTATTAAATGTTGTCACTGCAATCTTTTACAACAGCTTAGGTTATTTGTAATTCCCGTGTTTTTTGCATAACTCAATAAACCTGAGCACACGTTCGGGTGAAACATCGTTCTGAATAATATGGGCCGGAGCGATCATGTAACCTCCTTCTTTGCCCAAAATGCTGATTTTTTCAAGGATGTCGCGTTCAAGTTCTGCATCAGTTCCTTTTGGTAGCAAATCCTGTTGATCGATGGCTCCCCAGAAACTGAATTGATCGCCAAACCGCTCTTTCATATCCTGAGGTAAATGCCCCGGAACGCCCGGCTGTACCGGGTTGAATACCTCAAAACCTATCTCACGGATGTCTTCCAGCAGTTCGGCAACAGCCCCGTCGCAATGAAGGATGGGGATGATATCCGGCTTAGCCTCCTTGAAACGGTCGATCATTTTTTTGTAGAAAGGTTTTAGCTGCTCACGAAAAGTTTCAGGTGATATGATCAGGCTGGCCTGAGTGCCAAAATCATCGCCAACCCAGATGGCATCCACCCCTATTTCGATCAAATGTAAGCCGATTTGGGTCTGAAACTCTGCGCAGGCTTCAAACAATGGGACCACATATTCAGTTTCCATCATCATGTCGACCAATAATTTCTCCATGCCCACCAACTGCTGCGCCAATGAGAATATCGTCACTTCTATATCTCCAATAACCAGGTAATCGTTTTTGTACTTTTTCACCAATGCTTCGGCGTCCCGAAAACGTCCGGGTGCATCAGGATCGGGAAACCGGTATGCTTCAATTTCAGCCTTCGTTTCAACATGGGCCAATGGATATTCAAGCACTTCCACATAAACATCGCCCTGGCGCATCCGCATCTGGTATTCATTGAGCCAGGTGCCTTTGTCATCTCTCAGTATACGGTAATCATCCGAAACGGATGCTCCGGTAACTACAACATCGCTGCCCAAAGCAACCCGTAATTCGTTAGCGCTAATGCGGTAAGTCACATCTTCATAAAGATTTTCGGTATAATGCACCGGAATTCCCAGTGCTTTGCCGAAATGATCGGACAACTGGCGGCACAGGTCAAACTGAACAGGCACCCTGTCGGGCAATCCGGGCATCCGCTTGAATGCTTTTAACACACGTTCTCTTGAGTTCATTGATATTTATTTTGTTATTTGTACAAATTCTGTTTTATTGATTTAGTTTCGTGCTATTTATTCGAAAGCTCATCTTCCCCCAAACAAGCCAGCAGCACCATATAACCATCGCAGAGAAAACCTTCGTAACCCCAGCATTCGCCTTTCCAGGTCTTCCAGTCTTTCGACATACCATTGGCACATTTGCCGCTAAAATTTCCTTCATTTATACTTTTAAGAATGGGATGTAATATTTTTCGCGCATCCTGATTTCGTCTCAGTTTTTGCAGGGCATCCACTGTAAAATAAGTGTAACAGGCAGTTGCACCCCCGTTTTCATAAATCTGAAAACCATCTGTCCCGTCATCCATGGATGGACCGCCCCACCTGTGATCAAAAGCAGTATAATCGCCCTTTTTTACCGGGATAAGATTTCCCGGCAAGCCAAGGGAAAAATCGGTAAAACCAACGGACTCCATTTTTGATAACAGTTTATCCATTATCCGGTTGCCTTGATCTTCGTTTATTAAACCGTAGCTAATTGAAATGCTATTTACAAAAGTGAAGTAATAATCGTGCAATTGCCCGTCTTTGCTTTTCCAACCGGCTAAAACACCAGTTTCCTGATTGTAAAAAGTTGAAAAATAGACCGACTTTATTTTCGCGGCATGATCAGAATATTTTTGACTTTCAGGCTTGTTTGTATTTTTCAAAATTGAACCAAACAGATTCAATGCCAGGTATGCCAAAGCGTTTGAATAAGCGTCTTTATGTCCGAAGCCAACAGTATCCCACCAATTTGCGGGGCGCCGGACACCGTCCCATGTGCCGCAATTTCCACTTTCCGGATATTCAATCAGGCCATCCCCGTCAATATCATTTTTTACAATGATATCTGCCCACAATGTAAGTGATCTAAAATTCTCTTTCAACCATTGGGTATCATTTGTAGAATTGATGTAATAGCAAGCCGCCAGCAGCAACGAGGGATGAGAATCAAGGCTGTCATATTTTGATTTCCACGAAACCGTATCCGCTCCTTCATAACTGTCGGTGTAACCAACCAATCCGTAGGCTTTCATGCCACTGATATACCGGTCAAGTGTCATTTTAACCAGGTCCATTGCCTTTAGCCCTTCAGCCAAAGGAGGAGTATATTGGGCAAGTTGGGCCGACATGTACAATGTAAAAGCACAGGGATCGGATGACGAATTATTTGCCAACACCCGGAGCCTTGGATTAACCTGAAATATATTTATAAAATTCCGCCTGAAACCATCGTAAATCGAACCATTTCTTAAAGTTGGATTATCGGGAAAAATGCTGATTATTTCTAATTGATAAGTAATCTGTGGATGTTCATCTGTTGCAGAAGGAAATGCAATGCTTACAAAATTATGCTCAAGTTTACCTTTCACTTCAGAGTTTGCCCTGCGGGCATCGGTAAATAATTCCAATCCGGAAACATTACTGGTCACCCGAAAAGTTCCCATATCGGGCAAATGGATCAGACAAGGAAGGATAACCTTATTGTTTTCTTTCATGACCCCAAGAACGGTAGCGTGGTTAAGCTCCTGATTAACGGTGATATTAAATGGCTCTCTATTCCCACTTTTTTCCGAAATGATCTGTATGACTTTATCTAAAAAGCTAAACTTCCAGGCCGGAGTATTATCTTTTTGCTGACTTTCAGCATGATAAGAAATTGATTTTCCTGAAATTGTACTTTTGTATTTTTTAATGACACTTTTGCCGATCAAAAGGGGGCTAACCGACTCTTTACCTTCGCCCAACGAATCAATACATAAAGAAATTAATTGTGGAAAATCCTTTTGCATGACAACATTCATGAAAGGTGAATGGAAGGTAAATGAATTAATTTGCTGACCGAATATCTCATTGGGATTTAATAATGGGAGGGCCAGCCCTAAAACTGAAGATGATTTTATAAATTTCCGGCGCGTGGTTGTTTTCATTTTTCAGTTTTAAAATATTTTGCAATCACTTTTAAAACTAACGAATCTTAATATTTCTAAACCATGATTCCTCGTTGTGATTTTGTTACATCATCGGTATTAACTTTTTTATTACTCCATTTTCTAATGCCCAGATGTCTTTTGGTGCATGTTCTCTTCCAAGGTGATCTTTCCGGTATAATCACCAATGCCACACAAGCCATTAAAAGTATTCCCGCCAATTAAGCCTTTCCAACCCTCTTTTATTTCATAAATTTTTACTATTTATCAGCCAGACTGTACTTCGTGATCGCTTCATCGGGTGTCATCCCATTTTTGACGACATCACAAAGGGCAGCTTGAAAAGAAAAAGGATCGTTAACCTGAATGGCATTTCTTCCAAAAACAACACCACGGGCACCATCTCGTATTTCGTCAGCAGCCAGCTGCAGAGCATGGATTTGTTTTGGCATTTTTTCAGCACCTAATCCAAATATCGGAACCGGACAACTTTCTGTTACTTTTTTAAACTCATGGGTGTAAAAAGTTTTTATCATGTCGCAACCCAATTCACTGAGTATTCGACAACAGGAAAATACCTGTTCATGCATCTGTTCTTTAGACATTGTTCCTGAGTGGGTAGGGAAATATTCACCAATTACAGGTATCCCAAGTTTACAGGCAGAATTTACTAAACGACTGTATATCTCAACATTTCTTGCATCAATTTCTTCACTTCCAGTCTTCAAAGTAAGAGAAGCTAAAACAATTTCAGCGCCATTTGATACAGCTTCTTCCACCGTTTGTGCCATTACCGTATAGGCTTGGTTATAATTCCAATGAAAACAATAAACAGTGCTCCAGTTTAATCTGACAATTGGTATGGGAGCTCCTTTGAAATTAAAGGCAGGATGAAGATGTTTCAGCATACCTGGACTCAATAAGATACCATCTACACAAGGATTGATTTTTTTTATAGTTTCTTTCAGGTTTATCATCCCGGGAATTGGTCCATCAAACAGTCCATGATCAATTGCAATTATTACCGCATTTTCACCATTAACAAACAGTTTTTCTTCTCTTAGATTTTTCCCATTCATAATTATTTATTATAAGATTATGTGACTTTTTAAATACGTTTAGTGGTATATATATAAAAATTATTTACCTTTTTAACAGTTGCATGGCATTATTATAAAAGACATCTTTAATATCATCATTAGAAAGTTTTGTCTCAATTGCGGCTAATCTGAATGCTAGAATTTCTTCGTATAAAAAGAAGGTAAGCCGATCAGCTTCATCACCTTCTATTTCTCTCATGTTTTTATCATTTGATACGTCACCATACATTCCTTTGGAAATAACATTCACATAGATTCCATTTTCGCAAATACGCTTCATACGCATCCGGGTGATAGGAAGATCACTACCAAATAATATCCGTTTGGGACCTACTGCCTTGATTAATTGTTCAAATACCCATTGGTTTGTGTTTGCACAAAAATCAAATAGTACATTTTTAGTTTCAGCCAATATTTCAAATGCATTGCCAACATCTTCCTTGCAATAGGCCCTACCAACATGAGCAATAATAAGTTTTACTGCTGGATAACGCCTTTCTATTTCTATTATTTGTGCTAGATTTACTGGATCTTTCAGCCTATTATCTCTTGGAATATGCAACATCACAATCATTCCATATTTATTCAAAATGGAAAGTTGATGATGAGGAAGAAAGTCAAAAATGCAAATTTCATTTAGGGGAATATATGCTGGTGCAAAATTCAAATATACTTTTGCACCCTTGAAATCTCCCATTCTTATTTTTCTTTCAAAAACATCTGCATCCCATTCAGGGTCAGCCAAAATCAGACCATAATACTTTTGCTCACCAATACAGTCAAGTATGTATTGGTTTGAAACATTTATATTCTTTATTTTTATAGGAAAGGGGAACATAAGAGGGATAACAGTTTTACCGGGGAACATTAACTCATAAGTTTCAAGAATATCTTCAAACGAATTATCTTCTGCGACTAGTTCAGGCCAACTAGCAAGCCTCTTATCTGCTTTATCGCCTTGAATCAAATTGTCTTTCAAATAAACATGTGTGTGAATGTCAATAATCTTATCAGGAAGAAAATCTTTAATATAATTATAATAACACCCTATATCAGTTTGTTTAACTTCGAATAAATCATTCATTTTATTTTTAGATTATAATTCAAAAACCTTCCATTCCATAATTTCCCCGAAACTTTTTAATTCATCAATAACTTGCCCGTAAACAATTGCACCATGATGGGTTCCGCCCGCTTCACTGTACGCTTTTAAAAATTCCCGAATGGCCATTTTAGGTTTCATCCATCCACGTATCCCGTCTCCCATGTTTTTAGGATTAGGTTCTTTTACCATTTTTACAGGAGATATAATTAATGTAAATGTATCGTTAGCACCTGGGGCAAGATTAACAAAAACAGCCTCGCCTTTTTTGAAACAAGCAGAAGGATAAACAGGAGCTTGAGCGTCTGTAAAGTCCCATTCTTTTTCAATTAATACGGGTCTATCTTCTGTTAGGTCCAAGTTGATTTCTCCCATGTGACTTAAGAAAATAACGTTGTTTTTCCAATCGGGACAAAACATCTCGGTAAAAGAAACATTACCTAAAACTGAAGCCAAAGAACCGACCAGCGAAGCGGTAAGCACATCGCCTTCGCCCGCATAACCGATACCGCGACTCATGGCTTTGCTAATTTCGAGAAAAGGCATGACCGGCAATTTTTCTGCTTTTGTAATGTATTGAAAATTAACTGAAAAAGCCGATAAATTTTCTTTTTCAATCCATCTGCGTATAGCTATTCCTGTTCTAACGGATAGCAAGTGAGCAATGGGGTCAACACGGGAAATATCAAATTTACTCGTATCATTTTGCATCTCCGCTATAACTTCATTATCATTATCACAGGGAAGATAATCAACTATTTGTTCAGGCTGGAAACTTAATGTTTTTATACCAATTTTTTGTTCCGCGATGGAAACTTCAACCATAAAATCTCCCATTCCCGAAAATGCTTCTCCGATTCTACCGACTCTTGTTTGTTTCATTTTTTTTGCAATTTGTGCTCCATTTATGTGACAAACCATATGGTCAATCACGTCGGAAGTTTCAATATGACCAGCTTCAATAAAGAAAGCTTTGCCATGTCTTTTAAGCATATTGCACATATCTTGAACACCATGGATACCATGATTGCGCATAAGTTTCGACATGGTATCGAAACAAGCATCAGGAGTAGAATCAAGAACAAGCAGTGGTAATTTGGTTTTACTCAGTGCGTTAATACTTTCAAGAGAAGGAGAATAAGCAAGATGAACCGTAACAATACAAGCCACCTCAATTTTTTCAAATAAATGAACTGCGTTTTCAAATTCCTTTGCAACCGTGCAAATATCTGAGGTAACAACCTCAACATTTTTATTTCTGAATTCAGAAATAATCAAATCTAAAAAAGGACTAAACTCTGATCTTACTTCAGGTAAAATATCATCGTAAAGTTTGAGATACAACGGCAATAGTCCGATTTTTGGTTTTTGAATACTCATAATTTATTGATTAGAAGTTTTGATAATATTATCAGCCATTTCAACGGTATCAACGACAGCACAAATAAACAAACGGGTTTTGTCAAGGTTTTTACAAAGTATTTTTACCTCCTCAATCATATCAATCTCACTGGTAATCGATAAGTCGTACCATAATTGCACCGATTTGCCTCCTTTTTGTATCTGTTGCAATAAATCAAGCCACTTCGAAGGCACCGGATTGCCGGCACCCTGAATCCATTGTACTGTTGTAAGTTTTTTCAAACCAAGGATAGTAGGTAAATGTCTTATTGCTTCCGCACCGTCTAAATGATATATCGAATAATCAACATATTGGGTACATTCAATATTATCATGCAAACAGAAATGAGTAAACATATCTGGACCAATTAAACATGAAAAATCATTTTGCCCTACACAAAGAAACTTTTTACTACTCCAACCCAAAGTCCAATTAGAAGAACCTTGTCCGTAGGGTACAATAATATCGGCAACGGTATCTACAACATATTTCCATAAATCTGTCATTTGAAACATTGCCTGTTTTATGGCATCAGGAGAAGTTATGATGTCCAGCATCAAATTTTCAGGTCCGCGCATAGCACATAAAGCATCAATACCTGAATGTAAATCGGGATACGCTGTAATCCATTTATCCTTACCCGCTTCGGCACAAGCTTTCAACAAATCAAGATAAAGTTTCCACCATCTGTTTTCTTTATCAATTTTAAAATACTTATACTTTTCTAAATCCGTAATAAACGGAGTTACCCAAGATGTAAATTCGTGTGGTTTTATCATCATGCTGGCACCTAACCATGCAGAAAACTGATCGGGACCAAGCCAAGGGTGACAAACAGGCAAACTATCACCGGCAAAATAAGTGTGAGAAAGATCGTATTCAGTCTTTTCAACATAATACTTTACATCAGTCCACATCTCTTCATTTGTAGCAGGATTCGGAGGAGGGGTGTTTTTTCTTGCCTCCGGGACAGTAACCCACATTAAAGGCGATTGAGTAAGTTCACCTCGCCAAAATGCTTCATTTCTAATTAATCTTTTTTGAAGATCCTTTTGTTCAATCCACTTTGTTTTCATTTTGACGTATTACTAATTTAAAACCCAAAAAACGTAAACAAGCTCATCCCTGCTGTAATGATAAACAGAAGCACCCATTGCATGTACGACAACTTAGATTTGAAAATAAGAGAGAATGCTATCTGTGTTAATATAAAGGAAACACCCATACTTACTCCATAAGTGATATTGGCATTCAAATGTTTATACGCAATCATTAAAAACCAGGTGCTTATAAAAGCCAATATATTTGCAACAACAAAACACCATAGCCAGCGTACTTTACTTGAACTGCCCCATTTGAAAAATATTGATACCAGAACCTGTATTATTACAAATGCAGAAATTGACCCTATCGCGATTCCTATCATAGTTGTATTAACTAATTATGTTGTTGTTTTTCTAATGTGGTAAATAATAACATACAAACAGCGATAACAACCAATATGATCCATTGTAAAAAAACCATTTTAGATTTGAAGACAAGAGAAAGTGCTACCTGGCCGCAAATGAATATACTTGCCACTGCTATTCCAAATGCAATATTAGGATTCAGATGTTTATATGAAATCATCATAAACCAAGTGCTTGATATAGATACCAGATTTGCAACAATATAACCCGGGAGCCAATTTGCCTCACTTAGGCTTCCCCATTTAAAAGTTAACTGTACAAAAATCTGCAACAACAGAAATATACCGATTGCCCCGATACCAATTTTTTTCATAATACATAGAGTATTAATAATTGTTAGTTATAATTTGACTATACTTTTCAGTATTTGTCAAATCCGGTTCGACAATAACAGATTTAATCTTTAAATGATCGAATCCATCAATCTCATTTTTAAATAAACCAATACCAATGCCAGCCAGAATCGATGCGCCCAGGCAACCGGCATATTCGCCCTGAATGAGCTTTATTGGAAGCCCCAGGATATCTGTCAAAATTTTTGGCCATATTTTACTTTCCGAAGGACCTCCAACCATAGATATATTTGTTGCAGACATACCTTCTTCACGAAAATATTCTATTTTTTCGCGCATCACGAAAGCCATGCTTTCCATGATTGCCCTGCTGATGTCAGAATGATTTTTGTTTTTAAATTGCAACAAATGTTCTCGTGGTGAATATTTTGTTTGTGTTATATCGATGAAAAGCTTATTTGACCCTAAAGGTGATCTTGATGCGGCTCTGTCAAGTTTAGCAAATCGATCTCGAGCATTCAAAAACAATGCATCAACATATTGGTTTATAATACCTCCGATATTGGTAATAGAAAACATACCACCCCATGGTCCTCCCGGAGAGAGGAAAGGATCAATTAACATTTTTTGCTGAAGTACTTTTTCACGACTTGGAACAGGATAAAAACAAACCCATGAAGTGCCGCAAGAAATGAGCAAGTCACCTGGTTGAAACATCCCGGTTCCTCTTGCAGCTGAAGGATGATCAAAAGAGCCGGCAACAATAAACACATCAGGTGATAATCCGGTTTCAACCGAAGCCTGATGAGTTATTTTGCCAATTTGTTCTCCGGCATTAATTATTTCTGGAAGAGTACCCGGATCAATTTCCAAAAAATCAAGAAACGGCTGATGGTATTTTTTATTTATCTGGTCCTGTAAATAAAAATTTGTTGCAGTAGATGAATCTTGCATCCAGCAACCTGTAAGTTTATAGTTAAAATAGATGAAATCCGTCACTTTATAGGGTGAAGAATAATAGATTTCCGGTTTGTTTTTTTTCATCCAGGCAAAATAGGCAAGAGGGAAACTACCAATTTTAGGCCAACCACAAATTGAATAAATATATTCATCGGAGAATGGTGATAAAAGCTCCTGATATGAAGATTCTGCTCTCATATCCAACCAACTGGCAGCATTTTGAACCGGGTTTTTATTTTTGTCCAGTAAAAGAGCATTCCCACTTGCACCTGAAATACTTATCGCACGTATTTTTGAATTTGAAGGTTTCTGTTGAGAAAGAGATCTGATGAGGGTGCAGATGAGTTTATAACGTTCCTCTGCATCAAATTCAATATAATCGGGATATGGAAATACAAAAGAAGTTTTTTCTTTTCCCTGAGCAAGTATCTCTCCTTTCTCCAAGATCAATATGCCCTTGATGGCACTGGTGCCAATATCCAAACCTATAAGACAATCCATGTGAACAATTTTAATTTATTAATAGTTCCCGTATTCTCTGGCTGCATCCGCAAAAGCCATAATGTTATCATAAGGGATGCTTTCTTCAAAATAATCTGTTGCTGCTAAAATAAAATTACCTCGTTTCTTAACAATATCTAATACTTTTTTTACATGTTGTTTAATCGCTTTGGGAGTAGCCTTAGCAAGAAAATCAATATGATCAATATTTCCTGATAGCGTTATTTTTTTATCAAAACGTTTCAATGCATCTTCTAAATTTGTATCGCCGTAAGGTGGTTCAGATAATGTTTCGTAAATGTTCATGCCTATTTTATTGTATAACTCAAATAAAGAACTGGCATTTCCACAATTATGATATAAATAATATGCCCCCATTTTTTTCACACTTTTAGCATAATCAGCTTCATAAGGCAATACGAATTGCTCGAAATAATCTGGTCCTGCCATAGTTGCATTTGCTACATTTCCGCCACAACAGATAATATCTGCACCTGCGTTAACCATTTGTTGGATAACATTCAAATGTCTCTGTGCAAAATATTTCATCATTCTATCATAAAAATCGTGATTTGTATATGCATCCATCAACAGGTCATCAACTTTTCTGTGAAAACTGGTTATGTTAAAAGCTCCCTGTGCCCAGGGAGCAACAAGACCTTTACATTTCAGAAGCTCTTTTGCACGCGTTATATCTGAACAATCATATTTGGGCAGTGAAGGTTGGTATTTAATAAATTGTTCAAAATCATTTTCGTCTTTAATAAAGAATTCATTAATAGCTTCTACTACTTCGTAATTTGCATTACGTGCAAATTTTTTTAATTGGGTTAAAATTTTTTCAGGAGTTCTAATTGCAGTTTTAATTTCCCACTGAAGCTCATTACCATTTTTTTCAACATTAACGATCCAGTTTTCTCCAGAGCAGTATTTTTCATTTAAAGATTCCCAAATATTCGCGGTCCTTAATATAATATCAAAACCAAATTTTTCATATAATTCAATGCCTTTTACGACAGCGTCAACAGTCATATCCTTTTCATATAAATTAAAAGGATTGGTTGCCTTATAATATTTATGGATAAGGTTATTGAAGATAAACGGAGCAACAGGTACACGGTAAACCTCTTTACCATCCAGAACATTAGTTAATAATTCTCTTGTACTTTTCATCTTTTGTTATTTAGTATCACTTTATGTTCCCATTCTTCTTTTATATCTATTGGATTCCAATAATTGAAGGACCATATAGTATGCCCACGAATAATGCAACCTGTCCTTCAAAAGCTGAACGGCTCAGAGTCCTCCGGTAACATCGACAATAACGCCATTTTTATTTGCTGTTCCGTTCCAGTTAATTCTAATCCTCTTTTTCCACTCCGGGCCTGTTCTGATCCAGGTCTGAGAAATACCATTGACTTTAATAACGGGGGAACCAGTGTGATCTTTAATATAAATACCTTTTACCTGAATTGCATTATCCGGTTTGAAAGTGATAGTCCGGTCTTCAAAAGTTCTCCCATTTTCTTCACAACAAATAGTCCCATTTCCTTCTGCTGAAATGAAATACCCATCAGTCAATCTGTGGTCCATCTCCGGAAGAAGGATAGGCTCCAACCAAACTTCTCCTGTATGTTTATTCCGATAGTAACCTATTAAATCCTGGTATATTCTCCACGTTGAAGGTCTGCTGGTATATTGTAAATATCCGTCAATGTCAGTCGCAGCAAAGTTAGGCGTCGCTTTTGACTTCAACGATATCGGAAGATTAAATACCCGGTTTCTATCGAGATAACCCCGATTGTACATATCTTTCCATAATGCCAGAGCCGGGTCGAATTTTGATCGTTGAACAGCATAACCACCCAAATGACCAACTATATGCTGAGGCCATTCGTTGTATGTTCCATCGGGGTAACCCATACTGTCTGTAACCGGCTTGTAGTATCTTTCGATATCATCATACAGGTAATGGTCAACTTTAGCCGGATCAAACTGATCAAATTTTAGGTTCTGGGAAAACCATGGGCCAGCCAAAGCACCTTCGCAATGTTTGTCCAGATAAGCATAATCAGAACCAAGGTATTTACGTTCAAAAGCTTTGCTTGTCTCTTCTGCAGCATTGTTGTAAAATTCTTTTGTTTCCGGCTCGTTCATGATTTCAGCCAGAAGCGCCATACATTTATAGGCCGGAATAACTGTCCCAGTACTGTAAGTTTGGCAATACCCTCCGGCATCGTACATGTTGTGGCTGGTTTCGAAAGCCCATGGATTTTTGGGATCCCCGTATTGGTCTTTCTGGGCGATAAGCCTTGATCCTGTATTTTTCAGGTATGGCCAAAGAAGGCTGAGTTTTGCTTGATTGTCGGTTGCAATGAATGTCTCATAGGCACCAATGATAAATCCTACATTTACATCCGGCCAGGAGATGATATCTTCCACCGGTCGATAGTCCGCATGATTGTAATCATCCCAACCGCACAGATCCTCGTCAGATATGCCCTTCCCTTTAGCTCCAAATCCATGGTGTATCTGTCCTAAATATGGATCCCTAAATTGTGTTCTCCCCCAGTATTCCAGCTCCTTCCATGTAAATTCAGGCATAAGGTTACTGCCGATAATCGTCCTTCCCTGCCAATATTCATCAATTGTACCCAAAATAATAAACTCTCCTTCCGACATAGCTGCTCGTCCATCTTTAGTGTACACTGAATTGTTTACCATGTTGGACAATGTGTTTAGCAAATAATTTGTCGTCCATTTCGGTAGGTTGGAGTTACGCATTCCTTCGACCAAGGAGACTGCATTATTCTTAAACGAATCAAAAGAGGCTAATCCCGCATCAGCAACACTACTTGCATTTGCAGACAGGTTCTCGTAATAGTATTTTCCGAAGGTATTGACTTTAAACCAGGAGAGCACGAATTTAATTGTCTTGGTTTCTTTTGCACCAAGTGAGATTTTTACTGCAACTTTGTTTGTTGCATCAATGATTTTATTGTTACACTGGCCACTGGATGAAAACCCGGCATCTCTCCCAACTGTAATGACAGGACTGACATCGCTACTTTCTGCAAAAATAGCTTTCATGTGCATGCCGGAATCATCAGCGAGTCCCTTTCCCTTAACAAATACCGGATTTGCTTCAAATTTGATCCTAAAGGCTACTGCCACATCGACCGGTGTTTCAAAGTTATTTGATACGGTAAACTCATAAAAGGCGTAAGGAAGAGACATCTTTTTTAAATCAGACGGATCCCATGGGCAAAAGCCAATCATGCTAACTGAAACATTGTTTATTGTACCGTAATTTGCTCTATGAATAGGGAATATGGCATCGTCATCAAAGTGTCCATTCACTTGCGGGACTTTAAGGGTATCTCTGGTGACTTTTGTCCCTCCACGATTTGAGTAGAATTGAAAACAGGCATTGGCACCGAGGGTTACATGCTTATTATACCGTTGCATTCCGGCAGGTGTCATATCGGTAAATGCATTGATTATTCCGGTCCATGCACAATACTTTACAGCACCGGTACCCACGCCACCCAATGGAGTTCCGGTTGTTCCGTCAACCTGAAAGTGTTCTGTCCTACTGCCCGTTTTGTCTTCCGGGGTTTCCCCTTTCCCCACCTTATTGCCTGTACAAAAATTAGAAAATAAAATAAAAAAGGCAATTAATAAAACTGCACCATAAAATCTTAAGTTCATATATATCCTAGTGCTCTTCATCGAACATGTTTATGTTAAAATTTTGAAACAATATAAAAGATTGGCCATTAAAATTGATATCCATCAGGCTACAATCCTTAAATAACTGATCAGTTCATTAGCCTCGAAAAGAGTTACTGTTCAGCGATCCACATAAGCTCAGAATTATATATACCGTTGAGTGTAACATTTATTCCTGTATTCATAAGCTCCGAGCCACTTTTTATCACAGTATTGTTTGTCCCGTCCTCGAAGGAAAGGGTGTAGTTCTTCGATGCATTAAGCCCCTTCAGCTTGATATACTGTGAGTTTACAGAGCTGTTGGGTTTGAAGATATAAACAACGCCGGTCTTGCCTGTTGGGTCGTAGTACTCGATACCGGTCCACACTACGTCGTCCGGTCGTGGGAAAACGTGATATACATTGGCAGTCTTTAACAGCGGACGGATTTTATTCTTATAGGTAGTTACAGCGCCGGCAACCATATCCTTGTCAGCCTGTGACCAGCCTATTGGGTTCATTCCGAAACATCCGGCACCCATGAAGGCGCTACGGAACCAATACTTCTTGTCTCCTGGTGAAAATGCTGATAAAGTCCAGACACCAGCTGGTCTAGTCCAGATCTCGCCCATAAGAGTTCCCATCAATTGTACAGGAGGCAGAAAATATACCAAATCGTAGAAAGCAATCTGGTTGTCTAATGGAGTAACGTAATCCGTGATCTGAATCTGCACTGAGCGGCTCATTATGCCAAAGTCCAGGAGGTGCGATCCCCCGGAGCAATTTTGATATTCAAAGTTAGTGACGTTTGCCTTCAGCCAGTCAAGCGCTTCATAATACCCTTTTGTCTGCCAATAACCCAAATCTTCGGCATAGTGGGCGCGTGTGCCGCTGCCATATCCTCCGGTTTGAAGCGCCTTTCCATCCGTATTATCTGCACGGTAAATATCGCACCCGAAATTGTCAAACAAATATTTGGCGTCGGACTTCCTCATTTGTATACCTGAATCAGTAGTCATAGAGGTATTGTCATTCCAGTAAAGGCCGAAGCGGACTCCCTTACTGTGGGCATAATCGCTGCAAGCTTTCATTCCCGACGGCCAGTCTACCGGGTCAGCCTTGGGAGGACACGGCTGAGTTCTTTGGTCACCTTCCCACCAGGCAATGTCCAACATAACTTCCTCAAAGCCCATACCTGAAATGACATCTACCAGCGGCCTGTAATTTGTTTCAAATGAGTTCCAAATATAGTTTACTGTAGTTGCCCCAAAGGCATTACACTCCACTTTGGGATATCCGGCTGTACGGTTCACTGCCGGCATGCTGTAGTTGTAAAGATACCTTCTGAGACTGTTGCCGGCATCATCTATATCACCATTATAGGCTCCAATAAACCCGGCCGGTACTCCAAATGTCTCGCCGGAATCGATATCCGTTTTGAATGTGTCGCCATTACCGGCTTTAACGCGGGCACCACCTGGAGCCCCGTTGCCTGTTATGTTGATACGTCCGATGCTCCACTCCCAACCAATGTATATACCGCTGCTACCATTGGCATCAATGACAGTATACGGAGCATTCTCCTCAGACTCTGAGATATTGAGTGTTTTATTGTAGTTGCCGCCTATGGAATCACAGTATATGACACCAGGATCACTTTTGTCTAACTTCCAACCATGGTTAATAAAATGCCATGCTTTAGCGTTTATCCCGGGTCCAACCAAATTAACATCGAAGGTTTCCTGATTGGCTATTGTTACAGTATTTCCTGAGTTGTTAATGATTTGCATATAATGCCGTACCGGACCCGGGCCGCTTCGGGCATGCCATATAGATTTCAATGTCATGGCAGGGATGGTATTTGTGAAGGTGATGGTCAATTTGGCGCCATCGCCCGTGTCCATTGTGCCACTTTGGTAAACCCAGTTTGGCGTGTAATTTGCACCCCCCATTGTAACACTACTTAAGAGCGGGAACAGGGAGGGTGATCGTGTCCAGTTCCAATTTGCCGCCGGGTTGCTGATTTCATAAATGTACAACTTGTTAACGCTGTTTACACCAACAGTAAGCCTGGTATCTCCGGTGTTCAGTGTCCATGATGCAACAACATCCCGTCTGGCATTCACAGGATTGCTTTTAGCCGTCAGTTGAATTACCATCAGTATCAGTATAAATAAAGAAACCTCAATCTTTGCAAATAGATTTTTCATGGTTGCATTCTTCTTAATTGTATTAATGTATAATCTTTTCATTTTTATTAAATTATGGCATATTTTCCTGATTATTCCTTACAAGATTCCATGCATTTGATTCAAATCCTTTCATTATTTGATTTCTCCCGTTAACTTTTCAACCAACCATTCTCTCGCCATTTCGTTTTGTTCCGGATAAGTCCAGTGGCCGGTTTCCTCAAAAATGTACAGGTTTTTTGGCGCCTGGATAACATTATATGCCGAAAACATTGAAGTGGGCGGACAGACTGCATCGTTATATCCCCACGAATAAAAGCCGGGAACTTTTACCATCCTGGCAAAATTGACTACATCGTAGTATTTCGAGGTTTCGATCTTGTCTTTTTTTACATTGAAAGCTTTGTTCCATTCTGCAAACATATGTGGCCATCCACCAGCCCTGCCATATAAATAGCCAGTCAGGTCGCAAAGGGCAGGATAAAAAGCAGCGAGGTATTTCACGCGGGCATCTAAACCGGCGGTCACTATTGTCAGTGCACCACCCTGACTTCCTCCGGTAACAGCAAGCGTTGATCCGTCAAATTCGGGCAATGAATAAATAAAGTCGATTGCGCGAACGCAGCCCAGATAAACACGCTTGTAATAATAACGGTCGCGGTCATCGAGGTTAAAAAACCAGTAACCATCAAGTGTGGTTTTGCCAAGATCATTGTAAATCCCGGCATCCATCGTCACGGGAATTCCATGGATGCCTATTTCAAAGGTAATCACTCCGTTTTCTGCCATTGCCACATCACCACTGCATGGACGGACACCGGCTCCCGGAACTTTCAGCAATGCCGGGTATTTGCCTGATTTTTTTGGAACACAGAGAATACCGTACAATCGCATACCAACTCTGTAATTTTGAATGTTGGCCTGATAAACATTTACTTTTTCGGTGCATCGATCGGGCAATAGTGTCAGTTTTATATCCATCGGAACCTTGGTGGCTTCGGCTTTGGCATTATTCCAAAATTGTACAAAATCTGTCGGCAATTCAGTTGTTGGGTTGATCTGCTCGGGGGAATAGGCCGCAGTGGCCAGGTTTTCATAACGAACACCGTCAACCATTGCCGAAACTTTACAGCGCAGGAATCCTGCATCATTCATAGTTCCGCCTTCAATCTGAAAATGTCCGTCTTTCAGAACTGCTGAATCACGCTTTGTCGGAGTCATCATTTCGGGACCAACTTCGTACTTGATCTTAACATTTTGTATAGCTTCGCTATTTTTCATCACAGTTACCTGAAAACGTGCTGATTCTCCCTTCTTATATACCCAGTTGGCGTGATCGGGAGCAACAACAATTTTTATCGGCTGTGCAATCAGTACAAGGGAACTCAAAAAAAAGAGAAAGAAAAAAGACAGCGTTTGTTTTTTATGTTTCATGGTTTTGTTTTCGAACAATAAATCAATTAAATACTATTTATTGGCTATATTCATTGGTATCCATACTTTTATATCTCCACCGGTTTGACCTGCATCAGCAAAAGGGACCATCACAATAGCATTCTTTTCCCTATCTACTATTTTTACTGCATAAGCTTGTTTCCCAATCCATTGCTGAGGCAATATATTAACGTCACCTTTACTTGTTTACTAAATTCAAAGCTCCTTTTTACCAGACAGAATTTATCATTTCCAGCGTTTTTTCAACAAGTTTCTGCCCCTTTTGAAAACAATCCGCAACATATTTTCAATGAGATAATTCAGGAATGATTCCCTTCTTCTTCAGAACAAGGGGTACTTCGGGAATGAGTCCCGTCTGTTTCAAACGATTCCAGACTTGGGCTTCCGGACACGTGCCGATTCCTTTAAAGTCAAATACAGGCGCCAGCTCTTTGCTAAGCTTTTTGATTCTTTCCTGCTTATCGGCTCCTGTAAGCGACTGAAACGCTCCGGAAGCGATCGCTGCCAACAATTTGGTGCGCGCTTTATTGTGCAGAAGAATATTCTGCAGGCTCTTTCTCAAATCGGACAGCATCACCTCAGGGTCGTAGATCAATTCCATGTAAGGGATCTTTGGAACAAAGTTCTTTTCAAGGGTCACCTTATCCAGACTCTCAAGCGCCTTTTGAATCCTGTTGATATCCTCTCCCGGATCGCCTGAACCCCAGCCTTCAAGATCGTGGAACGCATTTCCTCCCACCAGGTTTCGAGAGTATAAACATCGTGACCGCGCTATCGCATCAAGAATCTCCAGCAGAATGTCAGCGTTGTTCTCACCGACAATGCTTGAGCAGAACTCTCTGGCATATTGTTCAGCGTCACCTCGCGGATCAATCATCATAGCGCCGCCAACTGCCATGTTTATGCTGTTCCAATTTCCTTGCTGATTGGATTCAAGTTGGTGCCATTTGATGTCTTTTGCATAGTCTTCTGCCGACAGATCCCGGAAATATTCAGACACTTGTTTCCAGTGAATGTGGAGTCCCTGGCGAATTTCATTGTCGGCCAAATACCAGGTCCATATGCCAAGGGTGCGTCCTTTATTGATAATTGCCCGGCAGTAATCAGGGTTAAACCCAAAAGGATCACCCACCCAAATCCCAACGCTCGCAGGCAAAAGATTCGCATCGAGCACGTCATCAATGCCTTTTGTAATCCAGTGCCAATTCCAGGAGTTACGGTCAGTTCGTTCATTCTGAATAGTCGGACCTTTTAAACCCCAGAGTGAGAAAAAACTCTCTATTTCAGGATTGTATTCCTGCATTGATTTCATTAGTTCTAAGTGGTACAATTGTGGAATACGGATCGTACAGTCGCAAGTATATTTTCCGCCCGGGTCAGCCCAGTGTGAGACAAACGCGTCCACATGGCTACCCATAACTTTCGCCTGATTCTTGTAACTTTGCAGCATTTTTTCCCGATCCTCCCTGGTGTTGAAGCAAACTTCATTTATTTTCTCATTTTCCTGGAAAGCTGCACCCCAAATGAAAGCTACTGCCTTGCCGCCGATCCGGCGTTCTTCATCACACAACTTAACAACCCTTTTTTGCGTTGTATCGTTTGTGACATCGTGGCCCGGCATACATCCAAAGTTGGTCTCCACACCGTTGAATCCGAAGAAATCGAAGAGATGGGCCATAGCGACAACTTTTGTCTCGCTCCAATTGGAAAAGAAATACTTGGTATCAGCCTCGTTGTCGCCTAGTGTCCAAGACAAAGCTGGCAGGGAGAGCCGGTTCTCGAAAAACGGGGTAACGGATAATGCGACCGGGTGTGTAAGCGACAACGTGGACTGATCATAAGATAACTCATGGATAAGCCGATAAATAGCATACTTGATTCCGTTGACTGTGTTTCCCACACAATAGATTACCGGAGCAGCTTGTTTATCTAATGTGGTAATAAGATGGAACCCATCATTTTGGATTTCTCCATCCGACAGTTTAATGCCATGGAGCCTGGCTGTTTCCTTTGTGCAGAGGAAAATTTTCGGACCTGGTTTCCCAAGCGCCGCAGGCACGTCTGAAAAGGTCGGCCTCACGCCACATCGGCTGGAAAAATAATATTCAACAAACTCTCGTATATATGGCAGCCCAAGCGCACTTGAATCCAAGCCGATTATAGGAGTCACCGTTGGCGAGGCGATGATTTGTTCTGTATTTCGTTTGTTGTCACAATTTAATGCTGAACAACATAAAATCCCAAAACAAAAAAGAAAAATAGGATATAATTCTTTATTCATACTTTTATTATATTTTTTTTGTGTTAATAAACAATTTGACCATCTCCCGAGAAATGGGTTGAAAAAATCTGCAACCCAGTCATATCTGGGCTTTAAAGATGTTTATATATGAGGAACGCTGGTTTAATAAGGTTAATCATGCAAAATTGAGTCAGCTTCGAAAGACTTTTTAGAAGTAGGTTTATTATTAGAACCTGTTTGCTAAATTCCAAGCTCTTTTTTACCAGACAGAATTTATTAATTCCAGGGTCTTTTCAACCAGCATCTGCCCACCTTCAGGACCAACCAGGTTGCTCTGGCAAACAGCGCTGTAACCACCTCCACCCACTGCCTTTGTTGTAGGCAGATAAGTTCCCGGGCCTGCGAGTTGAACAACGAAATTCTGCAATGCCTTGCTGCGAGCCTGTATCCGGATGCCAAAGTCCGTAAAGAGTTCGAATTGATTGGTACAAACCGCCACATCACCCAAACGTATCACATGGATTTCTGTATCATAGGTCGGATTTGGGTTTGTCTTCTGCATTTCATACCGTTTCACAATATTCCCAAACCAGACCATCTTCCCATACATTTTTTCCGATGCTTTAGGATTTGCCGCTATCTGTGCCGCAGTTTCATCACTGACAGACTTCGAATCTTTATATTCCGCTTCAGTTACGATCCTCATGGGCAAGGTGATCATCTCTACCTTATGGGTAAGGATTACATCGGTGTGCCGGTCATTTTTTACTGTTTCATAAGCTTCACCAACTGCATGGACGATGCGTTTCGTAATAGCGTCAACACGGCTTAATTTGTCCAGGTTGCGCATACGTTCTTCCGCTCCCCTCCGGTACATCAGGTGTGGTGATTGGTCGCCGGCCGCGCCGATCCAGCCCATCACAAGCAAGCCGGAACCAAAACGCTTTTTTAAAGACACCCTCACGGAATGCCAGTAGTCAGCATCAATCACGGTATCTTTCTCTACTTCCTGGGCAGGACAAGGTACTTCTATACTTGTTGCAATTAACTTACCCGTTTTATTCCAGAAGAAAAGAGTATTCACATCATGATCTTCATAGCCCTCGAAATTCTGAAACTCAGGTAAATTGGTATTTCCATACATCTTTGCAGTTCCATCGGTATAAACTACACGACGGTTATGGGCTATCGTGGCAGAGGTAAGTCCCCAGGTAACGCTTCCGGGTTTGCGGGCTATCCAAGCCTTAACAATAGCTTCAGTAACCCGCTTGGCAAATAATTGTTGATAATCATTCGGTTGCGAAACACCTTGCTTCGGTATATCATAAAGGATAATTTCTGAGAAGTCGCTTTCCATAACTGGCGAGGTATGTGTATGTGTAGCGCTCAATATAATCTTCTTGACATTTAACTCAGGAATTTGCGGCTGTACCTGCTTTCTTACCAGGTCTGTTAATATTTGTGGGATAGACACCAGATCACAGGATACAAATATGGTTTGTTCTAGTGAACGCTCTCCATCGCGTGATTCAATTGCAACAATATTGGCAAGCAGCGGGGTTCTTGCCGTATGGGCGATCCGCAGATAGAACTGTCCGTTCAGCGCCACCGGTAAATCTGGAGTAATGTTAGCCTCTGCTGTGCCAACATATAAGTCGTTTCCGCATATTGCTGATACTGACGAAAACAGGAGAAAAATGAGAACCATTGAAGTCCTTCTTATTCGCCACAAAAGTACAATGGCTTCATATATATTTTTTATTATTAATTCGTTAAACATGTCAATTTGATTTAATTAAGAGGAATAATGATGGCAATAGATATATAGGCTCTTCAGGAGGAAGAGCCTATATATAAACGTTTTCCTAATTTAATAATTAAGAATATCAGCAAATACTAATAACCTGGATTTTGTGGCATAATCTTCGAATCGTTGTAGCTTGATATTTCTTCAAAAGGAATCGGAAGTATCATCTGGTAATCTTTCATCGAATACAATCCATTTCCCCGCACCGGTGTAGCAAGATATTGATTTATTGTATTTAGAACAATTCCCCAACGGATCAGATCAAACCAACGCAATCCTTCAAACGCAAATTCAACCCGGCGCTCTTTGATGATCGCATTCCGGAAGGCTACTTTATCCGGCAAATTAGTTGCCGACAGCGATGGAAGTCCGGCACGGGTCCTTACAGAATTTAAAATATTAAAAGCTTCTCCGTTGGCTGCATATCCCTCTTCGTTCAATACTTCGGCATACATCATTTTTACATCGGTGTACCTGAGAATGGGCAGATTATTGGCCCAGTCTGTTCCAGACTTAGGAGTATATGTGTCATAGTGCACGTATTTGATGATATAATTATAGCCATTTGTAAATAGAACGGATAAGTCTTTGCGTTTATCTCCAGGTTCATAAGCTGTAAAAAGGTCGTTGGAAACTGGCATCGCAGTTGAGGACCCAGGGAACGGCATAATGGTTTTATCATTAAAGCCTTCAGGAAGGCATAACGTTGGCAATTGTGATCCTTCGTTCAATAGTCCTCCGGTGAACTGAACTTCCCAAACCCGTTCAGGACCATTGTCTTTTGAGTCGGTAAAGCAATTCACATAGTCACTTTCCATAGTATATTTACCGGATGTAATAATATCGCTCAACAACGGTTTTGCTGCTGAAAAGTTGGATTGAAACAGGTATAGGCGCGCCAGCATTCCTTCGGCGGCATATTTGGTTGCCCGGCCTTTACTGGCAGTCGCCCATTCTGCCGGGAGCAGGGTTCCAGCTTTTTTATAATCTTCGGCGGCAAAAGCCAATGTTTCCTCCTTTGTTGATCGGCCGATCTTTTTAATCTCATCCGAAGTCATCGATTTATCAATCAATGGCATTCCCCCATATTGGATTGCAAGATAGTTATAAGCATAAGCCCTTAAAATGTATGCTTCCCCTCTGATGTAATTTTTCAGATCTGCGTTTGCAAATTCAACCGCATCAATCTTGTCAAGGATTAAATTGCACCGGCTAATCATTCTCCAATACTTTTGCCAGGCAGGTAACGACCAGGAATTAATTGCAGTATTTGTAAAAACGTCTATTCCACCCGCGTAGATGTCCGCAAGTCCTCCTGCCCAATTCCCACTTGTCTCGTCACCTCTTGTTATGGTTCCCCTAAACCAGTTATCTTGTGCTCCCTGGAAAAGCGCTTGTTGTTGAGAATAAGCAGCCGCAATGGCCTGTCCGAAATCAGTTTGTGTTTTATAGGCTCCATCTACACTGTATTCCGAAATGGGAACCACAGTTAAAAAATCTTCGCATCCGTTTATGCTAATTCCAAAAAATAGCATTATGGTATATATCAAATATTTTTTCATCGTTCAGTTTTTAAAAGGTTAATTTAATACCCAATGTATATTTTTTCGATAATGGATAAGTAGCATAGTCAACCCCGGGCTGGGTGGTAGCGTTACCAAAACTGTTCGTTTCCGGAGTATAACCAGGATAATTATCAAAGGTTACCAGATTGTCAACTGAGGTATAAACTGTTGCTGATTTTAACAATGTTCGGTTCAGAATCTTTTTAGGTAATGTATAACTCAACGTAACGTTTTTAACCCTGAAAAAAGAACCGTCATAAATCCGGTTATCGTCATTACCAACAACATAATTACCTGCTATACCCAAAGAAGTCTTACCATCCCATGACATATCAACGCCAGGGATATTTGGAATTGGGTTTTCTCCCGCACCATAAATGGCTTCATAATCAGGTTTCCAGGCACGCACCCATCTGGAAAAATTATTTGGTCCCCAGAAAGCAGCAACGTCAAGCTGTCGTTGCCCCAGAAACATTACGTCCCCTCCGATCTGTCCCTGACATAAAACACTCAATTCTAGATTTTTCCATTGGACTGTATTGGTCATCCCATAAATTAAATCGGGGATATTGTTACCGTAAGGAACCAAATCGGAAGCATCTATCTTTTTGTCATTGTTTTGATCAATATACTTAACATTTCCGGCTATCTGGCCTGTGAAAATCGGAACCAATGCCTTTTTATTGCTGTCAAAATCAGTGGTTTTTAAGAGCCCGTCTGAACGATATACATAGAATTGGGAAACAGGGCCGCCAACACGCGTAATAAACTGACCATCGAAACTACTGCTGATAAACTGGGTAACGCCCCCCATGTCGAGTACCTTATTTTTTTCGTGGGAAAGGTTAACCTGTGTGGTCCATTTGATATTTCCGGTGGTATTGTGCGTGGTCAAATCTATTTCCCAACCTTCGTTTTGAACTGATCCAATGTTGGTCCTGAAACTTGAAAAACCGGTTGTGTTGGGGACCGGAACATTGAAAAGCAGATTATCCGTTTTATTCTTGTAATAATCCAAATTAACCTGTATCCTGTTATTGAAACCTGTAAAGTCAATACCAATATCCGTTGTTGCAGTTGATTCCCATTTCAAATTTTGATTTTCGATATTGGAAGGGGCCAAGCCACTTACAATGGCATTGCCCCAGGAAGCATTATCTCCGGTCAGTTTGGCCATATAATCATAATCCCCAATCCTGTCATTACCTGCTTTACCCCAGGCTGCCCTTAGTTTTAGCAAATTAATCCATTTGGTATCGCTTAAAAAGGATTCCCTGTTGATTTTCCAACCGACAGATGTTGAAGGAAAGAGCCCCCATTTATTGTTACTTCCGAACCTGGAAGACCCGTCATAGCGGATACTGGCCTTCAGCAGATATTTGTCTTTGTAACCATAATCTGCCCTTCCAAAAAACGAAACTCCCTTGTTTTCTGTTTTGTATGTCGTAGCCCCTGTCGGGGTCTTTGCTACATTCAAGGTTGTCACATTGTCATTGGGCCATCCGGTCGCATTTGCAAAAATATTAAAAGACCTGTGCGCCTCCGCGCTTTGTCCGATCAAAACATTCAATGTCTGGTCTTTGAACGTTTTATCGTATACCATCGTATTCTGGATGGACCAATCGTCCCAGGCACTGGAATTGCTATTGCCAATTGTAATAAATCCGTTACTGTATGTTACATTACCGGGCTGAAAATACTCATAAACGCTGCTTCGGTGGTCGTAACTGTATTGTGATTTAAATGAAAGTCCTTTCATTAGTTCAAATTGCCCCCAAACTGAGGTGTTGAACGTACTCATTTTTGTAATGTCGGTTGTTTCTTTTAATTGTTCCAGGGGGTTAGGATATATTGTTCCGATACCCACCGGATATCCCCAGTCCCTGGTCGAAGAATTAATCGCTGCCAGTGGCGTCATGTTCAATGCATGATGCACCGCCAGTTCTTTACCCTCAGTAGCCTTTTTGTCCTGGTCAGAATAGGACGGAGCCACTGTCATTCCAATCTTAATGCGGTCACTGACATTTAAGATTCCATTGAACCTAAAGTTCATACGCTTATAGTAGCTGCCGTAAACAATACCATCCTGGTCAAAATAACCACCCGATAGATATAAACTTCCCATATCATTTTTCGCCGATGCCGATAGCTGGTAGTTTTGTATCGGAGCGGTAGTCAGAATGGCATCTTGCCAATCGGTACCATTTTTCGCATAATCGTACCATGCGGCAGGAATTTGAAGGGATGCCGGTCTTGACGACATCGGATCTTTCATTGAATGTCCCTGTCGTAACCATGCGTCATTTCTGTACCATGCATAAAATGCCAGGTATTCGTTCGGACTCATCATAGCCATTTTTTTGCTGGCGTTTTGAAATCCATAAAAAGACTCAAAGTTGAAAGATGGCTTACCTGTTCCTTGTTTGGTTTCAATCAAAACAACGCCATTGGCCCCGCGTGAACCATAAATAGCGGAGGCAGATGCATCTTTTAATACCTGAATAGAAGCGATATCACTCGGGTTAATATCTTTCATGTCATCTCTGGCAATTCCGTCAATCACATACAAAGGGTTGGTGTTTCCGTTGATCGTATTGATGCCTCTGATGCGTATCTGCAGCTCTGCTCCCGGAATACCTGTCGTGTTTTGGGCCCTTACCCCGGCTAACTGTCCGGCAAATGCCTCACTCAAGGTTGGAACCGGCCGGGATTGAATTGCTTCGCTGCGAATTACTGATACCGAACTGGTTAAGTTTTGTCTTTTCACGGTACCATATCCAATCGCCACTACCTCATCCAAATTAATAGATTCATCTACCAAAACAACATTAATTGCAGTTTTGTTACCAATCGTTATCTCCTGGGATTTCATTCCGACAAAAGAGAATATGAGGATGGAATTAGCCGGAATACCAGACAATGAATAATTTCCGCGAGCATCAGTGATTACCCCTATTGTGGTCCCTTTAACAACAACTGAAACACCCGGCAAGGTTGCTCCGGAAGAGTCTGTTACTTTTCCGGAAACCGATTTTTGTGGCTGTTGATTCTCACTCTTTTGCATTAGCATTATATTTGTACCTTCCATTGCATATACCACATTAGTATTGCTGAATACATCGGTGAGAACCTCGGCAACCGGTAGATTTTTCACTTCAAGGGAAACTTCACGATTAAGATCAAACGCATTTTTGTCATATACAAAAAGGTAATCAGTTTGACTTTCGATTGCTTCGAGTACCTGAAGAATACTGGCGTTTTTAATTACAATGCTCACTTTTGCAACCTGTGAACGGACATTTGTGGCAAACAACGAAGATGCAAACACAAGAAGTAGCAGAAATGTTGTTCTCATCTTTCGAATTAGTTGATTAGTTGAGTCAAAGAGATCCTTTGACAAATAATTTTTCATACATTTGTTTTTTGGTTGTTTTTACTTGAATTTGTTTTGAGAGCAGGTCAGGTAGCGACCTTTGGCCGAAAAGTGTTAGCGCACTTTTCGGCTTTTTTCATTTTTACTTCATAGGCAGTTACTTTTATTGATAATGTTTATTTATTCGATTGTGATTATGTTCAGTTTATCGTCGATCTTGAAACTAAATTTATTGCTTAACTGCAAAACTTTCAGAATATGCTCTACTCCATCTTTCGTCCGGAATTTTCCGGTACATCGATAGTTCATGATTTTCGCATTTTTCACTTTAATTTTCAGGTCAAAATAAAGTTCAAGTTTATTAACCAGTTCAGGAAAAATTTCATCATTAAAACTAATTATTCCCTCTTTCCATAAGAAGTGGTTCATGTGAACAATAGGGACAATGACCAAACGATTGTTTTTCTCAAAAATTTGTTCGTCAGGCTTGATCATTATTCCATCTTTGCTGTCTCCCGATTTAATAACTTCAACCGAACCTTCCAGAAGCGAAGTTTCGAAAATTCCTTTTCCCCGATAGGCCATTAAATTGAATTTTGTCCCCAGCACCTTAATGTCGTACTTCTCAGTTTTTACAATAAATGGCTTCGATTTATTGGAAGTAACCTCAAAGAAACCTTCACCATCGAGCTTCACTTCTCGAGTTTTTTCAGAAAACTGATTTGGAAAGGTAAAGGTCGTTTTTGCATTTAACCAAACTTTGGTGCCATCCGCAAGTGTAATTTCCGCACGCTGTCCTGCAGGAATATTTATGGTTTGCATCGCAACAGGATATTTTACACTTGGTTCGGAAAGGAAATATTGTGAAATTAAAATTGCAACCAGCAATATTGCAGCAATTTTGAAAACTTCAATGTAAATATATTTCCATGACCTGTTTGAATGTTTTTCGGAAGATTTTTTAATTTTCTTGTCCGCAAGAGAAGTTTGCCAGATAGTAATGTCATGCAATTTTCGCAAGGCAAGAAATTCCTTCATGTGTTTAGGATCAGAATCTAACCATTTAGTGATAGTTACTTTTTCTGTCTCGGAAGAACTCCCTTCAATATATTTCTGTAGTAGTTCTGTATTCATCTTTCAAAAGTTCTATTTAACTGCCGGGATTTTTTTCTTTTTCCCAACTGTTAAAAGAACGATTGAAGTCAGCGAATCACTAGTCGTTTTTCTATTTTTTTTAATGCAGAAATGTTAATGTACCAAGAAATGGCAAATAATCTTTGAGTGCGATTCTTAACGCTTTAACTGATTGCATGATATGGTAATCGACTCCTTTTACAGTGACTTTATTAAGTTCTGCAATTTCTTTGTGAGGCTTGTTTCCAAAGCGGCTCATAATGAATATTTCCCTGGTTCTTTCCGGAAGTGAGTTGAGTGTGGTTTCAATGATTTGCTGAACCTCAACCGAGAAAATATCTACTGGATCGCTTGCCTCTAAAGTAGTAGTCCGTATCTCCAATTCACGCTTTAAAGCATCACGTACAGCTTCGTGAACATTTTTTTTTATTACCTTATGCTTGAGGTAATCGAGCGATTGGTTCTTTAAGATTGTAAATAAAAACGGTAACACCGTGTCTAGCGGCCCCTGTTTCATTTTTTCCCACAATTTGATTAAAGCCTCTGAGACTATATCCTCAGAGGCCATGTCATCATGGATGTATGATTTCACATACAAATATGATTTTCTGTAATACTTAGTATAAATCTCATTAAAGCTATTTGCCTGGTTGAGATACATTTTCCCTCAGTTTAGACCAACAAACTTATAAATTTAAATCAATTTTAATTCTACCAGTTCAGATTTTATCAAGTTTTAGCTACAGTTAAATGGTAAATATCCCTTCCAACTCTTTTACATTATTTGGATATGGTATTATTTTAGTTAACCAGGCAGATACACTCAGTCCGACAACCAAAAACTGAAAAATTGCAATTGCTTTAATTGTTTGACTCATTTTTCCAGGCAGGAATGGCTGCTTTCCTAAACCTTCACTGCTTTTAATTATTAAATTTCTCGACCCGTCAGTTTTGCATCCATCGGTATTTTTGCAGCTTCGGCTTTGGCGTTGTTCCAAAATTCAAGAAATTCGGCAGGAAATTCGGTTGTCGGTTTAATCTGTTCCGGTACAAAAGCAGCCGTGGCAAGGTTTTCGTAACGAACACCCTCCACAATTGCCGAAACTTTACAACGCAGGAATCCGGATTCTTTCATGGTTCCCCCTTCAATTCTGAACTGTCCATCTTTTAGGATAACAGAGTCTTTTGGGATCGGGGCCATCATTTCGGGACCAACTTCGTATTTTATTTTCACATTTTGAATGGGTTGGCTGTTCTTCATCACGGTAACTGAAAAACGGGCCGTTTCGCCCAATTGATATACCCAGTTGGCGTGATCGGGGACAACAAAAATTTTGATCAGTTTCTCGACTGGCTGGCCAACCAGTATGTGGAAACTCAGGAAGAAAAGATAGAAAAGCGATAGTGTTAGTTTTTTTTGTATCATTGGTTAAGTGTTAATTATAATACACTGATTCTTAGAACACTTACTGAGTTTGCAGGGAATGTATAAATAAAAGCATTCCCGGCAGTAAATGTGCCCGCTGACGGTATAACTTTGGTTGGGTTCGAAATCGAATTTTCAGCATCAAGTGTACCTGTCAAAACAGTGAATTGGCCGACCGGATTAACTTTACCAACACCCTTTAAAGAAATAGTTACTGTTTCGGATGCGACTTTGTTGTTGGCTACTTTCAGGAGAACATCATTTTTGCCTGATTCGGTATCAACCGATGCAGACCAGAAACAATTCGCTGTATTTTGGGTGAAAGGCAAAACATGTGTCCCCTGATTATCAGAGAACAACATTTTTTGCATATAATATGAAGGTGTAACAAAGCTGGATACAGCATCATTCCAGACAATGCAGGGACCATAATCACTGTGGCCTACAACGCCGGCATAATTGCCATATCCTGTCCACCACATTCTCTCTGAATTTTTTTCACATCCCAGCATGAAAACAGCATCTCCAAGTGCATCTCCAAAGTTACCAATTACATTTCCTCCGTTTCCTTTGATTGAAGTCGCATATTCAGCGACACATATTTTTTTACAGGCCGGATCGATACTATCGTATTTGTTGTACAAAAGTGACAGATCTTTTTTATAAAAATGTTCATCAACAAAATCAACCGGATTTCCAAGTGTATGGGAATATTGAGGTGCATGCGAATATTCATTGAAACCACGACCACCATTGTACATCACCTGAAGATTAGGATATGCAGCTTTTAAAGCTTTATGTATCTTAGCATAGCGTGAACTATAATCACTGACTGTTTCCTTCACCCCATTTTCATTTCCTATTTCAATGTATTTGAGATTATAAGGCGCCGGATGGCCGTTTGCAGCCCGTTTAGCTCCCCACGCAGTTGCTGCTGACCCATTGCAGTACTCCAGTAAATCCAGAATATCGTCTATGATTGGCTGCATTTTATCAAGCGGACAAACAGCCCACCATTCAAGCGAATTTGGCCTTTCACTTATTCCGGACGAGGTGGTATAAACCGGCTCAGCTCCCAAATCTTCACACAATTGTAAATACTCATCCAAACCAAAATAGAGGTCGTTTTTATAAAACCAGCGATTTCTCGTGGAGCCGGGTCTTTGCTCAAGAGGACCGATTGAATTCTTCCAATTCCAACAAGTATCCATATTACCAGACTCTGCGGTGCAACCACCCGGAAACTGTACATATTTGAATTTTAAAGCATCCAGTTTTTCCGCCAGATCGGGCCGCAGACCATTTGAACGGTTCTTCCAGGTTGGCGGCATAACTGTGACTACATCAAAATATACATCTCCTGCCGTTGAAGCGTATATTACAAAACGGTTGGTTCCGGCAACACTTGATATACCACTGGTAGTAAGATCACAAGTAAAATGCTGCCAGTTCGCAGTCGGTTTAAAATTTGACGATTGCGCGTAAACAGTACCATCGTTACTTTCCAGTTTTGCTTTTATAGTACCCCTGTAATTTGAACCTTTCTTAGCCCAAAAAGAAACTTTATATTTTGTATTGTTTTCCAGTTTAATCCCCCAGTAACCTCCATTTGCCAGCCCTACACTTCCTGAAGCCACAGAAATAACCTCAAGTTTAATACAATGGTTTTGATGGCTGTTCAGCATACTTGTTTCACTGGAAATTTGGCCATGTAAATTACCATTAGATGATCCTGATTTTACCAAAAACCAATTAGCAGTGGGGATACTGTTAAATTTGATGTCTATCTCTTCAAACGAAGGATTATTAATCAACTGGGCGTATAAGCCTCCCTCAAATTGGTGGTTGAATTCCTCAATCTGCTGGCCCCTGCAAATTGGGGCAACTATAGCCCCCGGCCTCGAAAAGTCAATAGTACAGATTGAACTGGTCGCTTGCGCCTGGGCAATAATGACTCCAAAGCTCCAAATAATTAATACCTTTAAACCTACCCCAAGAAGGTTAAATAATTTGATCAAATTATTAACTTTTTTCATATCTTGAATTTAAGAAGACATTTTCCTTTGCAATTGATTGATATGTATGACTACTTTATTTCGGGCCAAAGGCTATTGATCAGTTCTACAGTACGGTCAACTAAAATCTGACCACCTTCGGGACCTACCTGGTTACTTTGTATGGTAGCGCTGTAACCGCCCCCCTTAACCGCCTTTTCTGTTGGCAGGTATGATCCCGGCCCTGCCAACTGGATAACAAATGTCTGTAATGCCTTGCTACGGGCCTGGATCCGGATTCCGTAGTCGGTAAAAAGCTCAAATTGATTGGTACAAATTGCTACGTCCCCAATGCGAAGCACATGTACCTCCGTCTCCATTTTTGGGTCCGGACCTATTTTTTGCTTTTCGAAACGGTCCACAGCAACATTGTTCCATCTAATTCGGGCTAAAAGTTCGTTAGCCAGTGTTGAGTCTGCTGCAAGTTGTGCTGAAGCTTTATCAATTTCCGCTTTTGAGAAAATATATTCTTCTTCGGAAACCAATCGCCTCGGTAAAGCCAGGGTTTCCACCTTATGGATTAATTGTGCATTCGCATAACGATCATCCTTAACGGTTTCGTAAGCTTCTTCAACAGCCAGGTCAATTCGCCTGGCGATTTCATCCAAACGGCTCAAATTACGTAGTTTGATCATTCGTGCTTCAGCAGCCTTACGATACAAGGGCCTTGGTGACTGGTCTCCTGCCGCACCTATCCATCCAAGTACAACCAGGTCGGGTCCAAAGCGTTCCTTTAGCTTCTCACGAACGGGATGCCAGTAGTCAGCATTTACTGCTGATCGTACCTCTGCTTCCTGCGCCGGGCAGGGAACATTAATATTTATGGCCATTAATTTGCCACTCTTGTCCCAAAAGAAAAGCGAATTAACATCATGGTCTTCAGTCCCTTCCAGGTTTAAAAATTCAGGCAAATTGGTATTTCCATACATTTTTGCTGATCCGTCAAAGTAAACAGCTCTTCGGTTGTAGGCAATGGCTGCATGACTTAGTCCCCATGAAACACTCCCCGGGCGCCGATTCTTCCATGCCTTAACAATCGCTTCGGCGACTTTCGGAACAAAGAAGATTTTATACTCATTATCATAAACTGGTGCGGTATGTGTGTGAGTTGCATTCAAGAAGATTTTCAACACATCCATTTCTGGTATTTGTTTGTGCACCTCATCGCGAACTGTTTTAAGAAAATCGTTTGGGATACCAATAATGTCGCACGAAACCATTATCGCTGCATCAAGTGAATGGCTACCCTCTCTTGCTTCAATGGCCACTACATTGGCCGTCAACGGCGTCTCTGCTGTCTGTGCTATTCTTACGCGAAATTGCCCACTCAGGGACACAGGCAGCTTCGGAGTAATATCGGTTGTTGCAGTACCTATATTCAGTTCCTGGGTTTGCGAATTCGCCGCAATACATAGTGTCGCAAAAAAAAGCGACAAAATTATTGCCTTTAATTGAGGTATGGGGCCATTTAAAGATACTGTATTCCGGTTTTTAATTCTTTCTGTTTTCATTGAAATATTATTTTAAATCATAACTTGATTATTTCCTCATAAGGTTCTGTTTCATCAATCTATCCATATATTTATTTAAAAATTCATTGGTATTAATTGTCACTCCAATTTCACAATTTGGTTCTTTGCTTTCGTCAATAACTGTATATCCATCATCAGTCACTTTAACAAAGGCTTTTCTGGTTTTAAACAATTCAGGCCAAATAACCATTGCAACTGCCACTGCATCATATAGTACAGGTTCTGGTTTTGCATTTGCCCCAATATGCCATAGGGAATAAAGGCCTACAACGGCATCCGTAAGTGGGGATTTTCGTTGGCTCAAAAGTTCAATTAGCTCAAGTTTAAGACTAACATAACAAGTTATATCAAGTCCTGCATAGGTAATTTTTGCCCCGGAGGAGGCAAATTTTTTGGCAGCGCTGATATCTTGTGCTACATTATACTCATTAGCTGGAATGGGACTGCTATTGCGTCCCATGTAAAACGAACCAAACATTGAATAAACATGTTTTGCCAGTTTCAGGGCGCCAGGCTCTTTATCAAGAATATCAGACATATTTGGAACAGGGCCTACTGTTATAAGAATAACCTCATTGGGGTATTTTTTTAACTGTTCTATAATAAAGTCAGCCGCTCCTTGTTTAACAGGTTTTATTTTGTCGAACCCCTCACCCCAATAGAACTGATTATAATAAGTATCTTCAGTTTTACGACCAATTACGACAGGTATGTTTTCCAAACCTGTTTCATACAACATCCGGCATGCAATCTGAGCCCTTTTAGGAGTATTACCAAAGTCCATAACAACACCCAGTATTTCGAGCTCCGGACTTGCGATAAGTAGAGACAGCGCATAAGCATCGTCAATGTCACCTCCTAAATCACAGTCAAATATTACCTTTTGCTTTTGAGCAAATGCATTGAATGATAATCCGGAAATAATAACTAACAGGAATAAGTTCAGTACTATTTTTTTCATGATGATTTATTTATAGTTAATAAGTCCCTGTAACATTAAAGACTCTTGCACCTGCCTGCCATTTTCCATTTTGATTTGCCGTTGTTGGGGATGAACCTTCGACCCATACAGCGGTTGTTGATAATCCTGTTTGCCAGGCTGTCCCAAGATTTGTTCCATAATCCAATCGGACTGTTGGAACTAAGTCAGTAGTATTTATGAATCCTGGATTCACTATGACCGAATGAGCATCATAACCCAAGGCTCTCCACTGTGCCCAGGTTTTAGTTGCCCCATCAAATCTAAAAACTGGATCTCCTGATTCACAATAATAAACATTATAATCGCATTCAAAACCAGATGAACTTCCACCATCAACAGATACATTCAATGTCTGGTATTTAGTATAGAATATATTGTTTTTAACTTTGCACCCAGTAGAAGGCAAAGTAGGTGCAAGATCATTTGTATAAATTTCGATAAGGGGTCTGGATGAACTTCTTTCCTGGTAAAAAGTATTATTGTACCAGTTAACATTTTTCATGCCTTTTACCACACCGCCAACATTTGGGCTGATAATGATATTGTAAGCAACTCCTCCTGAAGTATTGGCCATCCCTGTAACAGACTTGCGTATTATACCCATTGGAACTTTATAAAGGTAATTATACAGGACACTAACATTAATATTACAACCCGTGAATAACCCGTGAGTGATACACGTCAAATCAGTCCCAGTCCACATTACTTTATTGCCGGTTATTAAAGCTCCATCCAGATGATTATTATTG
>Ga0172379_10002014_pt1 | contig 37744 bp, 30 predicted proteins | sample GrowelOW334metaG_FD_119756 | JGI IMG/M metagenome (GOLD analysis project Ga0172379, IMG submission 119756) | Groundwater microbial communities from an aquifer near a municipal landfill in Southern Ontario, Canada - Groundwater well OW334 metaG | ecosystem: Environmental > Aquatic > Deep... | reverse complement strand
TATCGACTGTTCGCCTATCGACTGTTCGCCTATCGACTGTTCGCCTATCGACTGTTCGCCTATCGACTGTTCGCCTATCGACTGTTCGCCTATCGACTGTTCGTTCGTCGACTGTTCGCCTATCGACTGTTCGTTCGTCGACTGTTCGGCCAGCAGGCGTTCCCAACTCGGATAATATTCCGGCTTGTGGTGACGCTCGTTCCTTTCGGCCATCTTCCGCAGTTCCGCTTCTGCCGCACGCGAAGCAGCCAGTTCGAATTCCTCTCGATGTTTTCTGGCTTCCTCGATGAGCCGCTTGGCGCGTTCCATGGCCGACAGTTCCGCTGCCTGCGCTTCCTGCACTTCCTGCTCAGCCTGGCGTTCGGCATCGATGCGGGCTTGCAGCAGACCGGTCGTTTCTTCTTTCAGCGTGCGCTGCTGCTCGGCCTGATCTAGCAGTTCACGCTCCAATTCGAGATGAAGCCGTTGCTGCTCCAGCAACTCGATCTCGGCCGCCTCGCGCAGCTCTGCAAGCTGGCGTGCCTGCTCAGCCAATTCGATGCGCTTGGCCACGGTGAGTGCGGTTTGCTCCTCCTGTTGCCGTTGCGCCTGCTCCGCCTCCGTGACACGCTGCTCCTCGGCATCGCATCGTTCGCGGGATTGCTGCAAGCGTGCCTCGCGCTCTTCCTGTTGCCGCTTCGTCGACTCCGCGATCGCACTAATGCGTTCTTCGATTGCCTGTTCCGCTGCGATACGCTCCTGTTCTGCCTGCGAGGCCATGCGCTCGGCCTCGTCGAATCGGGCTTGCAGCATCGTGGCCGTCTCTTCTTCCTGCGCCTTCTGTTGTGCGAACTGATCGATCAGTTCGCGCTCGCGCTCGGCATGCTGCTGTTGCTGAGCCAGCAGTTCGGCTTCCATCTGCTCACGCTGCTCGGCGGTGACTCTGGCCTGCTCTTCCAATTGGAGGCGCTTGCGCGTCGAGACAGTGGCGACCGCCTCGGAGCGCAGGCGCGCCTGCTCGGCCTCGGCGATCCGCCCCTCTTCCTCGATGCGCAATCTGGCCATGTTTTCCGCCCGCGTCATCGCGGTTTGGCGGGCCTCCTCGGCAGCGGCGATCTGCTTCTGGAAAGAAGCGGTAGCGAGTGCTTCGGCTCGTATTTTTTCCTGCTCGGCAGCGAGTGCCTTGACCTCTTCGTCGGCGCGAATCTTGGCCATGTTCCGTGCGCGCAATGCAGCCTGCTCCTTTTCGCGCATGGTCTCGACAAGTTGCATCTCTTGGCGCTCGGTCTCCAGCGCCAGCTCTCTGGCCTCCACTTCGAGTTCGATGCGTTCGTGGTTCTTCTGGATGGCGCCCTGTTCGGCGGCATTGCGGGCTTCTATCGCCGCTTGCAGACAGGCTTCCGATTCGGCTTTCTCCTCGGCCAGGCACTGGGCCTGCTGTGCCGCGGCCGCTTTCTGGTCGGCGGCCGCTATCGCCTTCTGCTCGGTCTGTTCCTTGAGATCGAGTTCCCGTAGCGCCTGAGAATCGGCAGCGATGCGCTGCTGGGCCAGTTGCGCCAGATGCTGTTCGGCCTGTAGCTTGTCGGTTGCAGCCTGAATCGCCTGACGCTCGAGACTGAGGCGTTCCTGAGCTTCTTCCTCGACCTGGCGCAACAAAGCGACCGCCTGTTCCCGCGATTGCATCGTTTCCTTCTCAACCTCCAGAGCCAATTCTCTGGCGCGTGCTTCGAGTTCGAGACGCTCCTTGTTGTTCTGAACGGCGCTCTGTTCGACAGCGGTGCGCGCCGCTATCGTCGCACGCAGCTGGGCTTCCGTTTCGGCATTCTCTTCGGCCACGCGTTTGGCTTGTTGTGCCGCGGCCGCACGCTGATTGGCCGCTTCGATCTCGCGCAACTCGGCCTGCAGCTTGAGTTCGATCTCCTGGGTGGCCAGCATCTCCGCATCGGCCCGCTGTTGCGTCAGTATCGTCAGATTCTGCTCGGCCTGCAGCTTGTAGGCGGCTGCCTGTGCAGCCTTGCGCTCGATGCCGAGACGCTCCTGCGCCTCCTGCCCGGCCCTTCGCAACAATGCATTGTTCTCTTCCTGTTGCTGCTGCACCTGCCGGTCGAACTCGGCTTGAGATCGCGCCAGTTCCGTCGCTTCCTGCTCGCTCCGAAACCGGCGTTCGGCTTCGGCCCTCGCCAAGCCTTCCGCTTCGGCCCGCTGCCTGACAGACTCGAATAACTGCCGCTCTTCGCGTTCGCGCGCTTCGGCATTGAGTCTGGCCTGTTCTTCGAGATGAGCGCGTTGGGCCAGCATCTCGGCCGCAGCCTGTTCCATGGCAGCGCGAGTCTTGGCAGCGTGCTCGGCTTCGCGCTCCGCAGCGATCTTCTTCTGAATTTCGCTCAAGGCCAATGCTTCGGCGGCAACCTTGGCTTCGGCCGCCTCGGCGGCCACCTGTTCGGCCGCCAGCCTTGCGTTGGTCAGATCGAGCGATTCCTGCTCCTTGCGCGCCTTGATTTCGGCGGCTCGTGCAATCGCCGCGTCGGCCGCAGCTTTCTCCTGGGCCAGTCGCGCCAGATCCTGCTCCATACGCACGCGATTCTCTGCGGCATGGGCAGAATGCTGCTCGGCCTCGACGCGCCTGCCGATCTTATCCAGCTCCGCCTGTTCCGTGTCGGCCCTGCTGCGCGACAGTCGTAACTCTTCGGCCTCCGCCTCGGCACGCTTGACCGCCATGTCGCGCAGTTGCTGTTCCAGTACCAGCGTCTCTTCGGCATTGCGTTTGCGTTCGATTTCGACAGCCTCGCGTTCGCCCGCAGTCTGAACGAGCAGCGCTTCCAGCTCGGCGATCTCCGCCCGTATCGTCTGCATCTCGGCTTCGGCGTTCTGCTTCGTCTGCTGATCCGCCTTGATGCGCTGCTCGATCAACTGGGCCAGTTCGCGCTCGGCGCGTAGCTTCTCGTCGGCAGCAGTGCGGGCAAGCAATTCTTGCTGCAGGCGCTGATTCAGTTCCTCGGTCGCTTGTTGTTCCGCGCGCAACCGGGCCTGGTTCTCGGACTGCAGGCGCAATTCAAGGTCCAGTCTAGCCTGCCATTCCGCGGAGGCCCGCTTCTCGATATCGAGCTTGGCTCTGATCGCCTCGCCCAGTCTGACCTCGTCCTGTGCCTTGGCCTCGATCTGGGCGGTCAACTCTATTTCGGCGCGGGCGCGAGCCTGAGCTACCGCACGCGCATGGGCTTCGGCGCGAGCGCGTGCCTGCGCGGAAAGCTCGGCCTGGGTCTCGGCTTCGAGGCGATCGCGCGCCTCCTGGATCGCGTGCGTTCCGGCGGCATGTTGATCGTCGTTCTTGTCGACTAGGCGGATCGCTGGTTGCTTGGACATGGCGTTGCTCCCTGTATCTGTTTGATACTTATTTACCGCATGATCTATGGTGTCCCAGCGACCTTGTCGGCGCAATGCCGACAAATGAAGCAGGAGTTCAGGCAGAAAAAACGGGCTGATTCAGCCCACCGCCGGACAGAAAACCATACTCCGAATTTTCGGGGCCGCAGCCTTTCAGGCTACATGCCGGGAAACGTCCGCGACCACTTGCTCGAACATCTCCTGAGTCAGGCGTTTTGTCTGGGTATTGTAGCGGCTGCAATGGTAGCTGTCGAACAACGTCAGGCCGCCCGGCAATGCGTGCCGCGCCCCGTGGGCAAAGACATGCGCGCTCTTGCGCTGACCCATCGCCATCAGCACCGCCTGGTGGGCGATCAGACCTAACGCCATCACCGCAGCGCCACCCGGCAAGGCCGCCAGCTCCTCGGCCAGATAGCCGTTGCAGGCGCGCACCTCGGCGGGCTCCGGCTTATTCTGCGGCGGCAGGCAGCGCACCGCGTTGGTGATGCGACAGCCCCGCAATTCCAGCGCCCGGTTCGCGTTCTTATCGACATTCAGCGGATCAGGGCTGGTCGAAAAACCGTATTTGTGCAGCGTGCCGTACAGCAGGTTACCCGCATAGTCACCGGTAAACGGGCGTCCGGTGCGGTTCGCACCATGCATGCCGGGCGCGAGGCCTACGATCAGGAAGTTGCTCCCCGGCGCGCCGAACGAACTCACCGGCAGTGCGTGATACTCGGGATGTTCGGCACGAACCTGATCGAGGAAATCGGCCAGACGTGCACAATTACGGCAATTCTCTGAAAAAGTCATTTCATCATCCAAAAAAACCGACATACCACAGGCCGATCAGCGAGACGATACCCATCGCGATGACCAGATAGTAGGGCCAAACCACATGTTGTTCTGCATAAGGATCGACCAGCGAACGGTTCGCCCCCTTGGGCAAATCGGCCAGCGCGGTCAGCGAGGAGCCGAACGGGATATTGATGTAGGCGCGCGCATTGATCGCCCAGCCACAGGCATCCAGTATCGGGCCGAGGTTGCGCCGCTTCAGCTTGAACCAGGCCATCGCCACCGAAGGCCCGGATATCATCAGCATCAGCCCGATCAGCGCCAGCGGGATCTGCCAGAACTTCAGTCCCAGCACGCCGCTGACGACGGAGGCGAGGATGCCGCCTATCGCGCCTATCGCCAGCCCTATCGCCGCGAAGATACCGGCGAACTTGCCGACGTCGAACGGAGGTTTGGGCGCGGCGGGATCGGACACGTTCTTGCCGCCTTCCGCCACTGCCTTGACCATCTTGTCGTCCATCGCACCGGCCTTGGAGGCTGCGAACTTCTGCAACTGCTCGCTGATCGCCTTCGCGAGCTTCTTGTACGGCGACCAGAACGCCTGACGGATGCTGATCGGATTGTCGATAATGCGCACGATCTGCGCATTCCAGTCGCGTCCCTTGCGGTCGTAGAAGATGCCGTTGCGTCCTGCCGTCAGGAAATCAGAATCGCCAGCGGTGAAGGCCACGACGATGCTCATCTTCTCGGTGCCGCGCACGCAATCGCAGTACACTAGGCATGCGCCGCTCATGTTGGCGAAGACGGCATGCTTGTTCACGTCCTCTACCTTGACGCACAGCTCGCAGCTGCGGCCGTCCATATACAGCGTGCCGACCTGGAAGATCGCCTTGTCGCGGCCGGTGTAGAAGTTGCGGAACGACACGAAATTGTTGACCAGCTTGAACAGGTCGCGCTTGTAGTGCAGCAGTTTCTCCACCGAACGTATCGCCTTAACCTCGGCTTCGACCGCCTTGTCCTGAACGATCAAGGCATCGATCTGCTGGCGGCGTCCTGCCGAGATAATCTCGCGGATACGGTCGATGCCGAGCCGCTCCACGTTGCCTTGCGACTTGCCCGCCTGCCAGGCCTCGAACGCCGCGAAACGGGCGCACAAGACTTCCCATTCGCTGTCGCTCAATAACTCCGCATCGCCCAGCAGCGGCTGCACGACCTGCACGCGGAACGCCTCCAGCCGCGCCTGCCAGGCCGGATTGACGCCCGCGACCAGCGGCAGCGGCTTGTTCGCTTCCACGGTCGCCAGCGGGAAGTCCGCCACTTCGGTGCTCTGCGCCGACAGACTCTTTGCGGCGAGTTGCTGATAGTCCTCGACCGCGCGACTCAAAGGTGCTGCGGCACGCATGTCGTAAGAGGCCAGGCGGCAGCGCATGAAATAGTCGGCGACCTTGATGCGCACCGCATCGTAGGCCAGTGCCGCAGCCAGCGTGTTCTCGCCGAGAAACAGCACCGCCGCATCGCCCTCGCCCTGCGCATACCACGCCTCGTAGGCTACAGCCTCGGCAAAGAAGCGGTCGACGATCTCCTGCGTGATGCCGGCCTGTCCGCTCACATCCGCCGACGAACCGGTGCAGGCAACGATGTCCTCGACTGCCGCACGCAAGCCTAAGTCGGCGATCTGCCCGGCGCAGATCACGCCGTCGCCGTTGAACTCTTGGCTGGCGACGAGCTTTTCGACATCGTCCATGTCCTCCAGAGAAATCTCCTGCGCATCCGGCTTGCCCAGACTCTTCATGACATGCCGTGTCGAAGCCAGCAGTTGCCTGCCCGCCTCGTTCCCTTCATCGATTTCGGACAAGGCCAAGCGGTCTGTTCCCTCGATCAGCAGGTCCGGATTTTTCAGCATCCCGCCGGCCCAGACGATCGCCTCCAGCACCTCGTTGGGACGCACATGGCCGTCGCAGTCGCTGTCTATCATGTCCAGCGTGCGCGCATCGAACTCGATGCCGCGCGTCGGGCAGCTCAGCGCCGCCCACAGCTTCTGGTCGAGTTCGCGCAACGCCAGCAGGTCCGCGCCGCTGCCGATCTGCACCTGATCGAAGCCGCCCGCGCGAAAGAAATTCCATGTGTGTGTCATGCGCCCCCCTGCCCCGATGAATTGAACTGCGATTTATCCAAAAAAAACTAAGTTTTATCCGCAGATTACGCAGATTAACGCAGATTTTCATGCGCTTATGCTCGATAAGTGCCTCACTTAAAAGGTGTGCCTGATTAACGAGATAGCTTATTGTTTAATCTGTGGAAATCTGCGTAATCTGCGGACAACCGCTTTTTTAAGGTTTATTGCTCATGATGTTCAAGCGTATAGCCCGCCTGCCCATCCTGCCCCAGATGACGAACCAGATACGGCATCACTTCTTGCAGCACGCCGTGCAACGTCCACGGCGGATTGAGTACGAACATGCCGCTGCCGTACATTCCGAAGCCGTCTTCGGACTGCCCCTGCACGCTGAGCGCGACATGTAGCCAGCTCTTGACCGGCAACTGCTTGAGCTGTTCTGGCAACTCCCGCGCCTCGGTGCGCTGCAACTGCGGATACCACACCGCGTACACGCCGTTGGCGAAACGCTTCAGCCCTTCGCCCAGCGCCGACACGACGCGGCGGTAGTCCTGCTTGTCCTCGTACGGCGGATCGATCAGCACCAGCGCGCGGCGCGGCGGCGGAGGCAGCAACGCCTTCAGCGCGCCGAAGCCGTCGGCTTCCTGCATCAGCACCTGCGTACCATGTCCGGAGAAATTCTCCTGCAGGATTTCGCTGTCAGTCGGATGCAGCTCGAACAGCCGCATCTTGTCCTGTCCGCGCAACAACTGCTGCGCCACCAGCGGCGAACCCGGATACAGCTTCATCTGCCCGTCCGAGTTGATGCCCTTCACCAGCGCCACATAGTCGGCCAGCGCAGCCGGCAAATCGTCGCGATCCCACAGCCGCGCAATGCCGCTCTCGTATTCTGCGTTCTGCGTGGCGTAACCGCTGTCCAGCGCATAACAACCCGCGCCGGCATGGGTATCGATATACCAGAACGGTTTGTCCTTTTGGGCCAGGTATTGCAGCAACTGCACTTCGACGAAGTGCTTCAGTACATCGGCGTGATTGCCGGCATGAAAGGCGTGACGGTAGCTCAGCATGGATAGAAGTTCTCTTGGATTTGCGTCTTCAAAACGGACGCATGCTACCAGTTTTGCCGTTGTGTGATTTCAGAATGGCGGGGCGAGACGTCGATCACTTCAAATCTCAGGTCATGAAGAGCCTGATCGGATAGCTTTACGGTATATGGAAAACAGTTCGCGCGGCCCGAAATACGGCTAAGTCTTGGCGTGTTTTGCCAGAAACCGATCCAACTGGTTTGCGAACGCCTGACGATCGCCTGGACTCAGCATCGCTGGTCCGCCGGTCTCCACACCGCTGCTGCGCAACACATCCATAAAGTCGCGCATCGCCAGACGTTCCCGAATCGTATCCACGGTATAAAGCTCGCCGCGCGGATTCAGCGCATGGCCACCCTTCGCGATCACCTCGGCGGCCAGCGGAATGTCGGCGGTAACCACCAGATCGCCCGGCTCGGTCAGCTCGACGATCTTGTTGTCCGCCACATCGAAACCCGCCGGCACCTGTAGAGCGCGTATCACCATCGACAGCGGGCAATACAGCAACTTGTTCGCCACCAGCGTCAGCGGAATCTGCCGCCGCTCTGCCGCACGAAACAGAATTTCCTTGATGACCTTGGGACACGCATCGGCATCCACCCAAATCTGCATCACTTCTCCCCTAGTCGCGCGGCATCGCTCATGCCATTCTAGAAGGCAGCTTGATCGTCTCGCCAGCCACCATAAACACGCCCTTGCCCTGATGATGCAACGTGCGCGGGTTCTTCTGCGTGGGATCGATCCAGGCCTGGATCACCTCCAGCACGAAAAAGTTGTACTTATTCACCATCCGCGTATCGACTACCCGGCATTCGAGATTCGCGTAGCACTCGGCGATCAGCGGCGCAGCCACCTGCGAAGCGGGCAACGGCGTCAACTTGAATTTTCTGAACTTATCCATCCGACTGCCCGAACAGTTGCCGACACCCACCACCTGCTTAGCCAGCTCCGCCGACGGAATATTGAGCACGCATTCCTTCGTTTTTCGCAATGCATCAAAACTAAAATTCCGCCCGCTAATCACGCAGCCCACCAGCGGCGGCTCGAACTCCATCATCGTGTGCCAAGACATCGTCATGACGTTCGCACGGCCCTTGTGAGCGGTCGTCACTAGCACGACCGGGCCGGATTCGAGCAGGCGATAGACGCGAGACAGGGGGAAATTCTCTTAGCCATCTCAACACTCCTTCCTCCAGGGACACTGAAGCTGGACTGCGACTTTAATTCTTACGGCGCCAAACCGACTTTCATCGCCACTCAGTTTGATAGCAGATTTGGAACAATAACACCGACTATGCTTACAAGGCCCGGTAATTCCCCCTGAAATTAGCGGCAGTTAAAAGTAAAATTTTCCCGTCTCAGGAGGCACTTCTGAGACACTTTTTTCGGGAAAACACGAAAACCGGAAGGAATTAATGGGCAAGAAAAAACCCCTAAATCGTTGATCTAGGGGCTTAAATTTGGGGTGGCTGATGGGGCTCGAACCCACGACAACAGGAATCACAATCCTGGACTCTACCAACTGAGCTACAGCCACCATGGAACTTTATTCGTCAGACACTTGGCGTGCCCGACAGGAATCGAACCTGTAACCCCCAGCTTAGAAGGCTGGTGCTCTATCCGGTTGAGCTACGGGCACAATTCTTTTCACGGCTTGTGTTACTACCTGAACCTGGTCGGGGTGGAGAGATTCGAACTCCCGACATCCTGCTCCCAAAGCAGGCGCGCTACCAGGCTACGCTACACCCCGAAGGCTGCGCATTATACAGACGCAGCCTCAGAAATCAATTCAGTTTTTGTGTTTTTTTAATTGCGGCGAAGCCAGCATCAGGTAATAGCCCATAGACCACAGCGTCAACAGCGCAGCGAGGTACAGGAGCAACGCGCCTATCGCCTGGCAATCGATGCCGAGCAGACGGTCGTGATACAGCAACAACAGGATCGCGATCATCTGAAACGCGGTCTTGATCTTGCCCAGCATCGAGACCGCAACGCTCTTGGCCTCGCCTAGCTTGGCCATCCATTCGCGCAACGCGGAGATGGTGATCTCGCGACCGATAATGATGAAGGCGATGATCGCATCGGCACGGCCCAGCTTGACCAACACGATCAGCGCTGCGGCCACCATCAACTTGTCGGCCACCGGGTCGAGGAACGCGCCGAAGGCGGAGGACTGGTTAAGCCTGCGCGCCAAATAGCCGTCCAGCCAGTCGGTTGCCGCCGCCAACAGGAACACGAGAGTGCTGATCAGGTTCTTCAGGTGCGGACTCAGCGTATCGTCGGACAGATAGAACACCGAAACGAACACCGGGATAAGCAGGATTCTTAGCCAGGTAAGGAGATTAGGGATATTGTTAAACATGTGCTCAGTGTAGCCGCTGGTAAATCGCTTCAGCAACAGGATATTGATTTTTTGTGGGAGCGAATTGGTAATGTCGCCTTTCTGCAAAGTAGAAATGTCCCCGATGCGGCATTCAAGGCTCAGGCGCTCGACCGCCTGCGCACCCGTTATCCGGACTTGTGTCCAATGCTGGCATTCGAAGGGAGCGATCCGCGTGCACCCTGATTCGCCGAACTCGCCCTTAAGAGTCGCTGGATTAAATAACATCTTTTACGTCTCTCGCGTAAAATCCCGCCCGCTATTGCGCCAATCTCCGACAACATCACTTCTATCTACGCAGCCGTGACCACCGAAGTCGAACGTTTCTTTTCCGAGCAGAGCCCGCTGGCCACCGAGGTCGCGGCGTTCCGTCCGCGCGCGCAGCAGCGGGAGATGGCTATGGCCGTGGCCGCGGCGATACGCGACAACGCGATCCTCGTCGCCGAGGCCGGGACCGGAACCGGCAAGACTTTCGCCTACCTGGTTCCTGCGCTGCTCAACGGCGGCAAGGTGGTGATCTCGACCGGCACGAAGAACTTGCAGGACCAGTTGTTCCAGAAGGATCTGCCTATGGTGCGCGACGCGCTGAAAGCGCCGGTGTCCGTGGCGCTGCTCAAGGGGCGCTCGAACTACGTGTGCCACTACCATCTGGAGCTGGCGCAATCAAACGGGCTGTTCAAGACGCGCGAGGACGTGAAGCATCTGGGCAAGATCGTGAATTACGCCAAGGTGACGCAGAGCGGCGACAAGAGCGGGCTAGCCGATGTGCCGGAGAACGCGCCGATCTGGATGAATGTGACCTCGACGCGAGACAACTGTCTGGGCCAAGAATGCCCCATGCACAAGGAATGCTTCGTGCTCAAGGCGCGCAAGGAGGCGATGGAGGCAGACATCGTGGTGGTGAACCACCACCTGTTCTTCGCCGATGTGATGCTGCGCGACGAAGGCGTCGCCGAGCTGCTGCCCGCCTGCAACACGGTGATCTTCGACGAGGCGCACCAGCTGCCGGAGACCGCCAGCCTGTTCTTCGGCGAGAGTATCTCGACCTCGCAATTGCTGGACTTGGCGCAAGACTCGCGCCTCGAAGCCATCGCCTCGGCCAAGGATTTCGCGCCGCTGCCCAAGGGCTGCGACGAACTGGACAAGGCCGCGCGCGACCTGCGGCTGGCGTTCAAGAAAGAAGGACGATTGCCCGCCAGCGTCGCGGAAGGCTTCAAGGAATTCCCGTCCGCATTGAAGAACACCGGCGAGAAGTTGACGCAACTGTGCGGCCTGTTGGAGAAACAAGCCGAACGCAGCGAGGGGCTGGAGAACTGCTGGCAGCGCGCGCAGGCGTTGGTGTTACAACTGAAACAGTGGCAGGACGGCGATACGCCGGACCAGGTACGCTGGCTCGAAGTCTTCCACCACTCGCTGCAACTCAACACCACACCGCTGTCCATCGCCGAAATATTCGAGAAGCAGATCGGCGGCAGTGCGCGCGCCTGGATATTCACCTCCGCGACGCTGGCGGTGAAGCAGGACTTCTCCCATTACCTCGGCGAGATGGGACTGATGAAGGCGCAGACCGCCTGCTGGGACAGTCCTTTCAATTATGGCGAACAGGGCTTGCTGTACGTGCCGCAGAACCTGCCGGAGCCGAACAGCGAGGGCTACACCGAGGCGGTCGTGCAGGCCGCATTGCCGCTGATCGGGGCCAGCCGTGGCCGCGCCTTCCTGCTGTTCACCAGCCTGCGTGCGATGCAGCGCGCCCACGAAATCCTGCAAGCCGAGTTCGACCTGCGCAACTGGGACTATCCGCTGATGCTGCAAGGCGAAGGCTCGCGCAATGAACTGCTGAGCCGCTTCCGCGAACACGGCAACGCGGTGCTGCTGGGCAGCCAGTCTTTCTGGGAAGGCGTGGACGTGCGCGGCGAGGCGCTGTCGCTGGTGATCATCGACAAGCTGCCGTTCGCCCCACCCGACGATCCGGTGCTGTCGGCGCGCATCGAACAACTGAAGAAACAGGGCCACAACGCGTTCATGGAATACCAGCTGCCGCGCGCGATCATCACGCTGAAACAGGGGGCGGGACGATTGATCCGCGACGAGAACGACCGCGGCGTGCTGATGATCTGCGACCCGCGCATCATCACCAAGCAATACGGCAAGCGCGTGTGGCAAAGCCTGCCGCCGATGAAGCGCACGCGCGACGAGGCGGTCGCGGTGGAATTCTTCAGCGGTTCGGCAACACCAGCCTAGCCACCAACCCACCTCCCTCGCGCGGTTCCAGATGGAATGCACCGCCATGCAGTCGTGCGGCGCGCTCGACGATGGCCAGCCCCAGACCGGAACCGCCTGCGTCGCTGCGCGCGGCCTGCAGGCGCACGAACGGACGCTTGACCGATTCGCGCTGTTCCTCGGGGATACCCGCGCCGCAGTCGGCGACGCTCAGTTCGACGCCATCATGCATGCTCCGCAGCGTCACGGAGATCTCGCCGCCGCCGTATTTGATCGCATTGTCCAGCAGGTTGGACAGCGCGCGTTTCAGCAGCAAGGGCCTGACGGCAAGCTGCGGCAACGGTTGCAGGTCGAGTGCCAGCGACTTGGCCTGCGCTGCAAAGCACTGGGCGACTTCTTCAATCAGCACGGCCACATCGGTCGGCGCCGCGGCTTCGCTCTCGTCGAGGCGCGCATAGTCGAGGAACTGCTGTATCACCGAGTCCATCTGCTCCACGTCGGCGACCAAGCCTTCGCGCAGCGAGGCATCCGCGGTCAGCTCCGCGGCGAGGCGCACCCGTGCCAGCGGCGTGCGCAGATCGTGCGAGATGCCCGCCAGCACCAGCGCACGCTCGCGTTCGTTCGCGGCGAGATCGGCGGACATGCGATTGAAGGCGCGCGACACCGTGGCGACCTCCTGCGCACCCCGCTCCGGCAAAGTCGCAGGCGTCTTGCCCTCGCCCACCTGCTGTGCCGCCTGTGCGAGCCGTTTCAGAGGACGCGCCACTTGGCGCGCGATGAAATAGGCGCCAAGCAAGGCGAGCAACAGCACCACACCGCCCCACGCCAGCAGCACCTCGGACAGCGGATGCTCGATGCGTTCGCGTGGCAGCGCCAGCCAGAATTCGTCGCCGCCGATATGAAAGCTGACCCACAGCGCCTCTTCGCCGTTGCGCCAGGCGGCGAAGCGCGTATCGTCGCCCAGCCGTTCGCGCACTTCTTCCATCATCTCGTGCAACTCGGGCGATTCGTCCGGCAAGGGTTCGAGCACGTCGGTCGGATCGGCCAGTTGTATGCGCATGCCTTCGGCGTCGCGCAGCTCCGCCAGCAGCGCGCTGCGCCACTCCGGGGCAGAGGACAACACCGCGGCGCGGGTGAGATTGACCGTAGACACGACCAGTTGCGCCATCTGCTTTGCGTGCGGCTCCTGCACGGCATGGCGGAAGATTGCCAACGCGGCGGCGAACGACAGCGCGATCAGCACCACGATCAGCAGGAAGGCGCGAACCAGCAGTGTCTTCGGCATGAGGCTCAAGACTTCACTCCATCCGGCACGAACACATAGCCATGCCCCCACACCGTCTGGATGAAACGCGGTTTGCCGGAGTCGGGCTCGACCAGCTTGCGCAGCCGGGACACCTGCACGTCGATCGCGCGATCGAACGGATCGTGGTCGCGCCCGCGCGCCAGCTCCATCAGTTTGTCGCGCGACAGCGGCTGGCGCGGATGAGTCACCAGCACCTTGAGCAGCGCGAATTCGCCGGTGGTCAGCGGCACCGGTACGCCGGCGCGGGTGAGGATGCGCGTGCCGAGGTTCAGTTCGCAATCGCCGAAGTTCACGCTTTTCTCCTCGGCATCGGGCGCGCCGACGGGCGATCCGCCCTTGCGGCGCAGCACCGCGTTGATGCGCGCGACCAGTTCGCGCGGGTTGAACGGCTTGGGTAGGTAATCATCCGCACCCATCTCCAGACCCACGATGCGGTCGATCTCGTCGCCCTTCGCGGTGAGCAGGATCACCGGCACGCTCTCCCCGGCTGCGCGCAACCGCCGCAGGATGGAGAGGCCGTCTTCATTGGGCAACATCAGGTCGAGCACCAGCAGGTGGAAACGGCCGATGCGCAGCGCCTTGTCCATCGCCTCGCCGTCGTGCACGGCGCGGACATCGTAGCCCTGCTCGCCGAGATAGCGCTGCAGCAGATCGCGCAGACGAGCGTCGTCGTCGATGATGAGGATGCGGTGGGAATTGTTCATGGCGGCATGATAATCCGGCCGAACGGAATGGCTGTAAGAAATTGTGACCATAAGAGCGCGCTGAAACAAACTTTTACAATCTAACCGCTGGCGCAAACACTCCGCTTACAGTTCAATCGCATCATGCAACCACGCCGGAAGAGGCGAACCCCATCCCCAAGGAGAATGCCATGAATGCCATACTGAAAACATTGATCGCCGCAGGCATCGTCGCCTCGTTCAGCCTGAATGCCCTCGCTGCCGATACCGTCCCCGCCGATATCACGCCCGCCGACGCTCCCTACGTGCAGGAGCACTTGCAGCGCATGGAACGCATGAAGACCATGACGCCCGAGCAGCGCGCGAAGGAACGCGAGTCTATGCATAAGGAGATGCAGAACCTGACGCCGGAGCAGCGCGCCGAACACCGCAAGGCGATGCGCGAGAGCTGGGAGAAAATGTCGCCTGAAGAACGCAAGGAAATGCGCGAGAAGATGCACGAGGACATGAAACGCATGTCGCCGGAAGAACGCCGCACCTATCGCGAAGAAAGGCGCAAGGAATGGGACAGCATGACCCCGGAGCAGCGCGCAGAGCGCCGCAAGCAGATGCACGAACACTGGGAGAAAATGTCTCCCGAAGAGCGCAAAACGATGCGCACGGAAATAAAGGAACACCGTAAGAACATGTCGCCCGAAGAGCGTGCGGAACACCGCAAGGAGATGCGCGAACGCTTCGAGAAGATGTCGCCGGAAGAACGCCAGAAATTCAGGCACGACATGGGCAAACGTTGCGACGCCGAATCGCGGATGGGCGACTGCCCGCTTGGGGAACCGGGCGGCAAGGGCGCGAAGTAACCCGGCCTGCGCTTCCACAGCCTGGCTGGCTGATTTTAACCAGCTCCGCTCGGCCGGCCGTTTGCTGAGCGCCCCGATCGGGACGCTCAGCATTTTCACCCTCAGGCGAAGCCGCGCATGCCTTCTTCCGTGGGCGTCGCTTCGAAGTAATGTCCTTTTGAATTGAGCACGGCGATGGCCGCTACAAGCTGCAGCTCTTCCGTGAACTCGACTCTGTTCCCGGACTGGTCGACGTAATAGATCAAGTCGCCGTCATCCGCGGGAATTTCCACCTCTCTCAATCCGGCAAAGGAATGTAATTCCAGCCCCATTTGTTGCGTCAATATTTCATTGGCGCGATGGATGATCTCATCGCTCGTGTGGAGTCCCTCGATGTTTCCCGAGACATTGGGACGATTAGTACTGTTGGCACTCATAGTGGTTTTATACAGCATTCCCATAATCATTCTCCTATCCATTCAGTTGTCCAAGCGAACTGAAGTGTGGCTGTCATGATTGGCGCATCCATGCCAAGTACATAACGCCCCCTTCACGACAATCAAGGGAACGCCGAACAAGACCCGCCACGACACTGGCATGACGAACAAGACGTTCCCTCGATTACAAGATAACTTCGGGGACGATGTTTTTCGATAAAGCGGACTATGTGTTTTTCAGTCGCCGAATCGGTAGGCAGTTACATGAATTAAGGAGGCAGGAACGCGAATCTACGGTTACGCAGAAGAAGCCCCGGATGCAGGCGTAGACTTTATGTGAAGCTACCCGCCCGGCAGCGCCGGGCGGGGGGGTGTTTATTTGACGCGCTCAGCCCACAGGTCGTGGGCATCCGAATCGGTAACCCTCACGTCGACGATGTCGCCAACCTTCAGATGCTGCCCGTCCTCGATATACACCAGCCCGTCTATCTCCGGCGCGTCGGCCGAGCTACGCGCGACCGCGCCCTCCTCGTCCACTTCATCGACCAGCACGGTGATGGTCTGGCCGATTCTGCGCCGCAGGCGCTCTTCGCTGATCTGCTCCTGCAACAGCATCAGGCGCTCCAGACGCTCCTGCTGCACCTCGGGCGGTACCGGGTCGGGCAGTTCGTTCGCAGCAGCGCCCTCCACCGGGGAATAGGCGAACGCGCCGACGCGATCCAGCTGCGCCTCCTTCAGGAAATCCAGCAACTCCTCGAACTCGGCCTCGGTCTCGCCGGGGAAGCCGACGATGAAGGTGCTGCGCAGCGTCAGCTCCGGGCAGATCTCGCGCCACTGCCTGATGCGCGCCAGCACGTTGTCGCTGTTGCCCGGACGCTTCATCAGCTTGAGGATGCGCGGGTTGGCATGCTGGAACGGGATGTCGAGATAAGGCAGGATCTTGCCCTCAGCCATCAGCGGGATCACCTCGTCCACATGCGGGTACGGATAGACGTAATGCAGGCGCACCCAGACGCCGAGATCGCCTAGCGCTGCCGCCAGTTCGGTCATCCGCGTCCGCAGCGGCCTGCCTCCCCAGAAGCCGGTGCGGTATTTCACGTCTACCCCGTAGGCCGAGGTGTCCTGCGAGATCACCAGCAACTCCTTGACGCCGGCATCGACCAGATGGCGCGCCTCCTGCATCACGTCGCCGACTGGGCGGCTGACCAGGTCGCCGCGCAGGCTGGGGATGATGCAGAAGGTGCAGCTGTGGTTGCAGCCTTCGGAAATTTTCACATAGGCGTAATGTTTCGGCGTCAGGCGGATACCCTGCGCGGGAACCAGGTCGGTATAGGGATCATGCGGCTTCGGCAAGTGCTGATGCACCGCCGCCATCACCTCGTCGGTGGCGTGCGGGCCGGTAACGGCCAGCACCCTGGGATGCGCCTGCTGCACCACGTCGCCCTTTGCACCCAGGCAGCCGGTGACGATGACCTTGCCGTTCTCGGCCAGCGCCTCGCCGATCGCGTCCAGCGACTCTTCCACCGCGCTGTCGATGAAGCCGCAAGTATTTACGACGACCAGATCGGCATCCTGATAGCTGCCGGAGATCAGGTAGCCCTCGGCGCGCAAGCGGGTAAGTATCTGCTCGGAGTCCGAAGTCGCCTTGGGGCAGCCGAGTGAGACGAAGCCGACCTGCGGCAATCTTTTATGTTCTTTCATGAAGTTGTCTATAGCCTTGAATTTTGGTCGCATCACGCGGCCGATACCGGCAAGGTTGTCCGAACCTTGGCCTGTTACAGGCGAGCATTTTAACCGTTTCATATCCATTCGTCTGATTGGTACAAATATTGCTGAACACAGGGTCCCATCATTTATTTACGACAAGGTGAAACATGCTATTCGATACCTACGAACAAAAAGGCCTGCTGTTCAACATGAACTTCAAGGAAGCCAACGGCAGTTACGCCGCCTATCGCGGCGACCTGGTGCTGGAACTGGGCGAAATCGGCGACGCACTCGGCCACCGCAAACCGCCCGTCTCGACCATCAAGAACACTATCGTGCTGGCCGAGAACGACAAGATCAAACTCTATGTCGGCAGCCTCGACGAGCTGGCACTCTTGCCCAAGCTGCTGGACTACTATCAGGCCGACTTCGCTGCGGATGTGCTTCTGATCCTGTTCGTCGTGAACATCAACAAGCCGATGGTGATCGACCTGGGGGGCCTTTCCATCGCCGCCATCGGCATGCAGGAAGGCCTGATCTGGAACGAGCTGATCGACATCGCCGCGCTGGACAAGGGCGACTTCAAGGGCCAGTCCGCCTCGGAAAAGATTGTCACCGTGTACAAGGCGCTGGGCGATTACAAACCCAAGGGCGACAAGGTCGGCTTCGAGGAAGCGCTGACGCGAACTGTCGAGTTGAAGCGCGCAGGACGCGGTCCGGTCTAAGCCGGATTCATGTGGGAGCGGCGGCTTTAGCCGCGAAAAGCTTATCGCGGCTGAAGCCTGTCCTGAGTTTGTCGAAGGGCCGCTCCCACAATGCTGTATCCCGGCCACATACTGCACAAACGTTTTGTCGCATTCGCAACAACCGAGGTGAACAACATGGCACGCATAGGTCTCTTCTTCGCCAGCAGCACCGGCAACACAAGGCGCATCGCCAAGGCCCTCAAGAAACGTTTCGACGACGACACGATGGCCGACGCGCTCAACGTCAACAAGGCTACGCCTGAACTGTTCGCAAGCTACAGCCACCTCATTCTCGGCACCTCCACGCTCGGCGCGGGCGCACTGCCGGGACTCTCCACCGACTGCATGGGCGGCGGCTGGGAAGAATTCCTGCCCAAGATCGAGCACCTGGATTTCAGCGGCAAGACCATCGCCCTGTTCGGTCTGGGCGACCAAGCCAAATACCCCGACGAATTCGTCGACGCGATGGGCCTCCTCTACGAGTTTTTCAAGGCAAGAAACGCGAGTTTCGTCGGCGCATGGCCTGCAGACGACTACGATTTCATCTCATCGAAGGCCTTGGTGGACGATGAGTTTGTCGGCCTCGCACTGGATCAGGAGAACCAGAAGCTACTCACCGATGCGCGGTTGGAGACGTGGTTGAAGCTTATTGCAACGGAGTTCGAGCTGATATAAACCTGTGGCTGGAAAGTGCGTTGACGGTGGGGTGGAGATATGACTACCCAGATGCCGATGGTGCCCGGGACCGGAATCGAACCGGTACGGAGATTTCTCCCCGACGGATTTTAAGTCCGTTGTGTCTACCAATTTCACCACCCGGGCGGGTATTTGGAGGCGCGACCCAGAGTCGAACTGGGCTAACCGGATTTGCAATCCGGGGCATAACCGCTTTGCTATCGCGCCGTGCTGAAAACACTAACTTGAAATGATTAAGGGAAAGCTAGGATGCTTTCCCTTGGATTTGGAGCGGGAGAAGAGTCTCGAACTCTCGACCTCAACCTTGGCAAGGTTGCGCTCTACCAACTGAGCTACTCCCGCGAACTGGTGCGCATTATAGGGATTTTCGAATCGCTGTCAACAATCCCGCGAAAAAACTTCAGATATTTTTATCGAGTCCAAACAGACGGAAAAAATTCTCGGTGGTGCGCTGTCCGACGTCCGCCAGCGTCATGCCGCGCAAGGCCGCGATCTCCTCGGCGACATGCTTCACATAGGCCGGCTGGTTGAGTTTGCCGCGATATGGCACCGGCGCGAGATAAGGCGCATCGGTCTCGATCAGGATGCGATCCATCGGTGTGCGCTGCGCGACTTCCTTGATCTGTTTTGCGTTCTTGAACGTGACGATGCCGGAAAAGGAAATGTAGAAACCCATCGCCAGCGCCGCCTCCGCCACTTCCAAGGTTTCGGTGAAGCAATGCATCACGCCGCTCGCCTCATGCGCATTCTCTTCCTGCATGATGCGCAGCGTGTCTTCCGCCGCTTCGCGGGTATGGATGATCAGCGGCTTGCCGCTTTCGCGTGCGGCGCGGATGTGGTTACGGAAGCGCGTGCGCTGCCATTCCAGATCGCCTTTGAGGCGGGAGTAATCCAGCCCGGTCTCGCCGATCGCGACCACCCTGGGATGCGCCGCCAATTCGACCAGTCGCGCCACGCTGGGCTCTTCGACATCCTCGTAATCGGGGTGCACGCCGACCGATGCATAGACATTCGGATGCTGCTCGGCAAGCGCCAGCACCTGCGGGTAATCGGCCAGATTGACCGCGACGCACAACGCGGCAACCACCTCGTTGTCCTGCATGCGCTGCAACACACCGGGCAGATCGGAGACCAGGTCGGGAAAATTAATGTGGCAGTGCGAATCGACAAACGGCATAGCTATCCTTAAAGGGAGATTGCTTCTGAAAAACCTGTCCGTCCACGGGATACACGGAAGTCACGGAACCAATCAATTACTTACTCAGGCTTGCCCCAAACACCCGAAACGGATCGTTAAGCGAGCTTCCGTGTATTCCGTGGACAATTGCTTTTCCCGACTTATTCGAGCATCAGTTGGCGATAGGAGAACAGCAGGGATTCGAGGAACAGCTTGGGGTTCAGCGTGTGCTGCGCCTCGCGTTTCGCTCCCTGCAGATACTTCTGCAGGCGTGCGAGAGTCAGCGGTGCAATCGGCTCGACCAGCTTGCGGATCGCGGCTTCTTCGCCGAGGTGATAGCGCAGCTTGCCGGCCAGCTTCATCGAGCTCAGGTCGTAGCTCCATTGCTGCAGCCACTGCACGACCAGCACCTGCTCGGTCTTCTGCAGCATCTCGGCCAGCGCGAACACGTCCAGCGAATCGGGCTGGCGCACCGCTCGCAACAATTTGGCGCGTTCCTCGCTGCCGATCTGCTCGTCGAGCTTCACGGCCTGCAACGGCGAGAAGCCGGAGGCTGCGAGCGCCTCGGCGGGACTCTTCACGCCCTGTTCCGCCAGCCAGCGCACCGCCGATTCCGTATCGGGCGGCGACAGCGCGAAGGACAGGCTGCGGCTCAGTATGGTCGGCAGCAGTTGTTGCGGCTTGTGCGACACCAGGATGAACAGCAGGCCCGCAGGCGGCTCTTCGAGATTCTTCAGCAGCGCGTTCGCCGCATTGGTGTTCATCGCCTCGGCCGGATGGATGACAACCGCGCGCCGGCCGCCCTGGTGCGCCGACATGCCGAAGAAGTCGGCCAAGCTGCGCACCTGATCGACGGATATCTGTTTGCTGGGTTTCTTGCCGGATGCGGACTTGACCTCCTCGCCCTCATCGCCTTCCTGACTCAACGCATCCGGCTGCAGCAGCCGGAAGTCCGGGTGCGAGCCCTGCGAGAACCAGTGGCAGGACGGACAGGCTCCGCAAGCGAAACCGGTCGCGTCCGGATGCTCGCACAACAGGCTCTGAGCGAAGCGCATCGCCAGTTCGAATTTGCCTATGCCTTGCGCGCCCTTCAGCAGCAGGCCGTGCGGCGGACGCTTGCGCAACTCCTGCAAGTTCGCCCAGTCGTTTTTCTGCCAAGGATAGATATCCTGCATATCAGATGGATGCGATTATTTTTTCGAGCTGATGCTTGACATCGGCCATAGGCTGAGCCGCATCGATCACCGCATAGCGCTGCGGAATCTCCCGGATACGCTGATGGTATCCCGAACGCACGCGCTCGAAAAACTCCCCTTGTTCCTGCTCGAAACGATCCAGCGAGACATTGTTCGACAAGCGTTCGCGCGCGACCTCGACCGGCACATCGAAGAACAGCGTCAGGTCGGGCTGCAGGTCGGCATGCACCCATTGTTCCAGCTGGGCCAGCTTGCCCCAATCCATGCCCCGCCCTGCGCCCTGATAGGCGAAGCTGGCATCGCTGAAGCGGTCCGAGATCACCCACTTGCCGGCACGTAGCGCCGGCTTGATGACCTCCTCGACATGCTCCATGCGGGCGGCGAACATCAGCAACGCCTCGGTGCCCATGCTCATCGGCTGGTTCAGCAGCATCTCGCGCAACTGCTCGCCCAGCGGCGTGCCGCCCGGCTCGCGCGTGACGACGACATCCAGTCCGCGCTGCCGCAACTGGTCGGCAAACCAAGCCAGATGCGTGCTCTTGCCCGCGCCGTCCATGCCTTCAAAGGTGATGAATTTGCTCATTGTCATTAGTCCTTAAGTAGGGTGGGTACGTGTGCCCACCGTAAATCCGCGTGGGCACAAAAACGTGCCCACCCTACTCCTCATTTTTGATACTGATTAACGGCCTGATTATGTTCGTTGAGACTGCTGGAGAAATGAGAACTGCCATCCCCGCGCGCGACGAAGTATAGCGCGTCACTCTTCGCCGGGTGCAACGCGGCTTGCAGTGAGTCTCGTCCCGGCAGCGCAATCGGCGTTGGCGTCAGCCCGCCTCGGGTGTAGGTGTTATAGGGATTGTCGGTCAGCAGGTCATTTTTGCGCAGGTTGCCATCGAAGCGCTGCCCCACGCCATAAATCACGGTCGGGTCGGTCTGTAGCCGCATGCCGAGGCGCAGGCGGTTGACGAACACGCCCGCGATCATCGGCCTATCGCTGGCAGCGCCCGTCTCCTTCTCGACGATGGAGGCCAGGATCAGCGCTTGATATGGCGTCTCCAAGGGCAGATCCGGCTCGCGCGCCGCCCATGCGTCCTGCAAATGTTGCTGCATCGACTGGTAGGCTTGCTGGAATATCGCCAGATCGCTGCTGCCGCTGGCGAAGCTGTAGGTGTCGGGAAAGAACAAGCCTTCCGGGTGGGATTCCGTCACACCGATGCGTTGCAGGATTTCCGTATCGCTCAAGTTCAACGTGTCGTGCGTGATGTCGGGACTGGCGTTCAGCGCGTCGCGCATCTGCCGAAACGTCCAGCCTTCGATCACGCTGATGCGGCGCTGGCTGACCCGACCTTCGGCGATCATGCGCACCAGCTCCAGCATCGACACCGGCTGTTGCAACTCGTAGCTGCCCGCCTGAAGCTGGCCGGACTTGCCGAGCACCCGCACCAGCCAGACGAAGGCCCAGTCCTGCTCCAGCAGCCCGCCCTGTTCCATCTCCCTGGCCATGGCCTTCACGCTGCTGCCCGGTTTCAGCGTGAACTCGAACGGCGTGGCAGGCAGCGGCAGCGGACGCAAGGCGTAATAGCCTATGCTCACCCCAACCAGCAGTGACAGCACAACAAAAATTGCAAACGCTCGCAGCATCAGATTTCCTCTTGTTCCAAAGCCGTACGAATCTTTCCCGCGACCGGGAAATGGCTCCAGTGGCGCTGACCCAATGCGCGTATCGGCCACAGCCCGATCACGGAGTTCACGACGAACAGCTCGTCGGCGTGCAACGCCTCGTCCAGCCCAATATCGCGCACCTGCAACGCTAGACCATGCTGCAGCGCCCATGCCATCACCCGACCACGCTGGATGCCGGCGACGCCGCAGCGCGACAGGTCGGGCGTGACCAGATGCCCCTGCGACACGGCGAACAAATTGCTGCGCGTGCCCTCGATCACATGGCCTTCGGCGTCCAGCAGCAGCCCTTCGGCGATGTCTCGGTCGTGCATCTGCGCGTCGCGCAATTCCGCCGCCGCCAGCACGTTCTCCAGCCGGTTCAGGTGTTTGACGCAGGCCAGACGCGGCTGTGCGGGCAGGCGCAACTGGCACACATGCGCCTTGACGCCCTGCGTCGCCCATTCCTTCGGATAATCCGGCAGCGGCGAAAAATCCCAGATGCGGGTCGGCTTTACGTCGGTCGCGGGCGCATAGCCGCGCGCGCCTACGCCACGCGTGACGATCAGTTTCACCACGCCATCGGAATACTGCGCCAGCACCTGATCCAGTTCGGCGAGCAGCAACGCTTCGTCCGGACAGGATATGTCCAGCTTGGCGCAATCGTGCTGCAGCTTGAGGTAATGCAGGGGCCAGTGCAGCGCTTTGCCGCGTACGGCGCGCAGGGTGCGAAACACCCCGTCGCCGTAGAGCAAACCGCGATCGCGGATGCTGATCGTGTTACCGGGTAGACCGTTGACCAGCATCGCGAGAGGTTAAAACTTAAAGCTTGCGGAACACCAGCGAGCCGTTGGTTCCGCCGAAGCCGAAGTTGTTGTTGACCGCGACATCGATCTTCATGTCGCGTGCGGTGTTCGCGCAGTAGTCCAGATCGCACTCCGGGTCCTGCTCGAAGACGTTGATGGTCGGCGGGGAGATCTGGTGATGCACCGCCAGCGCGCAGAACACCGACTCCACGCCGCCTGCGCCACCCAGCAAGTGTCCGGTCATCGACTTGGTCGAACTGATCACCAGCTTGTTCGCATAATCGCCGAACGCCAGCTTGATCGCTTCGGTCTCGTTCTTGTCGCCCAGCGGGGTCGAGGTGCCGTGCGCGTTGACGTAATCGACATCCTGAGGATTCAGCCCAGCGTTGCGCAACGCGTTCAGCATGCTGCGTTTCGGACCGTCGGTCGACGGCGAAGTCATGTGGTAGGCGTCGCCACTCATGCCGTAACCGGCCAGCTCGGCGTAGATTTTCGCGCCGCGCGCCTTGGCATGCTCGTATTCTTCCAGCACCAGCACGCCGGCGCCCTCGCCCATCACAAAACCGTCTCTATCCTTGTCCCACGGACGGCTGGCCGTGGCCGGATCGTCGTTGCGGGTGGACAGCGCACGAGCGGAAGAAAAGCCGCCCACCGCCAGCGGGCTGATCGTCGCCTCGGCGCCGCCGCACACCATCACGTCGGCATCGCCGTACTCGATGATGCGAGCGGATTCGCCGATGCAATGCGTGCCGGTAGTGCAGGCGGAAACCATCGCCAGGTTCGGCCCCTTCAGACCGTACATGATCGACAAGTTGCCCGAGATCATGTTGATGATGGTGCCCGGAATGAAGAACGGCGAAATCTTGCGCGGACCGCCTGCAAGATAGTCGTTATGGGTGTCCTCGATCATCGGCAGACCGCCGATGCCCGAACCGATATTCACGCCGATACGCTCGGCGTTCTGCTCGGTGACTTCCAGACCGGAGTCCTTGAACGCCTCCATGCCGGCCACCAGGCCGAAATGGATGAAGCGATCCATGCGGCGCGCATCCTTGGCCGGCAGAAACTGCGTCACGTCGAAACCCTGAACCTCGCCGGCGACCTGACAGGCAAGCTGGCTCGGATCGAAGTGGGAGATTCTGGTGATGCCCGATTTCCCCGCGACGATGTTCTGCCAGGTCGTGGAAATCCCCGTCCCGACCGGGGAGATGATCCCCAGTCCGGTAATGACTACTCTGCGCTTAGACAAACTGACTCCGTTTTAGAAACAGAAGGGGGAAAAATGAATTACTTTTGATGAGCCAAGACGTAGTCGATGGCTTGCTGCACGGATGTGATCTTTTCTGCATCTTCGTCAGGGATCTCGCACTCGAATTCTTCTTCCAGCGCCATCACCAGTTCGACGGTGTCCAAAGAGTCAGCACCCAGATCGTTGACGAACGAAGACTCGTTCTTGACTTCGGTTTCGTTCACGCCGAGTTGTTCTGCCACGATCTTTTTAACGCGTTGTTCAATAGACATTTAAGACTCCTACCCTGTTTAAGTTAAAAAAGCGGAGGCGATTGTATCAAAATCGCCCGAAATTCCAAATCACAACTTGCAACGTCCGAAAAACAGGCTCATCAGAGAGCTCTAATAGGCATCCTGATAGCGCACCGTGACCGGGTAGCGCCAATCCTTGCCGAATCCTCGCTCGGTGATGCGTATGCCTATCGCAGACTGGCGGCGCTTGTATTCGCTGATGCGGATCAGGTGCACCACCCGGCGCACGTCCGCCTCGGTATAGCCGCGCGCGACGATCTCCGGGATCGCCATATCCTGCTCGACGTAATAACCCAGGATCGCATCCAGCACGTCGTAGGGCGGCAGACTGTCCTGGTCGGTCTGGTCCGGGCGCAACTCGGCGCTAGGCGGCCGCGTGATGATGCGCTCCGGGATCACCGCCCCCAGCGTGTTGCGATAGCGCGCCAGCCGGTACACCAGCGTCTTGCAAACATCCTTCAACACCGCGAAGCCGCCGGCCATGTCGCCGTACAGCGTGGCGTAGCCTACCGCCATCTCGGACTTGTTGCCGGTGGTCAGCACCAGCGAACCGAACTTGTTGGACATCGCCATCAGCAAGGTGCCGCGGATGCGCGCCTGCAGGTTCTCTTCGGTGGTGTCCGCCGCACGGCCGGCGAAGCTGGGCTGCAAGGTATCCATATAGCCCTGCAACATAGTCGCGATCGGGAATTCGTCGTAACGCACACCCAGCTTCGCGACCATCTCGCGCGAATCGACCAGGCTGATATCGGCGGTATAGGCCGACGGCATCATCACCGCATGCACCTTGTCCGCGCCCAACGCATCGACCGCGACCGCCAGCGTCAGCGCCGAATCGATGCCGCCGGACATGCCCAGCAACACGCCGGGGAAACGGTTCTTGCCTATGTAATCGCGCACGCCGGTACACAGCGCGCGATAGACTTCGGCCTCCAGACTCAACGGCGCAACCATTTCGCCGACCGGACGCAAATCCGGCCCCATCTCCAGCATCAGCAGCGACTCGTCGAAGCGCGCACCTTGCGCGGTCAACTCGCCGTTGCAGTCCATCGCAAACGAGCCGCCATCGAACACCAGTTCGTCCTGCCCGCCGACCAGATTGGCGTAAACCACGGCCATGCCGGTCTCGGCGATGCGGTCGCGGATGACCTCGTAGCGCGCCTCCTGCTTCTCCTGGGCATAGGGCGAAGCATTGGGCACCAGCAACACCTGCGCACCCGCATCGCGCGCCTGGAGCGCAGCCTCAGGCTCCCAAACGTCGGCGCAGATGTTCAGGCCAAAACGAATGCCGCCCAATTCGAATACGCAGGGCTCCGTACCGTGATCGAAATAACGCTCCTCATCGAACACCGTGTAGTTCGGCAGATCATGCTTGAGGTAAGTCGCCGCGACTTGGCCGCCGCGTAGCAGCGAAGCCGCGTTGTAACGCTTTCCGCCGCGCTCCAGCGGATGTCCCACCACCACGGCGATATCCGGCAACCGGGCGGCGAGGTCGTCCAGCGCCTGCGCGCAGGCCTTGTAGAAACCTGCGCGCAGCAGCAGATCTTCCGGCGGATAGCCGCATAGGCCGAGTTCCGGGGTCAGCAGCAGGCTCGCTCCTTGCCGTTCGGCCTGCTCGGCATACTGCAATATCCGGGCGGCATTGCCCGGCAGATCGCCCAGTACGCTATTGATTTGCGCTATTGCCAGCTTCATTCACAACCCCGATCGATAGAGGACGCGCATCTTACCATCGCCTTGTTACGACAACAAAAAAGCGGGCTGTCGCCAGCCCGCTTTCGACATGCCTTGCAACCGAATTACTCTGTCACGCGCACCCTCTTTTCAACCTTGAGCACGGTGCAAACCTCGACACGGCGGTTCAGCTCGCGGCCCGCACGGGTGTTGTTATCTGCCATCGGCTTGGTTTCACCATAACCGATACTGACGATGCGATCAGCTGCCACGCCCTTCTTGATCAGATAAGCCTTGACCGATTCGGCACGACGCTCGGACAACTGCTGGTTGTATGCATCGGTGCCGATGTTGCAGGTATGTCCAGCGGATTCCAGTTGCGCATCCTTGTATTTCGTAGCGAAGCTGACAACCTCATCCAGTTTCTTGATCGCATCGCTACGAAGCTTGGCCGAATCGAATTCGAAGTTGGTGCCTTCGATGCAAACCGGCTTGTTTTCCAGCAAGGTCTTCCAGGTTTCCGGCATGGGTGTCGGAGCCGCCTTGGCAGCTGGGGCAGGAACTGGAGCAGGAGCTGCTGCAGGGGCGGCGGCAACCGGAGCCGGAGTCGGAGCGCCGAAGTAGTAATTAATGCCCAGGCTGAGATTGTTGTTGTGCATTCTGGTCGCGACGGACTTGCCGCGACCGCTGGTGAATTCGCCAGCCAGACTCCAATTGGGCGCAAACTTGTATTCCACCCCCAATCCGAGGTGAGCATCGCTACTGCCGATTGCGCTGGCTGCACCGTTGCCGTTGGTGCGCGCGTAGCCAATCTTTGCATAGGGCAGCCAGTTTCCTGCATCGATGCCCAGCTTGGCATCCAGACCATAAACATTGCTGCCGTAATTGACGGCGCCGGGATTATGCGTGGCCTTGTCGTTGAAATCGACAAAGCCATCTACCCCCAGAAGAAAACCATTCCCCATGTTCCAGCTATGGCCACCTTCGAGACTGTAACCAGTCGCATTTTTTCTATCCACTCCAGTCATCCCGGAAGTGTTGGAGCCGATCTTGCCGCCGACCCAACTCCCGTCGAACTCACCGGCTTGCGCCGCAGTCATGCCCAACAAAGCGGCTGCCAAGACTGCATGGATTACAGTTTTTTTCATTAGTTTTTCTCCCGAATAATGGAACAAGCAATGCGCACTGGTCGGATACTAGTTCAATAGTTCGTAGAAGCCAATAGTTGAACTTGGTCGCACCGCCACAGAAAACGCCGATCTTGCGGCAGCAAACGATTTATCTCCCCGGCTCGTCTAACAGCTTGGCGTTATCGGCAAGCGGCTCGTCCTGGGACAACTCGACCAGCTTCGGCGGCAATTGCTTGGTGGGTTTGACGCCCAACTCCTTGAGCATCTCCGCCTGACGAATGACGTTGCCGCGCCCATTGGCGAATTTATTCAGCGCCCCATCGTAGGACCGCTTCGCCTGATCCAGCTTGTCGCCCAGATTTTCTAGGTCTCCGACGAAGCCGACCAGCTTGTCGTAGAGCTCCGCCCCGCGACTGGCGATGTCCTGCGCGTTGCGGTTCTGCTGTTCCTGCCGCCACAGATGCGCCACGGTGCGCACCACAAACAGCAGCGTGCTGGGGCTGACCAGCAACACATTCTTTTTCCACGCGTCCTGCCACAGTTCGCTGTCGTGCGAAATCGCCAGCATGAAGGCCGGTTCCACCGGGATGAACATCAGCACGAAGTCGAGCGACTTCAGGCCGTAGAGCTGCTGATAGTTCTTTTCGGATAACTCCTTGATATGCGCGCGCACCGAATCCAGATGCCGTTTCAGCGCGGCCTCGCGCTGGTGGTCGGTTTCCGCGTTGGCATGTTCCTCGTAGGCCGTCAGCGACACCTTGGCATCGACGATCAGATGCCGGTCTTCCGGCAAATGCACTACCACGTCCGGCTGCGCGCGCGTGCCGTCCGCGCGGGTATGACTCTCCTGCACATCGTATTCGAACCCCTTGCGCAGGCCGGAAGCTTCCAGCACCCGCTCCAGGATCAACTCACCCCAGTTGCCCTGCGCCTTGGCCTGTCCCTTCAGCGCGCTGGTGAGATTGTGCGCATCCTTCGACAACTGGTTGTTCAGCGACATCAGTTGTTTGACCTGCTCGGCCAGCGCAGAACGGTCCTTGCCCTCCTGCACATAGACCTCCTCCACCTTGCCCTGAAACTCGGTGATCTTCACCTTCAGCGGCTCCAGCAACTGGTTGAGGTTGGTCTGGTTCTGTTCGGTGAAGCGCTTGGTCTTGTCTTCCAGTATCTCGCCGGCCAGCGTCTTGAAACGATCCGTCAGCTGCGCCTCGGCATTCTGCAGCAGCTGTAGCTTCTCCACGCTCTGCGAACGCTCGGCCTCCAGCAATGTATTCAACTCCGCAATCTGGGCACTCAAGCGTTGCCGCTCGGCGGTGAGCTGATCGCGCAACGCGGCTAGCTCGTCTTTTTCACGCTGAAGCCGGGATAGCTGTTCAAGCTGGCCAGCAACAGTAGATTCCGCCGCGCCCAACTTCTGACGCAAATTCCCGACATCCAGTTCGAGTTGCTGAAGACCGCTCTCCGCCTCGGCATGCGCAGCCGTCAACCGCCGCACATCCTCCTGCGCCGCGCTCAACCGCTCCCCGAGTCGCGCCAGTTCGATCTGACTTTCCGCCTTTGCTTGCGCCACCGCGGAGGCGAGGCGCTCGCGCTGAAGCCACCAGATTGCAACCGCCCCAGCCACCAAGCCGATCAATAGCGCGGCGAATATATAAACTTGTTGATCCATGAGTTATGTGTTCCTGAAATCCAATTTCAAAATAAATGGGCCGGTTAGCCAAAATCGAAAGGCCACCAACTGCCTGAATGCACAAATGGTCGAGCGCCTGATTAATGAGTGCTGCGTTGTATGCGATCCGTCCAGTCGCCGTGACCGAGTTTCTCGCGAAACAGTGCAATCACGCGATCTTGTGTTTCACGTTCCGTCAGGCCGATGGGGCACATGGCTATCCTTTCACTTTCCAATGCCCGCCTTTGGCCGGACCAATGCGTTCAATGTAGTTTTGGCGCTTCAGATGTTGTAGATTTTTCTCCACCGCAGTCGTGCTGATTTGCAGGGCTTGCGCGAGTTGGACTACCGTCACATTGGGATTGGCGAGCATTGCCCTGACAATGGCAACCCGCGTTTCACCCAACTTTTCACCCAACTTTTCACCCAACTTTTCACCCAACTTTTCACCCAACTTTTCACCTTCAGTTTCTTGGGCAGTTCCCCCAACAAGCTCTCCGCGCTCACTCTGTTTAGAGTAGTGAAACACCGTCCACAGCCCTGTGTGCTCGTAACGCAACTCGGGCTCCGGCACACCATCCGACTTGCATGCCGCCATCATGCGCTCGATGCCGCGCCCCCAGGACTCGATCATCCCCGCGCGAAAAAATGCGTTGGCAACTTCCGGGTTATATGGCTGGGAGGAATGCTTGCCCAGCAGATTTTGAACCGTCCAGTCCGGCGGCAATTGCCCCGGATTCCAGATCATCAGCTTGTCCGCATAAACGCTGATCTGAATCGGAATGGCGCTACCGTAATCCTTGTGCACGACCGCGTTGAGTATCGCCTCGCGCAAGGCAGGCTCCGGCACCGGCCAAGTCTCGATGCGCTGCAAACCCTCATAGGAAATCCACGCCTTCAGGTACTTGGCTTTCAGCACCTCAACCGTCCGGTTCACCTGCGCAAACAGATCGCCATGCACCTCATCCTGATAGCGCAAATCGACATTGTTTTCAAAGAAGCCGATTTTGAGATACGCCCCGGTGACAAAGCGTTCAGGGTCGGGATGAAACAGCAACACCGTGGCGCGTTTGAGATAACTGCCATCCAGCAAATGCAACTTGTCGAGCAATGAGGGATCGGGCTCCTCCAAAACTTCCGGCGAGAGGCGCTGGCTTCTCAGCGCCTGCTTGCGAAAATATGCCAGCGCCTTCGCATCCAGATCGCCGATACCCACGTATGGCACAGGCACGCCATCCCAATGCTTGCCCAGCTTGCGCAGCAAAAACATATCCAGCGCCGCGCCCTTTAACTCCTGCTTGGTGCTGCCGCTGCGGTAGTGATATTCGCCCTTGTAACTGATCGGGCTGGGGTAAGCCTCCACCACAATTTCCAGCCAATCTTTGCCGCCCTCGCTGTGCAAATTCACCGGCACCACCATGCCCAGAATATCCCGCACCTTGTTGGGAATATCTTCCAGCAACTTCGCCGCATTGGTCAGGCCCACCACCTCGCCATTGTCGTTCTTGCCGATCACCAGCGTACCGCCCTGCGCATTGGCAAAGCCGCATATCCACTTCAGATATTCATCGCGCCAGGATTGCTTCCATTCGACGGTTTGGTGTTCTTTCATATCATCTCGCCCCCAGCGCCCGCTTCACCATATTTCCCACCTCGGCAGCCATATTGATCGGCAGCAGCTTCGTCCCCGGATGCGCTTGCTGAAACACGCGGAACACCTCATCGGCAAACGCCTGCCCGATCTCCTCCACCCCGGCAAAATCCAGCACCACGGTCTGGAAGCGCTCGAAGCGCATGGTCAGGCGCTTGGCCTGCGAGCGCGAAACCAGTTTCTCGCCTTCATGCTGCGCCAGCTTCACCGGCACGATGGTCTTGGAGAAGGTGTACTCCTCCGGCGCGGCGAACTGATCGAACACCTCCTGCAAGGTGCGCACGCTGTCGTTCGCCAGCCGCATCAGCACCACCGTGCCAGGCGCATCGGCGTCGCGCTCCAGCAACACGTCCGTGCCCCAATCGTCGTGCACGAAATGTAGCTTACCGGAACGGATGTCGAAGGCATCCATCACCTTGGACGAAAAGAAAATCCCCTCGCCGGTATGGTTCACCGGATCGGTGGTCAGCTTGCCTTTGGCCAGTTCCAGAATCGCCTCGCGCGGATCGTACAGATTCATCGCGTGCTGAATCTTGAGGAAAATGCCCTCGCCCTCGTCGGCGACATACACCGAAGTATTCAACGCATCGCGCACCACCCCGACCATCACCTTGTCCGAACCGGAATGGTCTATCGCATTGTTCACCATCTCCGTCACCGCGTAGTGCCACACATCGCGCACATTGGGCGGCAGGTCGGCCAGATGCGGCGCGATCTGTGCGCGCCACACCCGGTCTTCGCTCAGCCCGGCGCGCTCGTACACCTGGCGCACATCGACCAGCACCGCCAACTGGTAGCGCACCCCGCGCCCCTTGCCGGAAGAAGTGACGATCCCCTCGCGCTTCAGCTTTGCCAGCCAAGCGCTGGCCGCCTGACGCGACACGCCATGCTGCTGCGCCAGCCGCGCGGCGACATTGCCCCCGTCACGGGCAATGGCATCAAGGATGGAACGGCGCAGGTCGGCGGTCATTAGGTAAAGGTCAGGAATAATAAACGTAAAGCAATATTCGAATAATTGTAAAGTAAGGAGATGCTAAACGTAAAGCAGAATGGCTGTTCGGACCGGTACCGATTTATAGCCATTTATACGACTCCGCATCCCGATTCGATATATCCGCTCATTCATTTGCCACCCCATGCGGCACATGTCCAGTGGCGACATGCTGGCGCGCGGACTCGCAATGTTTCTGCTGATCGTCGAAGAAGATGTCCGCGCCGAATGCCTTCAGGAATGCCCCCTTATCCATGCCGCCGAGGAACAGCGCCTCGTCGATGCGGATATTCCATGCGCGCAAGGTGCGGATAACGCGCTCGTGGGCGGGAGCGCCGCGCGCGGTAATCAGCGCAGTACGAATGGGCGAAGTGTCTGCCGGATAATCCAGTTGAATCTGATGCAACATCGCGAGGAAATTCTTGAATGGGCCTCCGGGCAAAGGCTGCTTGGCGGCGTTGACTTCGTTAGTCTCGAACGCCCCCAGCCCTTCCCACTTGTAAATGCGCTCCGACTCGTCCGAAAACAACACGGCATCGCCGTCGAAAACGATGCGCAACTGCGAAGAGTGATCTGCCACCACAGACGCAGCCGCCGAAGGCAGGATCGTCGCAGCGGCAAAGCCCGCCTCCAGCGCCTTGCGCACATCGCCCGGCTCGGCGGAAAGAAACAATTGCGCGCCGAATGCCGAAATGTAGGGATGCGTGCTCTCGCCGCGCGTGAAAGCCGCCCTGCCGATATCCAGCCCGTGGTGCTGGATCGAATTGAAAATACGCAGCCCGGTATCCGCACTATTGCGCGACAGCAGAATCACCTCCACGCGCGGGTTGACGGGGTCGCGCTCGTTCAGTGCCAGCAGTTTTTTCACCAGACCGAACGCCACACCCGGTTCGAGCGGAATATCTTCGTGCTCGACTTGATAGCGACAATACGCCGCTATCCCCTCGTTCTCGAAAACGGCATGGCTTTCATCGAGGTTGAACAGGGCGCGGGAGGAGATGGCGACGGTTAGTTTCTCTTGTTGAGCTATTTGCATAAAGGTATAAGAGATGTGGCATCACCATCATCAGAGTGGGCTGAATTTCAATTCAGCCATGCTTCATCAGTGGTACTTTATACGTCGGTTATTGAACGCAGGCTTCGTACCTTCAAGCACATTCACAACATGCTCATTTATTTCGGGGTTCTCAATAGAACCGGATGTATACGAAATCTTAAACCCGTCAGTCCGATTAAAGTCTGCATAAACCACTTGCTCTGCATCACACACAACCGCAAGGTTAGGGTTGTGCGTGACCATTATGATTTGCCTTTTTCTCTTCGCTTCAGTCAATACTGGAACCAAAAGGCTTACGACCGTCTCGTTATCCAAGTTTTCCTCCGGTTGATCAAGAATAATTGGATACCGACCTTTATCCACCAGCAAATAGAAAATCAGTAAAAGAGCGCCTCGCTGCCCAGGAGAAAGCTGTTCAATATGCGCATCTTGAAACAATAAAGTGTAACGAGGTTCCAAATAACTCAACCCATAAAGCAAGTCATAGACGACACTTGATTGACGATCTTTGCGGAGAATTTGGGTTATCCCGATTGCGCTTTGATTTCCCTTTGATGCAGCATTTTTTATTTTTTCATCCAAGACATCAACGAACGTTAGAACATCTTCTTTTTTGCTCAAATCATACTGCTCGGACAAACGTCGAACTGTTGCGTAACTTTCGTCCACGCCATTAAATTCTCCAGAGGTCACCTTAATTTGATCAAACAACTCTGACGACAATACGTCTGTAGATCCCCCAAGCGTCGCTTGAAACTGGAGTCGATATTCATCTCGGATAAGTTTATTGCCTTGAATCAATTCCTGAACTGGCTTAAACAAACGCTCACGAGCTGCGCGTTGCGCCTCAAGTGCTCCAAATATTTCACCAGACAGCTCTTTGCGTCTTGCTCTTTTAGCCACGAGGAGCTGCGGCAACTCATCAAGTTGAGATATTCGTTGATTTATCCCACTTAGTGACTCCGGCGCATCCGCCACTCCAGTCAGTTCCTGTAATTTTGCAGACCACAACTCAAGCGCCTTCAAATTCTGCTGGTACTCAAGCTGGGGTTGATTTAATTTCGTCTTTAACACGGCCTGCTCATTGAGCAGTTTTTCAGATTCAATTGCACTGGCCGCCTTAGCTGCAACCAGTGTCTGGTGCTGCACATCCCAGTCCGACTCTAACTTTTCTAAAGCTTCAAGCTTGGTAGAAAACTGCAACACTTCATTTAGTTTCAAACCCAAATTTTGGAAATCAGATTCTGTTTCCACTTGAAACTGCGCAACTTGGCGCTCAAGCAATCTAACTCTGTCACGAACTGACTGCGCAGCTTTTCGCTTGGATGCAATTAAGGACACAGCTGCTGAATCAGCGATTGCCTTTTCCCCAATATTTTTTATCTGCTGCGCAAGAGTTTCCAGATTTGTCGCAACGCCCTGTTGCTCTGGTGACAATTGTTCAGATGGTTTAGGCCGGGGCACTGGTTTTATTGCATTGTGTTCTTCAATTTGCTTCTTTTTTAACTCAAGGAGCTCATCCAATGAGCGCCTTACTTGTGGCTGACTTTGTGCTTCGAGGCTTTCAATATCGCGGTTTACTTTGGTAAGTTCCTTTCGATACTCGATCAACTGATCACGAAACCCTCCTTCCTGTCTTTCGACCAGTTGCTCAAAATTAAGCGCCCCTAAACGTATTTCATCACTTGCATGATCAAAAATGACATTTTGGAGTTCTATCTGAAACAGATTCGATTTCGCAGAAATGTGGTCATTGCAAAGATCCTCAAAACGACCTTGCGGAATATAACGGACATGTTCGACACTCCCTGCATCTGGGTCGGAGTTAAGATTTCGTGTAACGTTAGCGCCACTTAACCAAGAAATAGTTCCCGAAAATTGCTTTGCTGGCTCACCCGACTTACCCCGAAATCTGTCCTTTTTCAGAAACGAGAACTTGCTACCCGACATTGAGTTACCAAGCAATGCGATCACATCTGCAAGGGCACTTTTACCACTGCCCTTATTCCCAATAATTGCAACAAGGTCACTATTGAGCGGCACACTAACTTTATCTAACCATTTTGCTTCGAGTTGGCTGCCCCCATCTTTTTGCACTTCAACATGATCAATAAAGAACGTTCTTTGACCTGCCACTTCGACGAGTTTTTGGGGAACATCTCCGATGTAGGTGCGCTCGACAGGCTCCTTAATTGTTTGAAGCAAACCAAGAAATGTTGGGTCAGCCTTAACCCAACAATATCGTTTTAAATCTGGCTCAAAAAGTTTATCAACGGCATGCGCATCAGAACCATGAAAACACGGCTTGAGTGAGTTGTATTGTCGTCTGATCTCCTCAGCAGGCACGCTCGGTTTCAGCCCAAGGTAATGTAATCTGTCGGTAGGATTACCGCTGAACACAAAGTCGGATCGTCTAAGAAGTTCATCTCGTGTTGCCGCAAAGCTATCCAGTGGCAAACCACTTATTCCATCTTTTCCATTGGCTACTCCAACAATACTATTCGCCTTCAACCATCCATCTGCGTCCAACCAAGCAAAAATATCGGAATGAGAAGGCTTAAACTGCTCAATACCAAACTTATATGCGGCATCATCGTCAAGCTTTGGATTTTGCGCCCTGGCAAAATCAATGAGTTCTTCCTTAATACAGCCGTATGTTTGCTTGTTGTATGGCACCCTGAGATTTCTTAGCGACCGTTTGATTCTGTCAATGTGATCATCTTCATTAACGTTGACTAGCAGATGAATGTTTAGAGCCTGTCCTTCTTTTGTTTGCGGGGAGCATCGAAACTCAATGTTTGGAATCAGCAATACTGACTCCAAACGTGGATTCAAAGAGGCCCTTTGATAAGCACGTAGAATTTCGTACCCATCAATTGTCATGTAGTCCGTTATGCCTACTACGGCTATTTGATGGCGGCTAGAAGCTCGCTCAAGCGCATCAACATAGTCCGGCCAATTAACACCAGAAAATGAATTTCCAAGATGGCTGGCAGGAGTATGGACGTGTAAATCCCAACGCCTCCATTCGGAGCCACGTTCAAATTTTTTGTGCATTGCGCTCATTAAAATCCTCCAATTTCGCCAACGTATTTTTACGAGAGTTTTCTAACTCGTTTCAAGAAAATTTCAAACTCACCAGTGTTGCAATGAATAGCCCAACTTTATTCAACAACCAGAATCTGTCGATCCCAATGGCTATGTTTGCCAGATGGGTAGTCACGACGACTAGGAAAGGACTCATTCAATATCTGTAAATTTTGCATCGCAGAGATTTTAAAACGTCTCCACTCTGGGAGAGCGCCACCGCTACTACTCCCACCGCGTATCTGAAAGCCAAGTAACTGACGCGCCCCCTCGTTTATTCCATATACATGAGGCTCGACTATTCGAGCGTGTCCGCTGTATGTAAACGACAGAACTTTCTTTTCCTTAATTGCCGCGATGATGATGTTTTCCATAACTGCCCCCTTATGCTTTAGGTGCATCCAATGCTGGCAAATCCAGCACTCAATCTCCTGCAACGACTTCCCTGCCCCCAAGTACCCCATACATCCTCACCGCGCCCATCACCCGTTCAATCTACTCTTCGCGTTTGACCCATTGTTTCATGCACGCCCCACGCGCATGCGGACAAGCGACAAGACATCAATGATTCTGCGCAGCAATATAACGCGGCTTGGGACTTGGGAACTTATCCGACACTAGCAGAAACACCCCCGACAGTGCTAGCAGATAGCGCTCTACCGAGCAAAATCTGATTAGAGTAAAGAGTCGAAACTATCGCACAAAATATTTCGCCCTGCTCCTCCCATTACTCATTTCCAACTACGGAATCCGGCTTCTCCTCACGAGTAAAAAAGCCTGACACCCAAACAAAAAGGGATGCCTCGGCATCCCTTTTTTTACTTCAAGCTTACTGACAAATTACAAGCCGCGAACCTGGCGCTTGCGCTCGTTTTCGGTCAGGTAACGTTTACGAACACGGATCGACAATGGAGTGATCTCGACCAGTTCGTCGTCGTCGATAAACTCGACCGCAGATTCCAGCGTCAGGCGCACCGGCGGCGTCAGACGCACCGCTTCGTCGGTGCCGGAAGCGCGCACGTTGGTCAGCTGCTTGCCCTTGATCGGATTGACGATCAGGTCGTTGTCGCGGCTGTGGATGCCGATGATCATGCCTTCGTACAGCTTGTCGCCGGGAACGACGATCATGCGGCCGCGATCTTCCAGCTTCCACAGCGCATACGCCACGGCCTCACCCTGCTCGGCAGAGATCAGCACGCCGTTACGGCGGCCCGGCATGTCGGCCTTGACCGGCGCGTAGTCGTCGAACACGTGCGCCATGATGCCGGTGCCGCGTGTCAGCGTCATGAACTCGGACTGGAAGCCGATCAGGCCGCGCGCAGGGATACGGTATTCCAGACGCACACGGCCATGACCGTCCGGCTGCATGTCTTGCAGGTCGCCGCGACGGCGGCCCAGTTCCTCCATGATTGCGCCCTGGTTCGCGTCTTCCACGTCCACGGTCAGCACTTCGAACGGTTCGCACTTCACGCCGTCGATGTCGCGGTACACCACGCGCGGCTTGCCCACGCCCATCTCGAAACCTTCACGACGCATGTTTTCCAGCAGGATGGTCAGGTGCAACTCACCGCGACCGGCCAGCAGGAACACGTCGGTGTTGTCTGTCTCATCGACACGCAACGCCACGTTCACCAGCAATTCTTTGGTCAAACGATCGCGGATCTGGCGGCTGGTGATGAACTTGCCTTCCTGGCCGCACAATGGCGAGGTGTTCACCATCAGGTTCATGGTCAGGGTCGGCTCGTCCACCTTGGGC
>Ga0172379_10002013_pt1 | contig 37765 bp, 29 predicted proteins | sample GrowelOW334metaG_FD_119756 | JGI IMG/M metagenome (GOLD analysis project Ga0172379, IMG submission 119756) | Groundwater microbial communities from an aquifer near a municipal landfill in Southern Ontario, Canada - Groundwater well OW334 metaG | ecosystem: Environmental > Aquatic > Deep... | reverse complement strand
CGAGCTTGTCCCGAAGGGAAACCTGAAAGGTTTTGAGGAGCCAAAGCGACGAGTTATGAGCCCCCAAAACTTTTGAATACTTTTGGTTACAAAAGTATTGCCAGCCCGGCGAGGGCTCGAAAAAAAATAATTGTTTCAAGAGGAAGATCCTTCGGTTCCTCAGGATGACAACAAAAAAATAATCTTTCTTGACATCACTCCAACTTATCTATATAGTATACATACTATGAAAAAAGCCATGTCCATATTTGTAAATAATAACAATAATAATACCTGACGGCAGGTGTAGTTTTTCGTAGACTATACCCGCCCCAAGCGGGTTTTTAAATACCATTTTCCCAGGTAGTTGAGCGGTACAACGCCACGCTGTTAACGTGGATTTCGCTGGTTCGATCCCAGCCCTGGGAGCCAAAAATCCGAGCACTTACCATAAGTGCTCTTTTTAGTAGATACATTGACACCAAAAACCAAGTAATATAGTGTTAATCATAACCACTGGCAATCCACAATTTTCGAGGGGAAAAATCCATGCGTGACCACAGCGAATTCGATGATCTCGCCCTGCTCCTCCGCCAAATGCGTTCCCACCCGCCGTTCGATCGGAAGACGGAGCTGGTTGTTACGCGCAAGTCTCGCAAGGGCAACAAGCACGCGCAGGAGCAGCTCGTACTGCACAACCTCGGCCTGGTAATCAGCGTGGCCCGCAAGTTCATGGGCCGCGGTGTGCGACTCGAAGACCTCGTGCAGGAGGGCAACTACGGCCTCCTCAAGGCCATCAAGCACTTCAATCCCGAGAAAGGTAACCGTTTCTCGACCTACGCAGTGTGGTGGATCAAATCCTACATAATGCGCTCGCTCAAAGATGGCCCGTCGGCGGTACGACGCACTATGCCAGACGGCGGCCTACCCCCGCGAGACATCTCACTTGAAGAGTCGCCTGACCATAATGGCGAGAGTACTCACATGGACCGACTGTCCGACGAGGAGCCGTTACCGGACGAGCAGTTCATGCGACTGGAAGAGGATACATTTCTTCACAACCAGCTCGACAAGGTGCGCGGACGAATTGGCGAACTCGGCTGGGACATCCTCAACGGGCGACTCACACAGGACAAACAGGACGAACCGCGTACGCTCGCGGAAATCGGAAATGACTGGGGACTGTCGCGTGAACGCGTGCGTCAAGTGGAAGTAATAACCAGACGATTTCTTACGCGCCATCTCGCCAAACTCGATCCGAACAACCAGGGTGGATCGGCGCTGGCGAAGAAAGTCGGCGGCAAGTAAACGCCTCTACGGTGGGGTCACGCTTGAGTACACACTCAATCGCGTGACCCCACCTTCCAAATTTAGCATTGCTATAACATCCTCCGCCATTGATTTCTATTCAAATCCATGTTATACTCACATTTCTGTTGCATATTTATTAAACTAATCGAACTCTATGGGTGGTTTTAACAAATTCGACAAGGGTGGTCGCGATGGCGGCCGGGGTTTTGGTGGGGGTAACCGCTTTGGCGGTGAACGCAAATTTGGTGGTCGCGGTGACCGCCATAGCGACATCCCAAGACAAATGTTTCCCGCTACCTGCAGTCAATGCGGACAAAGCTGTGAAGTACCATTCAAACCCACCGGCAATCACCCAGTTTTTTGCCGCAACTGTTTCAAAAATCAAGCTGGTGGCGAAAGAAATCAACGCCCAAGCTTCTCTTCGGCTCCAAAAAGTTTCAGCGGTGGCCCAATCGGTGGCGGAAATTTTTCCAGCACTCCTAGCGCTCCAGTCACAAGCCATACCAACACTGGCGGTGGAATTTCCAAAGCGCAAATTGACGCGATGAACGTAAAGATTGATAAAATCTTGGCTTTACTTACCGAGAAAGCGCCAAAAATTGAAACGGCAAAAATCGAAACACCGAAAGTAATAGCGGAAGTAAAAACCATCAAAAAAACTCCGGTAAAAAAATCTGCTCCAGCTAAAAAAGCTAAAGCAAAAAAATAATCTTCATTGGCTAGATAGCCACTTCCGACGAATTATCCACCTAATCAGTGGGTAATTTTTTTATATTTTAAAATAGTCGCTTTTTTTTTATATCTGTTGTATACTGAATATATGCAATATTTCTTTAATTTACCTAATAAAATAATATGAAATACGATAAAAAGTTATACTTCATCTCTCTGGCCATAATCGCCGTATTATCCCTACCAGCTACCAGTCTTTATGCCCGAGAGAGTGATGAAACACCGGACCAATTGAAAATTGGTAACAATCAAGAATCTACCACTTTAAAAGATGATAATAGCCCTGATGATAATATTGTGGAAGAACAAGATAAAAATGACCGCGATCAAACCTCTGCTGAAAAGATAGATGAGGTTACAGATCAAAATGATGGTAATGACGAAGATAATAAGGATGTGGCGGAAGAACACCGTAGCTCCGTTGCTTCATTTGTTCAAAATCTTTTAGACTTATCGGATAAAAGTACCAGTACCACCATCGGCGAACAAGTAAGAGAAGTCGCCAGAGAACAGGATGACTCAGAAGAAAATGTATCAAAAGCGATTGATGCGATTAAAAAACGCAATAAGATCACGACCTTTTTCTTTGGAACAGATTATAAGAATGTCGGACAACTTCGTAGCGAAATCGCTAAGACGGGTAATAGAATAGAGAAACTTAGTCGGTTGTTGGAAGTAATACCAACCTCAACACCAAGCACTTCAACAATCGCTGAAATAGCAAATCTAAAACTTGAACAAATTAAACTCAATACTTTCATCACTCAGAACGAGAATGTATTCAGTCTGTTTGGTTGGTTTGTAAAATTGTTTAATAAATAAAATACCAAGCTACGATTTTACATAATACAAAGTGCCTGAAGCGCTTTGTATTAATTTTACGGATTTACAAACTCAAAACCACATGCTATAGTCTCTTTGTACTATTTTAAATTGTTAACGCCGCGTCTCAAATGACGTTACGCGGCATGATTTCGTCAAATCATATGTCTAAATCAACCGATACTACTCCTGCATTTAAGTCCAACTATCTCATCCCGACCGTCATCGAGAAATCCAGCCTGGGCGAACGCGCTTACGATATTTACTCTCGCCTACTCCAAGATCGTATTATCTTTCTCGGCAATGAAATCGATGATGGCGTTGCCAACGTTATCATTGCTCAGTTACTTTTCCTCGAAAATCAGAACCCGGAAAAAGATATTAAAATCTATATCAATTCACCCGGTGGATCGGTCACGGCCGGAATGGCCATTTTTGACACCATCCAATACATCAAACCCGCTGTAAATACTATTTGTATCGGCATGGCCGCCAGTATGGCCGCGGTACTGTTGGCCGCCGGCGAACCGGGAAAACGTTTTGCTCTGCCAAACTCCGAAATAATGATTCACCAAGTCATGGGTGGTATGGAGGGACAAGCGAGCGATATTAAAATTCGCGCGGAACGAATTTTAAAGCTTAAAGATCGTTTGAATAAAATATTATCCGACGCTACCGGAAAAGACATTAAAACCGTGGAAAAAGATACAGATCGTGACTATTTCCTCTCGGCACACGAGGCCTTGAAGTATGGTTTGATCGACAAAGTCATAAGCTAAAACACGAAACACGAGACACGATACACATAAAACGATACAATCTTACTTGTATCGTTTTATGTGTATCGTGTATTTTGTATATTGTGTATTTTTTTACGTGTATCGTGTATTTTGTGTAATCTTAGCCAAATCACACCGTGCATAAACTGTGCCTATCTACCCCTTGACAAAATGTTGATTTTAGGGTATACTTGATAGTTCTAGATAGTAATATCTAGTTTTACAGTCCCATACCGTGTCTAGTAATGTATCACCGGTTGGATGTAATAAACAACCAAACCCCTATTTCCGGCTTGCGGAAATGCATCCGATGCACAGCTCGTCCCGTAATATACTTTGAGCGCTGTCTTCGGAAAATAGTCATGACTGATTCTATCGTAAAGACAGAACCGCTTGGAACTCAAATGAACATACGGGATTAACGTTGGATCTGGGAAGATGCTTATTGCTGTAGCTATATGCCACAGCCAGTAGGCAACTTCCCGTATCCACGACAAGCATGGAGGTGTGTTATTGGGTCCGCTGGCTTCGGCTCGCAGATTCCTGCAATACACCTTCTTGGGTGCGGTTTAGGAGGGATAGCAATATCCCGCCATATATAAAACTCCTCCGATGTACATCGGAGGAGATTTTTTTATGCTAAATTTATTGAGTGACGGCCGGCGCGACATTCACAGTACTGGAAGTCACAACGCACGGGCTTCCCTTTGGACAAGTAGCCGGATCAACGCCGATGGTGCAAATCTTCGGTAATGGACGATAATAGCTATCAAAAACCCGATCAATCTTTTCTCCGTCGGGAGTAACACGACTATATTTAAAACTTGCTACCGCGCCACGGAACGCGGCTTGGCAACTCATCGATCCTACTTTTAGGGTACCATTGGTTTGCGCGACATACTGAGTTTCTGATGGGTAAGGAATCCATCGACTCACCAAAGGATGGGTGTAACTACCACTACGACCATCAGATTTGCCCCAGAGGGTAAAGGTCAGCATTTGTTTTTTGTAATTAATCTCAGTAATAAGAAGTAAATAATTACCCGTATCATTTAGAAACTTCAGATCAAGTAATGGTTCATAGAGCGTAGCGTCGGTACCGGGGTTGCGATTTACCGGATCAGCATAATACGCCACAACGAGTGAATGATTGTGCCGTTCGGTAATTTCCATGCCGGAATTCATCGCCATGCGGAATAACGTGGTACCAATTTGGCACATGCCACCACCAATCTCTTTCGTAATTTCCCGGCCTTTGATGACTTGCTCCGGTAAAAATCCATTCGCGGAAGTATAGGGTCCGGCAGATTTATTGGCAGAAAATACTTCTCCCGGAGCAATGAGTATGCCATTTAGACGTTTAACCGCGTTGGCAATGTTTTTTATTCGATTGGTATGACTATCTTTAAAAGTAGAAGTACCAGCTCCAATGACTTCGGTAATATTTAATAACGCGACGTCAGTATTTTTGATCGCTGATATCACCACGTCAATAACAATGGGAATAATACTATCACCCGTCGCAACAGCAAAATTACGCGCGTCAAATACGTTTTTCAGTTCATCATAAGTCGCTTCCGCGTTGACTTCTTGACCATCCCTACTCACTTGAAACTCCTCCATTTTATTATCAACGATACTAAACTTGGCGTCTTTGGCCGCGACATCCACCCACGGTCTGATGGTTTTATTAATATATTTTATCGCTTGATCTTTGTCCAAAGAAAAGATAACAATCCCCTCCTCGTTTCTCTCCACCGTGAGCATGGCCGCTAAATCCGCCGGACTCAATTTCCACTCCGGTGGCGTCATGGTAGTGGCGGTAGATGTAGCGGTAAAAATAATTGACCCCGCGTTAAGCATGTTTACGGCATTTGGCAAAAGAGTTGAAACATCGGCCGCCGTTACAGTTGGCGAAAAATTTTCTAATTTAATTGGTATAGCCACGAATGACAGCTGTGATAGGCTGTGTTTGATGCTATTAATAATATTTTCGTATTGGAAAGCGAAACCGCTTTTTTCGGGAGTAATTTTGATTTCACCGGTTCCTACCTGTACTACCTGTACCTCGGCATTACGATAACCATCCTCCCAGGGATGCAGTGTTGAAACCAATAAATCGTGTAAAATTACCTCATTAACCATCGCCGGAGCGTCAATGCGCAGAGGTGAAAAACGGATTTTGATGGGTTGTACGATATTCTCCCACCAGGTACCGCTTCGTCCCAAACGTAATGCCCGATTGACCAAAAGTTCACTGTCGAGCTTGACTACTTCAACCGCGTTTTCCCCACCAGTTAATGTGTTAATAATGGCAGAATTATCGGACCGCGGAGAATTGACAACAAATAGTTTCAAACCTTCTTTAGAATAACGATTGTTTAAATTTTCAATAAAACTTTTCAGTTCGATGGCCGACAAGCCACCTAAACCATAACCGCCCACCTGCACACCGGGATAAACACGGTTTTGATATAAAGTAATATACCCCCAGACACTTGCCGATATGACAATTAAAAAAATCAAGATAACAAAAACACCAATTAACAATCGCTTCAACCAACGATGTGGTGAAACCAGCGGTTTGTTTTCAATCAATAATTCTTCCATGCGCTATTCTTCAATAACTAAAATTGGTATGGAATGCTCGGTTCGTGATTTCAATAATTTTATGGTTAATACGCCGTTTCGATATTCCGACTGAACATTGTCATTTTTAACTTCAACGGGAAGCACAATCGTGCGTGAAAAAGCCCCCCAGTAACACTCTTCGTAAAAATAATGCGCCGGCAAGGCGATGGGAGACGAACGACGACCGCGAATAGTGAGAAAATCATTGTGAAGATGAACGCTGATATCCTCTGACTTGGTACCAGCCATGGTGGCAATAACCACTAGTTCCGTTTCAGTTTCAAGAACGTCAACAGCCAGCTGACCTTCCTCAGTCGTTTCTTGCCACGCAAAATCCTTCACCGGAGACGCGGCAGAAATAAAAACATTTTCGCTAATCAGCGTTTTCTCTTTTCGGTTAACATTATCACCAAACATACCTGGTTAACCAGTGAATAATTGAATTTAGTATACCACGGCGCAATTAAAAATGCCAAGCGACTATACTTCATTGACGAAACTAAAAAAGCTTGCTATTATGTTAGTGCCCTAAGGGGCTTATTTTCATAGGCCGTGGTAGCTCATTGGTAGAGCGCTGCCCTGAAGAGGCAGGCGTAGCCAGTTCGATTCTGGCCCGCGGCACTGGGCGTCGTCCCGACTTGGGTCGGTACTATGCCCAGTAAACCATTCTTAATAATAGGAATAGTTTACGGGGCGTAGTTGAAAGCGAAGACCCGGGGTATGGCTCAATTGGCTAGAGCATCTGGTTTGGGACCAGAGGATTGTGGGTTCAAGTCCCACTACCCCGACACATAAAAAGACCATCTTTCAAAAGATGGTTTTTTTAATCATTGTTTCAGAAATATTTTCTTGAGCACGAGCCTAGCGCGTCTTACGCGCCGCGTAGGCAAAGTAATAAAAATATTTTTCTAAATTTTCTGACGAACTTCCATATATATTATTTCCATAAAACCAATCCGTTAGCACCTCACGCCCTCGCACTAATTCTTTTAGACGTGCCGACCAACGAATATCAGAAACAGTTAAATCAAACAATTCCATCGCCCTGGCTTTCGCATTTTCTTCCCGTTGTTTTTCTCCACTTTTTTGGGCGGTAATTGCCCGACCCACTTCGCTTCCTACGTTACCGAGCTGTTCAGCAAGAGACATACTGAACCAACGACCGGCCACTAAATTTGGATGATGAACTTTGTCCATAATAAAATTAGCTTTTTATCAAACTACCAACAATTTCAAAAATTACCTTCCGGATATTTTCGTCTTCGACACTTCGTGAACGATTATTTTGACTGGGACGGATGTTAATCATTGAATCGAATTCGACCAATTCTGGAAATGTTTTATCGGGATACAAGTTTATTCCCCACAAATTCTGCTGATGCGATCCCTGTGCCAAAAGATAGGCCTCCTCATCGGCGTGTAATTCACCGCCGATGGCCATTATTTTTTGTTCTATATCAACAACTCCCTTCACGAGGTCGCCAAAACGACGTTCCGCTATCTGCTTTAACTCCGATAGTGAAACTGGTTGGACGATAAGCTTGATATCGCTATTTTCTTCGATTTCTGACATACGCTCATTATTTATAATATACTTCTATACTAGCTAAAATTTGTCTAGTGGTCAACTTTTTACAACTTTGACTGGTAACTCAAAATTTGTTATATTATTCATTATCAAACACATTCCAACATCGTCCCACAATCCCGACACATAAAAAGACCTTCTAAATTTAGAAGGTCTTTTTTGTTTTTTTATAAACTAAATAAACAAACATAAATGAACCGACCCGCCGAAGCTTGCGCTAAGACGGGTCGTTGAAGGACTGTTCACCATGACGGTAGGGAATACATCCAGATGAGGATGACGCCGAAGCCGGCCAGCAGAATGAAGAGAGCTAGACCGAAGAAGTAGACGGGGTTGTTGGGGTAGACGCTGATGCCGTCTGGCGCCGTCACCTTCTCACCGCTTTGAGTGTGGTCGAGAAGCGTCTGGCGCAACTTGAGCAGGATGTTGCTCCGCTCCAGCTGCGTCGTTTCCGGCTGAACCTTCTCCAACTCCTCGAGGGAGGACTTCAGGTTCTTGTGCCAGAAACCGATGTCCTCGTCGGGGGTGTTGTACAGCACCGACGTGTAGCCCTCCGTCATCTTGTTCTCTTCGAGATACTTGATGACGACCTTCATCTCTTCCGTGGCCATCTCCACGGTGTTGGCATCGCCTGCCCGCTTGATGTGGCCTCCGCAGGCGCGGTCGAACTGCACTGTCTTGATGAAGCGTGCTCCGCCCAGACCGAGAAACGGCAGGATTATGATGATCCCAAGTACCAGCTTCCAGGTCTTCTTGCTTTCTCCATACATGGCGCACCTCCTGTTTGGGTTCACAGACTCGTCCGTGATGAGAATCTATCGATTTTTAGCGACAGACTCTACATCGTCGAACAAAACAGTATGACAGAAAATTTGGTTTTTGTCAACACAAAGACAGTAATGAAATTAAATATTGCGTTTTAACTATAATAAAAAGACCTTCTAAATTTAGAAGGTCTTTTTTGTTCTTTGTAACAATTAGATTTTGAGGAACTTGTCAAAATATTGACCGACGACTGGTACGAGCTCTTGTTTTCCTTGAACGGCTTTAACGATTGCCATAATCCAGAGCACGGTCAATCCCAATTGGAGTAAAGACGCGAGCGACCACAAACCAAGAACGTTATTAAAAATGTAAGTGACTAGAAACCACATGATGAGCAAACCCAAACTTTGCTTCATATGAAACTTCACGAACGGATCGTTCTTCGCATCGCTGAAGTAGGGAATAAAAAAGAACACATACGTGGCGATAAGAAACAACGTACTGTGTTTTGCGCCACCGGTTGGAGGAGCATTGTTGACTGGAGTTTGCGCGGGAGCCGGCTGAGGGCTCTGAACTGGCTGTTGATCCATAGAGATGAGTTAATAATTATATCGGTATAATACTACCGTTTTTCTATTTATGCAATGAAAACCGGATTTTGGCTAAAATACCGCTTGACTAAGGCCTATTTTTTGCTATAATGGGACACATAGAAAATTGATGGAGAGGTGGCCGAGTTGGTCGAAGGCACCACACTGCTAACGTGGCAGGGCCTCAAAAACCCTCGCGAGTTCGAATCTCGCCCTCTCCGCACCGATAAAAAATCGCTTTTATCTTGTATTTTAGAGAGTATATTATATGGCTCTTTAAATGTAAGGTTAGCGATTTTTTTGTTTCTCATTTGAGCGTTCCAAAGTAAAGTTTTAACAATTTTTTCCTGTTCTCCATTTTTAGTGTTTCCAAAATCTTTTTTGGCTTTAATTGGGAATAAAAAGACTTCTTTGATCTGTTCCAAAGTAATTTCATTGTTGAGGCTCTTTTTATGTTTTAGTTCCTCTAAGTCTTTTTTGTGTTGTACTATTTCGTTATCCAATTCAACGATTTTAATGTCATACACTTCTTTAGTGAGGTCGCCGTCTAGGTATAGGTCTAAAAGCTTGTTTTGCCTGCCCACCGCCTTTGTAAGAGTGCTTTCTAGTGTTTGACTAGCTTGGATTAAATAGCCGTCTGTTTTGCCCATTTTTACCTTGCTGGCTTGATAACACAGATCAATCATTTTTTCGTTAATTGTTACATTATCAAAAATGTTAGTTAATTCGTTCGTTACGTCGTTTTCTTTTAAATAGATTTTGTGTTCGTCGCATTTGCCTTTGCCGTTGGTACAATAATAGTAAATGTGTTTGCCTCTCTTTTTGGTGGCCGTTAAAACACAACCGCAAGTATCACATTTTAATACGCCACGATAAGCAAAATATATTTTCTGCTTTTTGGTATGGGCTTTTTTGTTTAACACCTCTTGAACGCTATCAAATAATTTTTTAGAGATAGTCGGCTCATGATTGCCTAGATATTGTTTGCCGTTCTTGGTCATTATTCCGCAATAAAACGAATTGTTTAATATTTTATGAACTTTACTTTTGTGATATTTATTGCCCGCCCGACTTCTAAAACCTTGTTTGAATAATGTATCAGCAATTTCTTTAACGCTTTTGTCGCCCTCGCTGTAGAGAGTAAATATTTTTTCAATATATTTCTTCCTTTCTTTATCAATAACAATTCCGCCCTTGCCGTCATTCAAGTATCCTAACGGGGCTAAATTCGGCCAACCGCCTTTTTCTAACTTAGTTAATATTCCACGCTTCACGTTTTTAGACAGATCTAAAATATATTGATTAGCCATTCCGCTTTCTACGCTAAACAAAACGACATTATCCGAGGGCAAGTATTGCCTGTCAATTGTTTGAATAATTTTAATTTGGTTTTGTTGTAAAATCCATTGAATAGTTGCGCTATCAATCGGGTTGCGAGAAAGGCGGTCAATTTTCCAACAGAGAATACCAAGATCATCGTTTTTGTTTTGTTGTATCTGTTTAACCATTTCCGAAAATAAAGGTCGGTTATCGGGTTTCTTTGCTGATTTGCTTTCGGTATAAACTTTAATTATTTCTAAACCTAAATTAACGGCCAATTTTTTCATTTCGGTAACTTGGCTTTCCAAAGACAAAACTTGTTTGCCCTTGTCCTCGCTGGATTTTCTACAATACAAAATGTATTTCATATAGCTAAGGTTATTAAAAACAAAAAGGGACGGTTCTGGCTAAACCAACGCAAATATCAGAAGATATTTTTGTCGGACAGAAACCGCCCCTTTTTGGAGACAAAATAATAAAATCTTCTGATTTATGGATTGTGTTGGTTTAGCTTTCATATAGTAACATACTAAGGTATTTTTTCAAGTGTATAGGCTGAATAATCAACCTCGCCTGTGTATTCGCTCTTAAAAGTTTTTTCAAAGATCGGTTTGGTGGACTTCACAAACCGATTGAAAAAACTGGTTGCTTTTTCACCTGTTAGCTCGATTGGCCTTTGTAAAGTGCGAGAGCAGAAAAACTTTTTCTTTCTGAACATTCTTTTATCAAACATATCTTTCGAAAGGTACTTACAAAAATACGCTCCCATATTGGTAACTTTTTCCACTAACTTAATCTTTACAAATCCATTACGCCAATACTTAACCGCAAATTTTCTTTCCCACATAAACAATTTTTCTTTGTTTGTGTCTTTCGGTCCCAAATTACACAGCAAATGATAGTGGACTGATCCGCCTTCGGGCTTACGTTTGCCAGTACGGAAATAAAAATCACTTTGAAATTCATTAACGGCGATGTATTGAAATTCAGGGTAGGCCCACAGTATGCGTTTAATAGCTCGGTCAAATAATCGGTTGGCTTTCTTTAGGTCAGGCATTGAGTCGGCAAATGTGAGCGTTAGAAATTGATTGAGATGTTGATTGGCGTTTACCAGTCTTCTGATATTCGTTCTTGTCCGACAGATTGACGAGTGAGTTTTTTGATTTTGTTCTTTCTTGGCCTCGGTTTGCTCTCGGTGCAGTTTTTCTTTTTCCTCTTCACAACCCCACTCTTCGACAATTTCCGCCCATTCCGTTGGACTTATTTCTTCTTTTTCTTGTTCGGTGGTCTTCGCCTCTATTTCTTCGACTTCAACCTGTTTTTTCTTTTTATAACCACGAAACATTTTTTTATCTTTGTAGTGATATGTTTCGATTTCACGACCCGAAATAATCACTTTAAAATCGTATTGTTCAATCATATATTTTGTTAGTAAATAATAAGAGTAGTCCTGTTTTTCTCGTGTAATATGCACATATAATCAAGTTGGTCGCGCTGCTTCTCGTCCTCGCCCAAATCGGGCAGGTTTGGGCGAGGACGAGAAAACTTTTAATATCATATTTACTTTGTAAAAGTATCCGTTTTTTGGTCTGCCCTACGGGCATTCCAAAAAAACGAAATAACTTTTTAATAAAGTTAAACTATTGATTCTTTAAAATATTCTCCATTCCCACATACAGATCAGCAAAGCTGTCTAAATACCTGTCAACGGTTTCGTCGGAAATCTCAACATTACACATTTCTTTATAAAATGCTTTACATTCCGCCCTTAATTGTTCGGGATATGTAAACACAAAAAACCGCACAAAAATTATGCGGTTATGATATAAAAAAAGACTTCCATGATTATCCATGAAAGCTTTGGTGGAATTTTTTTATTTAGCTCGTTTCAGCCATTCTTTGCCTATCGTTTGGTGGAATATTTAGCCTAAAAGGGGCAGATATTCGGGGCTGATTTTCACATTACCCGTTTTGTTGGTGGTAAATATGAGGAAGTCATCTACCTGGGCGTCTTCTCGAATTTTATCTTGTAAACGCTCACAAGCACTATAGTATTTTTTCCAGTCGGTTGAGCTGTCGTAATTGAGTTCTTGCAGTTTTTCCTCGGCAATATCTTTGTAATATACTTCAACGGTTTTGTCTTCATTCTCAAAAAGACATTCTAAAATGTAATGTTCTAACGGCAGGTCGGCTTTTCGTTTTATCTTTACTTTTTTGCCTTTGATATATAAAATGCTGTTGTCTTTATCAAAAAATATTTTGTCTGCTTTGTGGTCTTTCAAAAAAGTTAATTCATCTAAATATTCCATTATATCCTCGTGTAGGGTGTAAAACATGAAATCAAAAAACTTGCGATATTTTTTAGTAAAATTATCGTCAATAACTTCCTTAAATTTCACCTGTTCTTTGTTCCGATACTTTTTCATTAACTCGGTGATTGAAAGCAATACGACATACGGCCAAACTACGTCAACCGAGCTAAAAATACTATCAAGATCGTTTTCTAATTCGTCCTTTGAATATTCTTGCCCGTTAAACGCCTTGCTTTTGTTAATATCCGACAACCCTTTTTCAGTGGCCTTTTTATATTCCTTTATTTTGTCTTTCAACATGGAGCTTTTCAGCTTTTCCATGTAATCGAAAATATGCACAAAGAGGTTAAAATTGCGGGTTTCGCCGTCAAAAGACTGGTAGATATTTTCCAGCTCTTGTTTTAGGGTTTGTGGGTTGGTTTTGAAGAAATTCAGCATAGTCTTGGGTAGCTAGTATATCATGGCTGAGGTGGTGGGTAAATGATTAGTTTTTCTCTGGACTTAACGGGTTTTAAGGGGTATAGTGAATAGGCTTTTGTGCTTAAATTCGATTATGAAAAAAATACTAATCGCACTCATTATTTTGCTAGCCGTCTTTATAGGCGTTACCGTTTATAAACGAGGGGACACGCTTGAACATAGGATTGATACCAGAGCCGAAGACGCAGCAAAAACAGGCGATATTACAAAATGTGATTCGTTGCCAACTATTAAAGAAACGTCGTATGATCGTGGCGGAGAGCAAGTATCTGGAACCGAATATCCGCGCGATACTTGCTTGCAAAATTATTTACGCGCAACAAATGATAAAGGTACTTGCGATAAAATGACAAATGCAGGTAATAAAGAATACTGCTATAACTATCTAGCCGAGGTTTATTCTGACCCAAGCTGGTGCAACAAACTCGATTCAAAAAGTCCTGCCTACTGGAAAACCTCGGTAATTTGCAAAGCTATTGCCACACTTAAAATAGAAGACTGTTCACCGTTAGATGATCCGCAATTGAATCCACCACGATTTGCATATTCGCCCAAAACTGATTGTATAACGGAAATTGTCAAAAGAACGCATAATTATAAAAATTGTGGCTTAATTAACGGGCCAAGTTATGGCCTTTTTGAAACCAGCGAATCAAAAAATGAATGTTTAAAATATGCGGGTTGCGAACTAACTGATCGCCAAGACCTTTGCTCAATGATGCAGTATCCAACAAATACGATTCCACAAATAAAAAAGCAGTGTTTAACCGAGAAATGGTCATGTTGGCCAGTGCCTAAGCGTGTTCAATAAAATTCTTCTTTTATGGATAATTCACCACAAACAATTAAGCAAAAAAAACAAATACCAGGTTTAATACTTTTTGTTCTTTGGATGGCCTTGCCAGGGTTAATGGTGTTAGTGCCAACACAGCTAATCTATTATTTTATATTTTTCCCTTTCGCTGGTATTGCATTATTGCTTTGTTTAGAAATTTTAACTGTTCGGTATTACCTCCTAACCAAAAAAACAAACGACGCTATCCTATATTTAATATTAGGGTTAATCGTTCAATTGTTTTTTCTTGGTGCAGTCTCTATATACAGAATACCTACAATTCCAGCAGTCGCCGACCTGCTTTTTATTGCTTGGCCGTTTGCGTTATACGTCGTAATGCCACAATTAGTAGTGGTTGTTCTGGCTTCAATACTTAAATTTAAACAGCCAGTAAACCAAAAATTATGGCTTCGGTGGGTAGCTGTTGGTGTAGTGGTGCTAGGGGTTGCATGGAGTGCGTTTCAATATATTCAAATGCGAACGGCCTCTAATAAAGCAAAAGAAGTGGCCAAGGAATCTGCGTTTGATAATTTTTCTTTAGCCTATAGAGGCAATGATAAAGCACAAACTATTTTAGGCCAACTGCCTCGACCTTTGCGTATTCTATATAAAGACGGGATTTTTATTGGAGTTAAGGCAAGTGGGGAAACAGTCTCTATACCTGTTTCAGGTGTTACTATCGACAAATATACTGAAGTACTTTTTGATGTTTATGGAGACCGAGTTTTTTATGTAAACCAAGGTAAATTGTATTATTACGATGTAAAGAAAAAGCAGGTTGTCCCTGTTATAAATAACGGTAAAACTTTTATTGTACCACCCAACCAAAAGCTTAGCGGTGTATTTAATAATGATCTATCTTTAGAGACAATGGGTGGTTATGCAGGGACAAACGATGTTAGCGTTTACGATTTGAATACAGGAAATAAAATAAGCACAAGTACGGTTGCGGGCTATGATGTTACAAGAGCATATGCGTTTTCGGTAGATAATAAACCTTATCAATTAGTTATTAACTCTAAAGGAAAACCGGCTTCGGGACCGGCATTGGGAAAACCTGGATATACAAGGATAGTGCAAACACAAGACTCCATGATGAGTTTTTATTTAAACGACGCTTCGTCGCCTAATTATGTACTCCCAAGAGAAAACGACGGTAAGGGGCTAGGAGACAATGCGGTAATAAATACATGGGAAGATATTGTTTTTACAGGAGGGCAGTCGGTCTATTTTAGCGATCAAACACCTATCTTTACGTTAACATCTAGCAAGACTGGCAGTACTTATTATGACGAGGATAAATTTTCCGTTCGTAACTTTTATAAAATAAATTCAGGACAAGTTGGTTTAGAAGTTAATGACGGCTTAGTTCTCATTGACCTTAATACTAGAAAAGCCAATTTTATTACCGATCAAGCACTTATAGATAACGCTCTAAAAAATGCTATCTTGATAAGTAATGATGAAAACGAGTACCACAATCAGGGACGCTGTGGTAATGATATGGGCGTATTTGATAGAGTTACTAAAGAAGGTTATGCTTTTCGCTATTGTCTTCTTTGATAAAATCAAACGCCAATATCAAGTGTAATTTGTTTAAACCAAGATAACCAAATTGATGTGTTTTATCGAGCATTAAATAAAATAGGCGTTATCTTCTCTTTTGTTTTTCTGGTGTTTTCTTCCAGCCCAGCTTTGGCTGGTTCATTTCCTTTTCACTACGAGGAAGTAATTATTGAACATCCAACGTGTCCTTTTTACTATTATGAAATTGCTGGCCAACCTGCACGTTCTCCATGCCCATACGGTACGAAGCACGCTGGCGATAAAGAAGGTTATATCCAAATTGACAAGGCCGCCGCTGGCAATTGCCATTTTGAAGTATGTGATAATCAAGGTATCTGTACACCAAAAGATGAGTTTATGGGTGCTGATGAAGTCCCCATTGATTACAAGGGTGGAGTGGTACAAAACAGAAATGAGGGTAAGCCGTGGCGTGATCCCGATTTAGCTTGTGTGCTAGTTTATTCTAAAGACACGCAAACTAATACTTACTGTAACTTACTTACAGATCATCAGGATAGAGAATATTGTTACTCAATTACGCCCCACAATTTAAATGTATACTGGATTATTTATTACGCTAAAATAGCAATTCCGCTTCTGCTAGGTCTTATCTTGTGTGTTTGGTTTCGTAAAAGTCCCTCAAGAGCAGCTATGTGGCTGGTCGTTGCCGTAGAAGTTTCATTGATAAGTGTTTTCTCTAATGACGCATGGAAAATGGATAACTCTTCAAATTTTGTTTATTACACAATGATACTGCCTGTGCTTACGTTGATTACACTTTTCTACAAGAAAAGTTGGCTCCCATACGTTTTGACTATTCTTAATATTTTAGCCATACTAATGCTTGGCTTGATGATTATTTTGCCAGCTACCTAACCAGTGCGGATGTTGTTTGAGTTCCCATGATATACAGTCCAACATCGTCCCACCCCTCCCGCAACGCTAAGCGTTGCGTTTGGGACGCTCAGCGTCCCGCAACAGACCCCGCCCCGATGTACATCGGGGCGAGGTTTTTTATCCGTGCGCCAATACCAGTCCACGCACTATTCTGGCGCCTTGTGCTTTGAGTACGCGCGCGCACTCGCTCATGGTAGCGCCAGTCGTATAGACATCGTCCACCAGTATAATATTTTCCGGAATTCGTTCGCTCCCCTGCCAGACAAAAGCACTGGCGACATTTTTAAACCGCTCCTCTCGATTGAGCTTTGCTTGCTGAACAGTAGGACGCTGACGCACCAAGTTTCCAATGCTAAGTGGCAGTTGTAATCTTTCAGCAAACAAACCGGCGAGAATAGTCGCTTGGTTAAACCCACGCTCCCGTTCGCGACGAATAAAAAGTGGTATGGGAATTATTGTAAAATTACTGGGAAAATGAACTTCCGCTGTACTAATAATATTTTGCCATACCTCGGCAACCCCAATGGTATATTGATATTTGAAAGAATGTATGAGTGATGCCAGGGGCGAATGTTCTTGATATTTAAAAAGGGCGGTAATCATTTCCAGATCACTGCCACTTTGAAAAATAAAAGGTTGAATTTTATCCCTGGCGCGACAATCGATACACCACCACTCCCCTTCTTTTTTGCAATCGACACAAAATAGCGGAAAGACACAGTCGAGAATGGGTTGCCACCAAGACATACTATTTGCTAACGGTTTGACTATCCACTAGCCAGGCGCCATTCGATTTTGTGAGTGAAACGATTATATCCTGATACGAAACGGTCGTGCCATTATTTTGCGTAGTGGTACGACGCGTTTTGATGGCAACCGAGGCAGTACTGGTATTAAAGACACCAACATTCGCGACTATAACTTCCGTTGTGGCACCGACAAAAGTACCAACTGAAGCCGGCGGCAACGATAACCGAGCGGATAAAGTTTTCCAAAAACTATTCGTTACGAGCGCTTGCACATCACGAATGTTTTGATAAGCGTTATCGCTCGAATAGGTATTAAAACGTTCAACAAAGATTTTAGCCAATTGTTTCGCCGCGTTTTTTTCTATTTCCGCGGTGGTAGCTGGTTTGATTGGTACGCCGTTTGGTATGATTGTTGGTTGCACTCCGCCCGGTACGGTATTATTAGTAGGTAAGTTTCCATCACTACCGGCATTACTTGGTTGATTGACCGGTGCTGAGCTTTTTTTGCCAGCAATCAGTAAGAAAACTGAAATGCCTAAAATAAGCAAAGCGACGATGCTGATAATAATAAACAAACGAGTGCGTAATGGCATAAAAAATTATTTACCTTGCTTAAGCTGTTCTTCAAATTCTTTTTTGGATTTTTCTATTTCCAAAAGTTGTTCGGGATTGGTCGTAACCAATTGATCCTCGGTGTAGGATGCTACTACCTTCAACGCGGCATGTTTTGCCCCGGCAAAGAAAATTCCTTCACCAACACCGCTTTCCAGCAGTAAATACTTTTCGCTATCGGTAAGTAAAAATACTTTTTGAATAAGATCCACGGCCGACGGTGACTGTTTCATCAATAATTGCAAGGCCGAGTTGGTAACAATCGACTGTCCGTACTGAGATTTTAGAAAGTCGTTGACATCCTGAGTAATAGTGGTGATGCCAAGGTAATATTTACGACAACGCTTGACGAGGGCGTAAATAAATCGCGCGCTGTCCTCATGTTGCATGAGCCACCAGGCTTCATCAATAACCAGAATGCGTTTTTTGGATTCGGAGCGAACGACATTCCAAATATAATTAACGATGGTATAAATGGCAAGCGGACGAAGCTCATCTTCCAAATCACGAACACTGAATACCACGAGCTGATTTTTGATATCAACATTGGTGGGTGAATTGAATAAACCGCTAAATGTACCCTCGGTAAACTTTTTTAGTTTTAAAACAAGTTCATCCGACCCTTCCATACCTTCGAGCACTTCTTGCAGATCCTGCATAATCGGCGGCTTCACCGTATTCAAATCGGCATCGGGAGTAATATCTTTTTTAGCGTAAGTTTCGATGAGCGCGCGGTCGATAAGAGAATCCTGAATGGTGGTGAGACCGCCAAGCATGATGCGCAAAAGACCCTTGGCGGTAATCACCGCACCACGAATAATATCATCGACGGAAATAGATTGACCGACCGGACGGGGCAAATCAAACGGATTGATTTTACTTTCGGACGACAGAGAAATGTTAATGTAAGTACCGCCCACCGCATCGGCAAGGTGTTTGTATTCCATTTCTGGATCAATGACGAGCACATCAATGCCCATCATAAGAGTGCGCAAAATTTCGAGCTTCACGGCATAACTCTTACCGGCGCCCGAAGTGGCAAACACCACCATGTTGGCATTTTGCAAAGAAAAACGGTCAAAAAGAATAAGGCTGTTGTTGTGACGATTGATACCATAAAGAATACCCGTGTCGGAGCTTAATTCTGACGAGATAAAAGGAAATGAGGCGGCGATTGGACTGGAGTTCATGTTGAAGGCAATCATGAGCTCATCGTTGCAAAGCGGAAGAGTAGAATTGAATCCCTGCTCGGCTTGAAAAAGAACCTTGCGGCTGGAAATAAGTTTGCCACCAAAAATACTTTCGATATCTTCGGAAGCGCGATCCAGTTTTTCTTTGCTTTCGGCGTAAATAGTGACGTAAAAGGCAAATTGAAAAAAATGCTCGGTACCCTGAGTAAGATTGTCGCGCAATTGTTCGATATCGCGCAAGGCGGTTTGACGCACGGGGTCGCGTGGCGATCCTTTTTCGGAATCGGCGGTAAGTTGAGCTTCCAGAGCACCAACTTTATTGCGTAACTGTTTTAAAATAATCGATGACTTGACGGGATAAAAAAACATGGACATGTCCATGGTCACGGATAAATTGATAATGGGCGAACTCCAACCGACGCCAATATAACGCGGATAGGACATGATGAAAATCGTGCGACAATAAGCGTTACCCAATTGAACAAAACTTGATTCAACGTTAAAAGCCGCGGGCGCAATGAGATCACGGATGGAAACCACGCCTTCACGATAAAGACGCTCTTCTTCGAGACTCGTTTGCTCTGCCTCACTTTCGGCGGTAATTTTCTTTTTTTCCTTTTCCGCAAAAGTCTCGCTGGGTTTAAATTGTGTGACGTCGGAGGTGGGTTTAAAAGCCATAGTTATAAAACATGTAGCACATAGCATGAAACGTGTAATCTGGTGAATATTATAGCACACTTCTACAGCTTTATGTTACGCATTGCGTGCTATGTGTTATATATCACTCTTTTTCCACCTGTAATTGTTCCAATGGCGCTAGTTCCTGTGTAAGGGCAATATCCGTATTGTAAGTGGAAAAATATAATTCAATTAGTGACTGAGTATTGAGTTGTACAACCGTGAGACCAATACTCGTGAGACCGCCTTCGATTTGGCGAACGCGAGAATCCAGGTCGGCTTTGCGCTGAATAAACTTTTCACCCTTTAATTTAATCGTCCGACCTGGATTGATGACATCGCTCGCGCGATTCCAAAAACTTTTAGTTTTATTGGAAAGTGGGTCGTAGGGCACCACCACATAAAACTGCTTACTCATAATTTCACCAAGCTCCACAAGCTGGGACACAAATGAGCGATAATCGGCAATTTGCGTGCGCAAAAGCTCATTTTCCTGGTTGTGCTCCTTTTCAAGCAAACGATCAAGATATGGTTTAATTTGTAATTTTCGCGATTGCACCACGATTTGCAATGGGTGATCGAGTGAATTTAAAAATGAAACATAGGCCGACACAATGGCGTTCTGTTCGTCTTCATTTTTGAGCGCAAAATTGATGCTCGAAACCATCAGTACCGCTCGAAGCGTACCATCTTTCAAAACAACCGTATCCTGTTTAATTTCGGAAATAAACATATGCTCCTGAGTGGAGACAATGCTTTTTTTCTTGCTGGCCGCGGCACTATTTTTCATATAAATATTTTATTCCGCTTTATAATATCCACCGGTATTTACCAAAAGTGATAAATCACGAATGCGGGTATTCGACAAAGTTTTTCGCTCTAATTTTGCTTCCGGTTCCGGCACTTTGGCCATGGCAATAAATTCTCGGAGTTCACTGGAAGTATATTTTTTACACCACAGCCGTCGCGTGGGGCGACGAATATTTTCAAAAATATTTAATAAAAAATAATGAAATGATTGACCATTTATTTTTACAAACGCCAGAATGAGAGCAAAACCGCCAATCAGCGCCAAAAGAAAAATAAACAATGCGGTGTCGGCCAACTTGTAAGCCAAGAAGAGTGGCCCAATGGCGGCGAGAAGAATAATAAACTGCCGAGACGTGACCGGTCCAAAAATTTTATCTTCCACGTCGATGAATTGTGGTACGGTGAATTGTTCCATAAAATTAGATAAAGGCTTTTTCCATATCGACTAGCGCCATAATTTCCGGTAGCTGAATGCGTTTTTTATCTTGCGTCAATGATTGCAACGGCACACCACCAGCCAACGACTCACTCACTAAATTTAAGTAATCATGAAAAAGTGGCGCACGTTGCCAAGCCGCCAGCGCTTCGAGATAAAGCACAATCGATTCGTCTTTTAAATTGAAAAACTTTTGCTTTAAACGCCGGGCGGCTTCGAGTGGATCTGGTGCTAAACGGCGAAAATCCACGAGCGTAAAGAAAAGAATTTCATCGACCGGTGTCATTTCTAGTGGTTTCACTGTCACGTCCGCCATCGACATTCTTGAGCGTGTTTCACTACTAATCTTAAAACTAGGCATCATTGCCGGTACATCGGCAAGCGTAGCGCGGGTGACGGCGGTGTCGAGCGCTTGTTTGGTGGCTGGTGGTGTTGATGGTGAAGGTGATGTAGATGATGAAGGTGGTGAAGGTGGTGTAGGTGATGGGGCAACTTGGACTCCCCCCTGCCCCCTCTTCATAAGAGGGGGATATGTTTGTGGTAGCTCTTTTTCTAGGCGAGTGTTTATTGTTTTGGTTATTTTAAGGCCGGTATTTTCTGGTTTCATTGGTGAAACAATCGGCTTGAGTGGATTTTTATACCCGGCTTTTTCGAGTAACTCACCGGTTTGAACACCAGTCAACCCCAATCCCCCATCGATTTCTCGACGTTCGAGAATTTCTCGAGTTTGCTCGGCACTGCGAACATCTTTGAGAAAAAGTTGAATAACGGTACGCAAGCGATTGCTGTTGCCAGCCGAAACTTTAAAACTTAATTTTGACACAATGCTATCCACCTGTTCATCACGTCGGTCACTTGTAAATGACCCCGCCGTAGTTTTGCTCGGTGCCGGTTCGTCAAGAAGTGACCAGCCATCATTATCACCACCTACCGATAATCCCGGCTTCATTTGTTCGAGCGCTGATTTTTTGGCTACATGAAGCGGTCGGGGTTTTTCCATTTTTTTCGCAGTTTTTTCTTTGTGGTCAAGAACCGCTTGATGTATGGGGTGAACATGCGGTGTGGTATGTTTTACTTCGGCAGATTTTTCTTTGTGATGAACTGGCACTGATGCTACCACTTTTTCTTTTTCCACTGGTTTTACAACGACTGGAGCCACAGGCTTTGTCGCTGGCACTACAGCACGCACGCTAGTTTGCATTTTTGGTATATCAGAAAGTGGCACGCGCACGAAAGTGCCGTCGGGTTTTTTTACGAGAATTGTTTGAGTGTTTTGATCGGACATAACGGTGAGGATTTTCAATTTTTAATTTTCATTTATTTTACCACTAAAACTAATCATTTTCAACCGGTGACAATTTGTCACCACTTCATTTTTTACTATTATCACTACTTATTTCAACCCGTGACAAAATGTCACAGTTTGACTTTCTCCGTCATCTATTGAAAATCTGAACTGTTCCCAAAATGGGAACGATTTACTAAACACTTTTTCATTCGTCCGATTTTTTCGGACACTTCAAAACAGCCTTTATTTACAAGCTTTATTCTTTGAATATTGACATATCTTCATATTATGCTATACTATACTTAATCACGATGAAAGGCTACCCGAAGGGCTCGTCCCTAGGTAATGCCTTTTTTTGTTTATCTACCTATTTTAATGCTAGTATTGTTTAAAAAAGTAATTCTATCATGAAATCGTCGTAAAAGCGATGAATAATGGTACTTGTTTGGTACAACTAGTCGTTCTAATTTATTTTGCTTTTCTAAATACTCTACTAAACAATGGAAATCACCATCACCAGTAGCAATAATTGCCTTATCAAAATGGGAATATTGGATCATCGTATGGAGAACCAATTCAGCGTCAACATTACCTTTAACCTTGTTACCAGGTAATTTTAGTGTCGGCTTAAAAATTAGGATATAGCCGACTGTTTGCAAATATGTATATAGAGGTTGATTGCCTGGCAATAGTCCGATAAACAAATACGCTTGTTTAACAGAAAAACGATCGGCTAGATATTTTCTAAATTTACCAAAATCTAGATTCCAGCCTTGTGCTTGAATAGCCAAATTCACATTCTGACTATCGATAAAGGCGTAGTTATTCTTCCGAATTTCCATAAAACATTACCATGAATTTTCACTGCTTCAGCAGTACTTCGTTCCATTCAAATTTCCCCGACTGTTCGTTAAAGTAAAATAATTCGCGAATTTTTTCGTCATTAAATTCGGTGGCTAAGCGGTCTAATTCGGCGTTAATTTTCGCGGGACGCTCTTCGTTCGGACCGACGCTGGTCGTGCGATTGACATCGCGGCGGAGTTGGGAGTAGGTGGGTTTGAGGAGTTTGGTTTCTGGTGGTTTTTGTTGTGGAATTTCTTTCTTAGATGTATCGATATTAAATACCTTTTTGGAAACATTTTGAACTTGTTGTATCGCAAACTCTACACCAACTTCAACTTCCTTATTATATTCTTCCACCACTAAATGAATCTGTGTTGCATCAACTTCTAAGAAAAAAATTATAAGCTCAACGAGCATTCCCGCTATTTTTGTTGGTTCTGAAATAATATACTTATTAAATATTGCATCATTTTTTGGAAATAATATTTTTACTATTTTTGCTTTAATTTCTGCTTTTTCCAAGGTTGACAATCTTTTTTGTTCGAATTTTTTAACCTCAACAATAACATCTTTTAAGTAAAAACTTTTTCCGCCTAGTTCACCTACATACGCTCCTGAATTAAGAAACACATCCTTGGCTTTGCTATATACTTGAATTTTATCTTCATCCGCTGGACAACGCAAAGATAGATAACTAAAAATTTCTTTCAAAACATCAAATCCAAGTAACAACGCCAAAGACACCTGACGACCAATTGCAATTTTTACAAAATCGTCATTCGAAAGCATGGTAATTCTTCGCCATGTCAAATCTGTATACCAACGAAACAATGTTAATCTAAATTTTACGTCGTCATTGTGTGTTGCAGTTTGAAAATAGGAGTGTAAATACATCCAAACATTCTCTCGACCTGTAGGTGTGAGAATCACATCTTCCCATTGCGATTCTAATTGTACAATATTTTTTATATCCATACTATTTTTTATCCAAACACTGTCTGAACAAATGGATCGGAAATACCAACCAAATCAGTTATTTTCTTTTGTAAACCTTTCGTATTTTCTTTAAATGTGTTATACCCCTTTTCTGGCATTGTTTTTTTCATCTCATACATTAAATCCAAATATTCATTGATATTAGCCATACTTACCTCAGCTGAATTAAATGAAGCATACCATGGCGTCATATCTCTTGTAGACATTTCTCTCGCATCCTTGCCTTTATGAAACGCGACCAAAGAAGCCCTACCCGATTTTGAGACACCATTCATGACCCAGGAACCCTGCGGCGTCTGCTTCATCTTTCCGCCCATCGTACCAGCAGAATCTGCGTTTCCTTTTGCTCTTTCAGCAAAATAAGTTCCATAATTTGTTTCCTTAAGGTTTTCCGCTGTGGCATCGTCAGCCGCCCATTCATAACTCAAAGAACCAGTATTAGGATCTACCTCTTTTTTCATTAAACCTAAACCAAATTCATCTCCACGACCGGCCGCCTTTTTATAACTCTCGAATAATTTTTCCATTGCTAATTTTTTAGAAACCGCATCAGTGCCATAAATTCCATCAAACTGTCTTTTTAGATCCGCTAAGTTAGTTACTCCTCGAGCACCAGTTAACCGTTGTAATTCAAGAGTCAATCTATTTCCATCGTCAATTTCCGTTACTCCTAATTCCGTAGCCGCTCTTGCTCGACCATCACGTGCCGAATCATTATCTGAAGAAGTGTTTAAACTAGTTAAATTTACCCTCATTTTTTGAAGAGTCGTCTTGCGATCTGGGTCGGTTTCAGATTCAATCTTCCTAATCAACACAGCTTCTTGGGCCATTCTCTGGTCATAACTTAAATTAGAAAATAAATCAGAAAACTTTTTGTCCACTTGAACAGCTGCTGACTTCCTGGTGGCTTCTGCTCTACTAATATCACCTTTACTCTCAAAAACTTTTGCTTTTTGTTCGGCTTGTGAAATAATCTGAAAATCTTCACCAACGCTTTTTTCTATTTCAGTCTGCGCCCTTGTCCGATTAATTCTCGCTTGCTCGGCTCGACCAGCTGTCGAAATCATTAGCTCTTTCAATGCTGCTACACTTTGTCGCTCTTTAACTCCCGCTATACGATCTTCCTGCTGCTTATTGCCAGCCAGAAGACTCGCTGTTTCCCGCTGCCTTGTCATTCCAGCTTGCGAAGCAAGTAAATCACGGATCGCTAATAATAATCCCGTTTGTTTTTCTGCGGACAGTTTGTCTTCAATTTGTGTACGTTCCGCGGTATGCTCCGCTATTTTATGTTCAAGAGTGTGCCCTTCTTGAGAATGTAAATATTTCTCTTTATACCGTGAAGCCCGGCGTTCTTCTTCGGTCTCTCGCGCTTCATTCTTAACATGTGCTTGCACCTCACTCTCTCGAGCTTTATCACGACGTTTACGATCGAACTCAAATCGCGCTATATCATTATCATCTAAACCCTCAGATCCAAGTAATTTTCTTTTCTCTTGATCACTCTTAGTTTTATCATCCATAATCTCAATAATCCGATCACGACGATCTTCTTCGATTGCTTGCTTAACTTGTTTAATTTTTACACCTGTCTTTTCATGCTCCTCAAGTCGTTGTTTCGCGCGAGCTTTTTCAACACCGCCAGGCGTTTTACTAGTACTCGCGATATGCGTTAGTGATTCATTACTTGCTTCAGCAGCTGCCTCTAAATCATGGGACATTTCTTCTTTTAGAGCACTAGGTCCCAAAACTGCAATGCCGACTTTAGCAGCTAATCGATTCCAACCACTCTTCGTTGTAAATTCATCTTTTTTCCCAAGTAAAATTTTGTTACCATTTTCATCTAAGACAAAATTATCATGTTCATCTTTCTTATATGTATCTTCAGAATACTTGCCATAAGCCCTATCAACTCGTCCCGAAGCAGCTTCGAGCCCTGGCTCAACCCAATTTTTATTATACGCCATGTTAACTTTATTTTTAATATTCTTACCCTGACGTTCCCAAAACTTACCACCGAGAGGCATATTGTGAAGTGCCCAATCTTTCGCCTCCCCTGCTCCCTCCCAAGCTTTTGTCCCAACATGTTTCGCCAAAGTAGCACCAGTCAAGAATGAAGTCACTTCCTTACCCACTCCCAACGCATGATGCTCCACAAACTCCGCGCCGAAGCCACCGAGGTGGCCGGCGGTTTTGAGGCCGATGAGTAACATTGCTATAGCGATAAGATAGTTGGCAAGCATGTCCCAGCGTAATATTTGACCAATACCACTGTTTTGAATTTGACCGTCTAGTTGTGAAGTTACTTTTTGATTAGGCTCCGCTGAAGAACCCTTGGATATTTCTGCGGCGATACTACCATTGCCGATAGTGGCGAAGGTGAGCCATAAGAAAAAAATAAGCACCGGACCGGTGATAACTTGCTTGATAAATTCTGAGCGCCATTCTTCGGCATAGTGATGAGTTTCATGAAGAACACTAAAGACAAAAGCGATTGGTGACAACACAATAAGTACCCAAAGATAGACCACTCGACCCACAAGCATGCCAATGTATCCACCAAGTGCAAGTAAAATTGTAAGCGAAAGGAAAAACGCGGCCGCGTAAGATATAAATATTTGTATATCCGCAGCACCGGTCAATGCAAATTGTGGATTTAAACTGCCTAATTTATCTAACCCAAACGCACTAATAACACTGCTGGTAGCGGTAGCGGCAACTCCATTTACAAATGTAATCATGACCACTTGTGCCATATCAATAACGAGACCACAAATAGTACGACTAAAATTGACGAGAATGGCCATGCCGATCATTTTGAAAAGTAAGTGCTTCCAGCCATATTCTTCAATACCAAGGATAGTAGCAAAAGCAATGACAAGCATGATAACAACAAAAACCATGTTCGTGAGATCGCGAACCATCACCCAACCAAGATTTACTGCTGTAGAACTCAAATAGCCGTTGTATGCAGCGAGTTCGATGATAAAAGTAAGGACAAAGACAATTAATGACGTGAAAAAAGTAGTGCAGGCAAAAAGAATAACTTTTATAACATACAAAATTGGAGTAATTATAACATTTCCAACAAATGTGACTGCAGTACCAACACCAATTGTACCTTGTGCCCTTGCGGAAGAACCAGGCAAAAAAAGTAGTCCACAAAAAACAAAAAACGTAGCCAAAAAAATAAGTTTGCGGCTACGCGAAATATTGTTAAATTTTGCGGTTAATTTTCGTAAAATAGGCCTCAGCATGGAAAGGCGTTGATAATGTTTCCATTATAGCACATTTTTTAGATGCCAACAAATCTACTTACCGCCCTATTTTCAACTGTCATCCTGAGGAATCGAAGAATCCCTTCAATCACTTTTTCGAGCCCTCGCCGGGCTGGCAATACTTTTGTAACCAAAAGTATTCAAAAGTTTTGGGGGCTCATAACTCGTCGCCTTGGCTCCTCAAAACCCTCCGGGTTTCCCTTCGGGACAAGCTCGCCCCCAAACCCCCATCCGAGACAGTTGGACAAAACGTCGCCACCAAAACGGGAGTTTGAGGGGCGCCAGCTGTTTGACGAGCTTGCGCGAGGAGTTCTGCCGTCCCTCAAAAGTTTCTTGGTTACTTCTTTAATTATAAAGAAGTAACGGAGCAAAATATTATTTTAAGAAAAAAGTGATAGAGCGTCAGCGGAAAGGTAGGCTCGAAAAAATAATAAAAAAATAAAAATGGCTGATTTAAGCCAAAAATCGCTCCTGTGTATAAAAAGTGCGCTTCTATTGACAAAACGCTTGATTTATGCTATTATTTTATGTTTTAGGTGTGTTATACTAAAAATATACTTAAGGCATTTTTGCTCTTTTCCAAGTGTTATCTAGGCCTTTTTGGCTCGGATAGCCATTATAACGAAGAAGTTGAAACTACTTGATTTGTCATTCCCCCAATGTACCGCTGGATTCCCCCAATGTACATCGGGGGAATGACAATCGTCCCTCAACCCCTAACCCGGCCAACTGGCCGTCGGAGGTACCATGAACCGCATTCTGTCTGTCCTGTTCGCGTTCGCGATCGTCCTCGTCGGCTGTGGCGGGGGTGGCACCAACAACAACGAAGTTGCTTGTCCGAAGGGGCAACATCACTCGACACAGGTGACGACCTCGACGCTCGATTGCGTTGACGACATTGTCCCTGACACGACCCCGCCGAACGCGACCATCACGTCACCGGCGGACGGTGCCACGGTGTTTGGCAACGTCACCCTCACCGCTACGGTGACCGACTCGAGCGGTGTCAAGAGTGCGGAATTCCGGCTCGACGACACGCTGTTGCAGAGCATCCCCATTGGGACGACGGCGCCCACATCCACGTGGATTACCACCAACGCGACCGAAGGTCTGCACCAATTGACCGTCTACGCCTGCGACAACGCTGGCAACTGCGGCAAGGCGGCGACGTCGAACGTGGTCGTCGCGAACCAGACGGTCGAAGCGCTCTGTTCACAGAAGATCAAGGATGATCTGGGGCACCTCCAAAAGGTCACAGACTGCGCCATCACCGGCGTCAAGGAGAACGGCCACTTCTTGCTCTTCATCAAGAACGGCGCGTGCTGGGCGGAAATCGTTGATGACGGTCCACACTTCGCCATCAACTCGCGCATGGCCGAATCGCTTGCATCGAGCGTCCAGTACACTTCGACGGCATCTGGGCAGACAGTGACCGTTCCCGACATCCGGGAGACGGCCACCTGCAAGTGGATGTAGCTCAACAAGCACCTTCGTTTCACGACCTCTTTCTTCGGAAGGAGGTCGGCATTCAAAAAATCCCGATTACTCGGGATCTTTTGTTTTTAATTTGCATTTCGAGTACAATCATCAATCTCTGTCTTTTTATACTTTATCATTTGGTATGAAAGAATTTTCTCACGTTCGTTCGAAATGATATGTGTTTTACTGCGGAGCCACTATTACACGACCATCGCCTTTATTACCACCAAAATAGGTCCAATGTTCATCTTTTCTATAACGGTCACACTCATCACCAATGGAATTGTTATTAGTCCCATCATAACACCCAGCACCCTTCCCACGACAATCACCATTACACCACCCCCAATTGTCTTTCACCTGAACACGTGGAATAAAAATACAACAACCATTAGGGAATGAATTTGCACTGCCACAGTAACTAGCATTTTGCGTAAAACATTTAGAGTCATCTTTCGAAGTACACTGATTTAAAGTTGGAGAACAATAATAAGTATTTTCGGCATGGAAATAAGCATTATCACAAGTTTTATCTATGATTTGTCCAAAATTCGTTGCATCTACTTCGCTAACACACTGATTTGCTGGTTTACAATCAAAATCTGATGTACAAGTAGTCCCAGAAACTGGCGAACCATCACTACGAACACATTTGTTTTTGGTGGGATCTAACAGCGAACAAGTGGTGTGAACTGGACCACGACTATTACGATACAAACCGTTGATGTTAATAATTGAACCGTCTCCCCAATCAATACTAACTTTTTTTATCGGCATTTGGTTTTTGTCGGCGAACATGTAAAAGTTCATATTTGCCTTTAAGCTGGCGGCTTCCGCCTGCACAAGATCACCATTGTTTTTCTCGTTTATCGTGAAACCCAAGTTATCGACATCTTCTTCACAGTTTTGAGAATTATTTTTACCAACGGTAAGTTGACAATTGATAAGTGGGTGGATCTCAGGAGGAGTTGGTTTATTTACCCCAATACCAGTTTCTGTAACGTTTGGCACCGATACTGGATTGTTGTTAGGAATAAAACTATGAGTGCCCTGTTGATAATTAAAAGTTTGGAATACGCTAGCAAACAGAGTGTTAAATAAAGCAATACCATTATCGAGACCAAAAGTAGCTACTGGTGTATCATGTGGACTGTTCGCGGTGACATAACGAACACAATCGTTAGTTAGACAGCTATATGGTGCCCCAATTATTGTTGGAGGGGTGTTACCCAAATTAACAGTTATCGATGCGTTGCTAGATGGCTGATTTGCTGGTTCGCTTAAATATACTAATGACTGCGGTGAAAAACTTCTTAGACTACCGAATAATGGAGAATATTCAGTGCCATACACATATTCAAGACGCGGAACTTTGTAGCCGCTTCTCTCCCACACATTATTTGTCCAGGCTACTGTGTGCAAAACATTATTTGATTGATTAGTTGAAGCGTCTGCTACGACAGTACACGTTTCACGCAATTTAAATTCAATTTTGTAGGTAACGTGAGCGTGCGTATCATTTTGTGCAAACTGATCATGACAAAACGCGGTATCATACCCCATTAACGTACCATCAACAGGATTAAAACGGATACGTATGGCGTGCCACATATTATCATTGACTTTACCAAATGGGCAGAGTAGGTGATTATCATTACTGCTCGCAACAATCGACAAGCTCGGTGTTCTTACCTCTGATGTCCAAGTGGCGGATAAATAACTTTTGCATTGAGCTTCAGTCATATCATTACGTGCTCCATTTGCCCAACAATATCCTGGTGTTATTATAACGGGAATAGGAATATTTTTTGCCCAAATATCATATAAATTACCGCTTTGTTGGGTTTTTGGTGAGAATAATTTAGTTTGTAATCCTGTTGCACCACCAGCATACGACGTGTAAGTGAATTCACCGTTTGATAAAAAGTTGCCAGTTATAGGATTACCTCCGCTCGCATAAAATAAAATCATTTCATCTCTATTGTGTAGATAAAAACCACCAACTGCCGCACCTTGGCCACCATTATTTTGCGTTACAGAAGAATAAGCAAATTGTGGAATACTGGCGTCTAATGCTCTAGTATCGTTAGGGTAAAGTTCAAAAGTACTACCATTAACAAGATTTGCAGCAGAATTCCCAGCATCCGTTACCGTAATACTAATTTTGTCAATATTTTCTTTGGTTATAGTTGTTGCATCACCAGTAGCTGTAATAGCGGCGCGGTTCATTATTGCGTGATAATCTTTATTTAAAATATCGTCATCATTTACTAAAAATGATTTGCCGTACCCAAAATTATCATCTTTCACATACTCACCATATTTATAACTTCCATCAGAAGCTTGAAGTTGACCAATGTCTGTTACTTGACCATTATTACTAATATTTCCTGGATCAGGAACAGCGCCAGCAGGAGAAAATCTCAAATTATCTGTGGCTGTGACAGGTTGTTTACTGCCGTATTTAGCCTGAATACAGAAATTCAAACCAGCGGCTGGTGATTGATATCCCGCTTCTGGATGCTGATTAAATATATCGGACGCGCCAACCAGAGCTTCGACGGGATACCAAGTTAAACAGGCTTTATTATTTTCATCAGCATTCAGCGTACGGCTACTATCTGTTTCCACGCAAAACCCACGCCAACCGATATAATCGGATTGTTTTTTCTTTTTTTGACAAGTACCGTCTTGTGTAACCGTTTTAGTTAGCTCATTTACAACACCATCATTACAAATACTGTCGGCAGTACATTCCTGACCATCTTTCGTACCACCAAGACAAAAACCAGGTGGAATAACAGCGCTACTAAAGGTGTTGCCAAATTGGTAATATTTAGTTAACGAATCACCAAACTTAACCTTGGTATAATCACATTCACAATACTCAGGATGTGTTTCATTACAAAGATTAGCAGAACTAAAAGCAGCTGACTTTATAATCTTGTCAGTACCCGGAAATGGAGCGTCTGCTTCGGAGTACGCTCGGCATGTTTGTTTTGGTGCTTGTTTGGCGGTAATCTCATCATTAACTGGAGAGCTAGTAATATCCACGATACAAGAATGATTATAACAAACCCCCTGTGCACCACTAGAGCCACATGGCTGTTTATCAATGTATGTTTTACCATCTGTGCCTCCTCTAGAATCACAGGCCGAACTGCCAGGAATATTTGATGCACAATTTACACCGCTTGTTAAATTGTCACACGGAATTTTTTTAACCAATCTCCAATCTGGAGTGCCGGGACTAATATTAACTTGGTCCAATTCTTCGAGCGGATACACACCGAGGAGTGAATAACCATCATAGTCCAAGCGATTCCAACCACTGCTCAAATTGCGATAAATACCCTCGGTAATCGGACTACCACCACCGGCGGTAGAAACCCCACCACCACATTCTCCAGCATGCACACCACTACTACAACGTTGCATACCATCGCAAACTGCACGATATTTATTTGTTTGCTTGTCATAGACTGAATGCGAATTTTTGCATTGCAACCACTCGGCACATTCACGATCGGGACTTACTTGAATAATAACGTTGGCATCGTTACTGCCAGGGACAGAAACTGGCTCAACCAAAGTTGGATCATTGGGGTTGCGAGTTGAGGCGGCGCTATTACTTTGTTCATAAGTACTTGTGGTGTTCCATATTTTTGTAGTGAGATCGGTTTGGTCGAGCAACGCACAACCCGTACGCTGGCTCACTAACCCATCACAAGTTCCGGGACCAAGCTTATCGTCTTTGATAAGATAATAACGGGTGTCATTACTACTGTGGTCAATATACTCCGTGCATTTATCCGCTTTGGCTTCACACGCACCGACATAATTTTCATAATTTCCGGTATTACCATAAGACCACAAACCGAAACCGCCATCGACGAGTTGGTAATTTGGATAGCATGGGGTAGGAGTTTTATTTGGTGGATCTTTGAGGAACCAACCGCTCACGGTTTTGCCACTGTAAAGAATATTGGTGAAATACGAACAAACTTTTTGTCCGGTGACGATTGGGTCTTTGAAATAACGAGTATCGGCGCTGTCGGTAAAGGCGCTACAACCGACCGCTTCGCTCGTGCAAAGCGTTTTGTCGTAAGTGTCTGGATCATTCTTGATGGTGGTCGTGACAAAAACGCGTCCCGTGGCCGTATCTTGCATTTTACCGGCGAGTGTACAGCCAACATTGATTTCGCTACAAGAAGCTTGCGGGCTGGCAATCAGATATATTGGCGAAGTGGTAGCGGTGTCAGGCGGAACGTAAATGGTTGAGGCTTTGAAAGCGTCGGGGACAATTGAAATAATTTCAGCGCGAGTATGGCCTTTTACAGTAGTATAACAACCGTTCTGACCAACGGGAATTGGACAGGAAATAATATCATTGCCAATATTTTTGGTAATTGTGGTGCCAGCAGGACCAGACAACCACACATTGTACGCCTCGGCGGTTGGCGCAGTGGTGTTGTGGGTGTCGAGCATGGCGGTACAGCCAATGGCATTTTCCCGACAGAGATAACTAAAACCGGTGAGATTGAAAGTGTTGTTGTTGGGATCAGCGTTTAGACCGGTATAGGCAGTACAACCAAGTGCTTCACCAGGCAAATTATCATTGAGGTTACTATCACAAACCTGGTCGACACTTAATGTTTTCTTCACGAGATATTTTAAGTCTCTAACTCTAACCAAGCGAATATTGTCGAGGAAAAATGTGCTTTGATGGTTGCTGGTAAAGGAAAGCGATACAGTGGCTAATGAACCGCCAAGTACTAATGGTCCAAAATGATATTGATTCCATGTGTCACCCACGCTGGCAGTACCAAATGGTTGGTCGGCTACAGTGACTACAATCGTACCACTGTCACCTTTAGCCCAAAAAGTGAGGTCGTAGCTCTCGCCCGGACTCAAGGTAAGATTTTTGGTGGCTGAACCATTACCGCTAAAGCGAAGTGAAGAACCTTTTATATTGGTTGATTCAGGACTAATAGCGACCGCTGGAGTATTCCAACCGACGAGTGTGGTGTTATTTTCAAAATCTTCTTTATCAACTTCTTCGATATTATTACCGGCGTTACCTTTGTATGGTCGGCAAGTTTCTACGGCCGCCGAACAAACCGAACTGTTGCCCGCGGTATTTACCGCACTGCCTGGTAAACCGTTGTAAAAACAACTACCATCGCGATATTCACCATTTTGATAACACTTGGTAACTCCGTTTTCAACATATACTTCTGGGTTGTTCAAACGATAAGGCGTACAGCTATCGGTGACGGGAATTGTTTGCGCGAGTAAACGGTAATAAATTTTACCGGCGGTGTCATTGAACTGACGGCAATCACCGTTGGCGGTATTGTTTTTGTATTGTGCTTCATCACATCTGGTGAAAGGAGAATTTGGATCCGTCAACTCAGCGACATTTTTATAAAAATACTTTGGTCCACCATCAACATCGGGAACCAAATTGTATGTTTTCAGTTGATAACCCGCGGCGGTGGAACCTTCATAAGTGATAAAGGTTTTTCCAGGATTGGTAGAAGAAGGTGCGACGCAGGGGCGTAAATATGAGTAATACTCAACTTTTTCCATGTCGTTGGCGTTCGTGCTCAAGTTGGTAAAGCTACTGCATCCACTATCTTGCACGGTACACGTTTGACCGCTCGAAGGAATAATATACGCCACATCTTGACCACCGGAATATTTGGTAGGCATTTCCTTGTACGCATTGTAACCAACACATTTCGCGTCGCACTGGTCGTTCATCACAAGTTGATTGTCCACTACCTGAGCGGGATTAAAGCGTCCCGGCAATCTCGTACCACCATCTTTTGGCGCGTACCAATTACAACTAACTTCATCGGGAATACAAACCTGAGCGTATTGTTGACACTCTGGATTGGTCGAAACTCTACTCAAATCAGCGGCAGTGGTAGGCCATTGAACACCATCATCACGGTTAGAATTCGCATCGTAACAACCAAGATAGTCTGGGGCCTTTTTAAAATTATTTATTTGTCCATTAATATCAAAAGCGGTACAGCCGGCAGAGTTAGCCGAACAACTGGAAGAAAGATTACTATTAAAATAAGCACCGTTATTTACGCCATGGTCGCTAGTGTATCCCGGCTCGACCCAACTACCGTTATTTTGCGTAAGACTGTAAGCGGTACAGCCAACATTTTCTGAATTACACGAACCAGTATCGAGTGTGCGGTACAGATAGCTCACCTTTTCACCATTAGCATTTTGAAATGAATTGCAAGTGGCAAATTGACTTTCACACTTTGCGGCTGAAAAATTCCACGTATTTTTTTCGCGAGTGCAGTAAGCGTAATTTACGCAATTATTATTACTATCATAACCAACGCAAGTTTGTAAATCAACACAATCTTGCAGACGAGTGGGAACGTCAGACCCTAGTAGTGATCCCGTATACGCAAGCGCGTTACATTTTGCGGCCGGAACTTTGAGTACCCAATTTGGGTCGATGAGATGATAATAAGGTGATTGAATATTGTTAAATCCATCAACCACTTCCTGAAGATTCCATGGTTTGTCGGGATTACTTTTGGAAACGGCAATTTCAAAACCAAGCGGTAAAACACGCACCTGACGGAGTACTTTTACATTGTTTAGACAATACGCGGTACGATAACATTGTGTGCCATTATTCAAAACCTTGTAACCTTCCGGATCCGGTGGAATAAGCTGACGATCACCGATGAGAATTTTTTGGGCAAGCGCCTGCCGAATGGTAATCCCCTGCGTCGCGGCAGTAATTAAATCTTCGGCGGCGCGACAATTGTACATACCGGGCGAATCGGGACAATTACCAAGTTGTGATAATAAATCGTATGTTTCAGCCTGTTTAATTTTAACCGTTGTCAGTTCGCTAAAAAAACTTTCCGCGGCGGCACGTCCAAGCGCGGTAAGCCCGGAACCAGAATATGAAAATGGATCGGTGGAAGCATTACTCATGATATCCGGAGCAATACCACGATTTTGCCAGTTTTTAATAAGATTACTCGAAAGAGTACTTAAGAAAATAGACAAGACCGAAGGCCAAACTTTGATATCATCTGCCGCAATAGCGGCATTTAATTGAGCTTTCTGGTCAGCCAAAGCCTTATCCGGTGTACCGGCCTTAAGAACTTCTCCAACGCTTGATGCAGGAATTTGAATACTATTACTGATAAGCGCGTTTTTACTCTTAACCCCAGCACCCTCTTGACGTTGTAGGGTGTCAGCAGTTTGTTGTGTCATTATTCGACCGGCAATTTTTTCGGTGGCCTGAGTATAAAAACCAAAATCACTTTGATCATCACCCTTGAGAGTGGCATTAAAAGCACTGCCAACACTACCACCGGAGAAAAATTTACTAGTGCCGCCATCCCAATTTTTGGCAAACTGCGCTAGTGTACAAGCCGGTTTAGTTGGCGCGTTACCACCACTTGGCGCGGTAAATCTGTTGCGTAAACCAATTTTGAGTGACAAATCAACTTTAATATTTGGTGGTTTGCATAAATCAAAGCCTGACGCCTTACTTAATTCTGCAAGAGCGGCGCCACCTGCTTCGCTTGCCACGTTTGTAAGATAATCACCAAAATTTTTAGTCTCAAAAAGTGGTCCTTGGCCTTTACCACCAGCCGCCAACCAAACCGCCGAGTCATAGGCAACCTTATTTAAAGCGTATGTCGCGGCTCTAATACCGGCCTGCTCCAAAGCGGCGCTAGCCCCTTCCTCAATTTTATCAATCATAACTTGAACACTCTGTGGAAAGTTAATCATGATTTCTGCAGGTAGTGCGTAAGCTGGCTGAACTAGGGCTAAATTCCCAAAAACACTACTCACAAAGATAGCTACAAGAAGTGCAACAACGCTGAATTTTTTGAAGCGAGAAAACATACTTTAACGTTTGGTAGAGGTAGAACTAGTAAAGTTCGTCGTGCTGGCAGACATCATTTGATTGACCATTGTCATTAAATCCGCATCACTAACTTTATTTAATACCTCTTGTTTAACACCGTTTTGCAAAAGCGAAGCTCGCAAAGCCTTGGGGTCATTGATCAGCGTGTTAAGATCGGGAAAATCCATACTCGAAGTAGGCGCGGTTGATAATGACTGATTTTCCACGACAGTACTTTCGTTCACGCAATTCTTGCCCGCATTCGGACAAAGTGCCAAACCTTTGGCCACCACTTCTTTATCACTTATTCCATAACCAAACGTATCGAATAGATATGGACTGGTACCGTATACATATTGTTCGTCGTAATCATTCAGACCATCACTATCGGTATCCCGAAAACGCAAAGTATCAATGCCGGTGACATCATCTTTGACTGTGCCCGGCACTTTGTCGGAAAGAGCGAATGGGCCGTAGAGCGTATTGCGAAATTGAATAATTCCGAGCGCGATTCCCATTATTGAAAAAATGAGCAACATGGTAAAACCAATCTTTTGCTCTTTTGTAAGACCCGTCGGTTCCGGAACTATTGGTTGTTCCGCCATATAAAATCAGGCGTTGTTTTCTGGAAAAATAAACTGTATTTAGTATAGCACATTTTGCGAATGGTCGTAAGGGGATAAAGTATCGTCTCAAAGACTGCCGTCTTTCTTCATTGTCATTTCAATTGTCATCTCGAGGGGGTTCACCCCGAGAGATCTCTGGCTCACAGCGATGCCCTCGCCGGGCTGGCATTACTTTTCATAACTGAAAAGTAACCAAAAGGTTTTGAGGGACGGCAGAACTCGCCTCGCGAGAGGCTCAGACAGCTGGCGCCCCTCAAACTCCCATTT